>VOFE01000088.1_pt1 | contig 38001 bp, 49 predicted proteins | sample 5384071 | NCBI WGS metagenome assembly VOFE01 (sample SAMN12384724, study PRJNA508395) | human gut metagenome | isolation source: healthy gut D | host: Homo sapiens
ATGTTCTGTTTATCAAGTGTGTTCTGATCAACGGAGACAAATGATGGAGCCTTTACAGCACCTGTTTCGATCGCCATCTTTCGCAGTTTCTTCAGCCAGCAGTAGTAGGTCTGCTCACATATGTTGTTCTGCTTGCACCATTTTCTGACAGGTAGTCCACTTTCCCTGCACTCCTTAATCCTTTCCACCCATTGCTTGGTCTTGATATCATCATTAATGCTTTGAATATCCATAATCTCACCATCCTCTATATAGTGAATTTAGTGCTAAAATCACTACATATAGCAAATTTAGTGGCTAAAAACACTATATATAGCACATTTAGTATCTAAAACACTTCAATTATCTAACACAATGAGGTCTATTTCTATCCACTATATTATTTGCTAACGTAAGGCAAATTAAAAATGATATTATTTTATTCCTATCTCCTCCTTGTGTTGATTAATGAAAGCGATTTCTTTAAAAAAGTTTATCATGAGCCATTAATTTACGTCAATAATTATATTGATAGAATATACATACTTTTTTTTCTTTCTGATAAAAATAAGCACAAAAGGTAGATAAACTAGCATCTCTTCATCTATAATACAAATCAAAAAAAATATATGGAACTACACCTCCAAAAAAAAATTTACAAGCCAAAAGCAATGATAGGAGTTTTGCACTCTGACATTTTATAGTTTGAGTAAATTCACTGTCTATCTAATTTCTCTAAATAATAATTTAAAGTGTAATTTTACTTTTTGCTTTAAATCATTATTAATTTTGTGATGTAAGGGTTTACATTCAATAATCTATATGCTTTTGTAATATATATAATAATACTAAAGGAGAACAGTTATGAATAAGAAATTTATACTATTAGCTACTATTAGCAAGTGGTATTGCATGTTTTATTAGCATCCAATCCGTTTATCTTTGCATCAATGTCTAAGACATTACGTGGAACATGTGCAGGAACCTCTGCTAGTGTAACAGCGACTTACTATACTCACGAAACAACACGATGGAAAGTAGGATCACCAACCAGTATCGGCTATTCTGGAAAAGGTGGATACGCTACTAAATCAGGAAGTCCAAAAACTTATAAAAGAAGTCCTAGTTTTTACCATTGTGAACAAAAAGTAAATTTTTCAAGCACTGATTATAATTACGTTTCCCATTCGGCAAAGATGATTTATCATTGGTCTGTAAATGGTGCAACTGACAAACGGTCTACATGTAATATAAAATAATTTTAACGACTCCCAGTTCTACTGGGAGTTATATTTAGAAAGGAATAATAATATGATTGAACTCAAAGATGTAACCATCGCCTATGATAGAGTTATTCTAGATCAAGCATCTTTCAGTATTCCCGCTCATTCTATTACTCTTCTAAGAGGTAAAAGTGGTTCAGGAAAAACTGCACTTCTTTATTGTATTGCCCTCATGGATAATAAAAGCAGTTATAAGTATTTCTATGATGGAAAACTCATAGAAGGAGAGGAAAGAGATGAATATAGAAGAAGCCGTATAAGTTATGTTTTACAAGAAAGCAGTCTTCTTCCTCATCTTGATATAACAGGTACACTTCAATATTTTGCGCGTATTTATAATAAAGTATTAACGGATGATGATATAAATAAATGCCTTGATAGGATGCATTTAGATGTTTCTCCTTCACAAAACGTTATGACACTTTCTCTTGGTGAAAGACAAAGACTTTCTATTGCGTGTGCCCTTATTAGTCATCCACAGGTTCTTATTCTTGATGAACCGACTGCTTCTCTAGATCATGATAATGAAATACAAATATATGAAATCCTAAAAGAACTGAGTCATGATATGACTATTGTTATGGCATCACATTCTGAATGTGCAATAGAATATGCTGATGTTACTTATATGATTGAAGATGGTATGCTTTCATCTTCTGATTTTTTATTTTCAGAAGATCAAAGCGGTGAAGGGACAGCCCCTTCTATTAATCAAAATTTCTGTATTGAATATGTTAAAACATATATGAAACATTATAGATTCATGTATGTTCTTTTATTGATGGTTTTTGTTTTAAGTCTTGTTTCATGTCAGGTTATGACTGGAATTATTCATAACTCTAAAAAGCAGGCAATGCAGATGCTAGTAGGACAATTAGAAAACAAAGCTATTATCACAAAAGATAAGCATTCATATGTAGATCAAGACTACAGCAAACTCATCACATTAAAAAACAAGAATGCATATCCTTTATATAAGATGTGTACGGATATAAATGGTGAAGAAGTTTATATTGTGCCTTATTTCAAAGAAGATGATTTATCCAAGTATATAGATAGACCTATACAGGATAAACAAAATTGTATCTATATGGATGAATCTACCTTCTATATTCTCAATCAGAAATCCAAGAACAATAAAATAAACCTTGATATAACAATTAAAGATAGAGAAGGAATGCATCAAACTGAACATAGTTTTGATATGAATGGTGTATTTAAAAATTCTAAAAAGTCCATTATGTAGTAAAAAGTCAAAGATATATCTACATGCCTTATTCATTAATGAAATCCATTTATGAAAAGAACAGTAAAGATAAACAATATATAGGATACGTAATCTGCTATGATACATACGATAAATTAGAAACAGCCCTTAAAGACTATGAAAAGAGTGGTTATACAATCAATGATTCATTTACAGATAGAGAATCCATGGATAGTTTAAACAACTATTATCAAATGTTGATGTTTACATTTGCAGGTATTATTATTCTTGTAGCTATAATTATTGATATTGTTCTTGAATCACATTTATTAATGCAAAGAAAGAGCGAACTTGTTTTGTTAAGAATTTCTGGTTTAAGAGAAAAAGATTTGATTCATATATCTCTTACCGAAAGCATTATTGGGCTTTGTGCTGTTTTAGTAATTAGTACAATTATATCTATTATCATGTTGCTTTTAACAGGTATATTCTCACTTGTAGCACCTCTTATATCTACTTTTGTATTTATAATTGCACTTCTTTTAGAAAGAGTGATGACGCAATCTAGATTTATCAAAAGATTGATATTGTTACAGAACTAAGAAATGAGGTGGTTTAATATGCTTGAAATTAAACAACTTAATGTGTCTTTTGGAAAAAAGACTCTATTTAAAAATGCTTCATTCTGCGCTGAATGTGGACATTTAACTGTTATCAAAGGAAGAAGCGGATCAGGAAAATCCACATTTCTTAAAGCCTTCCAATTTGCTTATGACTGTATTTATCTTTATGAAGGTGAAAGAATAGATACTCTTGATGAAGAAAATAAACAAAAGTTTATTTATAATCATCTCGCAAATGTTCATCAGATCCCTTTATTTATAGAAGGAATGACTATTGGCAGTCATATTAAACAGCTAGAAAAATTAGGATGTAAAAGAATTCCTGATTATGAAGAACAATTAGGTATAAAACCTCTTGAAAATAAGTATCCTAAAAGCTTATCTGGAGGAGAAAAAACACGTGTCTCTGCTGTTTATTTAGCCTTAATAAGACAGCCTGAAATACTCATCTTAGATGAACCTACTGCTTTGCGCTTGATGCAGGTTATGCACAGACAATGATTCATATTCTCAAGGAATATGCAGATAAAGGACATTATGTAATTAGTGCATCACATGATAGTAGAATGATTCAAGCAGCTGATACGCTTTATAAAGTGGAGGGTGCATTAATCATAGATAGAGATCTATCCAAAGAGAAGAATCTAATAAAAGCACCTATCCTAAAAGATAAAAACATGGATATTCGTTTTTCGCATCGTACTTTCAGAACAGTAATGAATATACTTATTGCTTTCACAATGATTATATGTGCTTATAGTTATAATATTTATGGAACATATAGTGCTTCTTATGAAGACAAAATTAATTCTGTTGCTTCTAGAGACCTTGTTGTCTACAAAGAAAAATATAAGAATGATTATTATACATACTATTCTGGAAAAACACCTCTGAGTCAACAGGATTATAATAAGATTAAAAGTGTCAGTCACATAGAACGCCTTACATGGGGATATGATGTTCACTATAGCACCTTCTCAGAATGGACGGATGATATGAATGGTGCAACAGAAAATAACTATGATCAGATATCACTATCTGATGGTCATATGAATGGTAGTTCATCTATCTTTATGCTTCAAACTTATGATAGCAGGGATGATTATACAAACATCACTATTAAACATGCTGATAATAAAGGTGTCTATTTAAGCAGCGAAAAAATGGAAGCTTTCTTAGAAGAAAATAACCTTAGACTAGAAGATATTAATATCAAGAAGTTAAAAATAGGATTATGGGTTCCAATACCTGTCTATAATGCTTCTGGTATTTCTCAAATGGGAACATCATCTGATGGTGATGAGTGGGTCGATATCAACACACCTTGTGTTAAACTTGTCTATATGAATCTACCTGTGAGAGGAATTTTAAAACCAGGATCAGCTATAAGTACAAATAGTGTCGGTACAGGAAATCCATATGTTTACATTCCTAGAGACTGTATAGCACCTCATATGGAAACTTTTAAAGCCAAAGAAAGTGTTGTCGTTTATAGTATAGAGGATACTCACCTCGAAGAAGGTTTTATAACATTTGAAAATGTTCTTCCTGAAAATTAGACTATGAATGATGTAGATGATATCATCATGAAAACACCATGGCGTCCAGATGCTTATACATTAAGAGTAGATAGTCTTAAGAATATCAATCAGGTAAAGAATGAATTAGAAAGATTAGGTTTTAAGGTAGAGGGTGCATTTGTAGATAATGATGCAATTAATTCTCTTATCAATAACAACAAGAAAGTACTAATACAATTCATTGCAGTTGTCTTTATATTATTGTATGGTTTCTATTTTACCTTAAGTATCTCATTTTAAGAGAAGAGAAACAGACAAGAGACTATCTCTATAACATGGGTTTAACAACTAAGAGAATAGATCACAGCTTCTATCGCACATACTTGAAAAACGCATTAATTTTAGGTACATTTGTATGGATTCTTCTAGAAGTGATTATGATTTTCACAATAAAGATGATGATTATTCCATTAATCATGCCTATCACAATAATTCATATTGCATTATTCTATGCTTCTTCATTTGTGATAGAATTCTTTATACCTGTATTCATTCAAAAGATGATATCAAAACATAACATCCGTTAAAAAGACTTCAATTGAAGTCTTTTTAGCTACCACTTCTTATCTTCTTTTCTACAATCTTCATTTACTCTTCTTTCTTTCACAATCTTGTCGAACCATTCAACCATATTAGGATCATTATGAGAGAAGAATAAGCTATTACTAGTATCTAATGTTTTAATAGAATTCATGTCTTCTTCTGTTAATTCAAAATCAAAGACATTGATATTTTCCTGCATTCTTTCAATATGAGTAGACTTGCAAGCAACAATAACACCTCTTTGAACAAGCCATCTCAACATAACCTGGGCAGAACTCTTATTATATTTCTTACCAATAGAAACTAATGTTTCATTAGTAAATAGATTATTTCTTCCTTCACCAAATGGGGCCCATGCTTCCATTTTTACACCATGTTTTTCCATGTTTTCCTGAGCACACCATTGTGCATTAAAAGGATTGACTTCTACCTGGTTCACTGCAGGAATAACCTTTCTATCAAACATACAAATATCTGTCAAACGATCAGGGATAGAAATTAGAAACACCAATTGCTTTAATTTTACCTTCCGCATATAACTCTTCTAAAGCACGATAAGCACCATAATAATCACTAAAAGGCTGATGAAGCAAACATAAGTCCAAATAATCTGTTTTTAGTTTTCTTAATGATTCTTCTACTGAAGCCTTACACTCTTCATAACCATAATGATCAATCCACACTTTAGTAGTAATAAAGAGTTCTTCTCTAGGTACACCACATTCCACAATCGCATCTCCTACTTCACTTTCATTGAAATAGCTCTGTGCCGTATCAATGCCTCTATATCCTGACTTAATTGCATCTAAGACACATCTCTTAGTATCTTCTTTAGGAATCTGATAGACTCCAAAACTGATGAGTGGCATTTCTATGCCATTATTTAATTTTACATATTCCATAACGAATACCTCCTACATTTACTGTACTAGACGGTAGTTACTCCCTGTCAAACTTCTCTTGCAATTTCTTATTAAAGTTCTAATATAAAGACAAGGAGGTATACATATGAAGAAGATACTATTATTACTATGTCTCTTATTATGTGCATGTAGTGCTCAAACTGATATAAAGGACTATACAATCATTTATAAGAATAAAGAGGTCTATCCTGGTGTGAGTGCATCAAAGATGTCAGATGCTTTATTTGATTCTAATATTCAATATTCAGAAAAGGATGGAAAAATCCAAACAATCACTCTCTTTACTAAGAAGTATAAACTTAAGAATAGTATTACTGTTGGAACTGATTATTCTACAGTAAAGCATACTTATTCTTCTCCTACTTCTAACCATTACAATAACGGAAAAGGTACAATAACCTATAAATATAAAGAGAAGAATATACAAATTAAGTTTACTTTTAAAGACAAAAAAATTTCAGCATTTTCTTTATCAAAATGTCAAAATAACTATTGACGTATTCGTTTCTCCTATGATATACTCAATTCCGCTGGCCGGTTGGAGAAACGGTTAACTCACATGCCTTTCACGCATGCATTCACGGGTTCGAATCCCGTACCGGTCACCATATTAAATACTACGATCCTTCGGGATCGTTTTTTTACCTAAATAAAAAAAGATAGCACAAAGGCTATCTGTATAAATCATACAACATTCCATGCTTAAGACTTGATGAATCAATACCTAATACATCTAAAAGTTTATAGGCAAATGCAAATGCTGTGGCCGGTCCTCTACTTGTAATAATATGACCATCTACAACCACTTCTTCTTCAACATATTTACCTGCTTTTTAAATAACTTTCTATTTCTTCTCCTGGATAAGAAGTGACTTTCTTATTAGTGATTACACCTGCTTTACCTAGAGCCATAGGTCCTGCACATATAGCAATATATCTTTCTTCATGATCATATTTCTTAATGAGTGAAATAATACGATCATCATCTCTTAAGGTCCATGCACCTGCTCCTCCAGGAATCACAATCATATCATAATAATCCATGTCTGTAAGTGTCTTATCGGCACGTACAGGAATGTTTCTAGAAGAAATGACAACCTGCTCCTCTTTAATAGAAACAGTGTCTACATCCACCTCTGCACGTCTTAAGATATCTACTACACCTAAGGCTTCTACTTCTTCAAAACCGTCTGCCATTAAAACTGCAACTTTAGCCATACTATTATCCTCCTATCAATGATTGAAACACATATCCTGCAATCATTAATCCTGCACTTGCTGGCACAAATACACTACTACCTGGTGTTCTCTGTCCTGTCTTTGCAGGAATCTCATCTGAATAAGCAACTAAACACTTCTTAATTCTTCTTGCTTTTAATTCTCTTCTCATTACTTTCGCAAGAGGATCAATCTTTGTCTTATAAATATCAGTAATCTGTAAATGAGTTGGATCAAGCTTATTTCCTGTACCCATAGAAGAGATAATAGGTACATTCAATTCTGTACATCTCTTAATCAATTCTATCTTTGCAGTTACTGTATCAATTGCATCAATTACATAATCATATTGAGATAAATCTATTGTATCAGCATTCTCTGGTAAATAAAATGTATCAAACGTATTTATATTTAAATTTGGATTAATATCTAACATACGTTCTTTAATAATATCTACTTTCTTCTTACCTACTGTAGAATGTAAGGCAATGATCTGTCTATTGAGATTTGTGATATCCACTGTATCATGATCAAATACATCAATTGTTCCTATACCAGAACGAACCAATCCTTCAATGACATAGCCTCCAACACCACCACAGCCAAACACTGCAACATGTTTAGTCTTCATGATATCAATAGACTCATTACCTGCTACCCATCTTAATCTTGTAAACTGATCATCCATTATTCCTGCTCCTTATAGAAATCTAAGAAACTCTTCTTTGATTCATCCCAGTCAGTATAGGCAATAATTGTTTTAAGATTGACATTCTCTACACTCTTAAAGATATTCTGTTCTACCTTAGGATTAATCTTTCTTAATTCTTTAATCAGATTCTTTGTTTCTGCACGTTTAGATGTATGTTCAATTTCTCCACGTGCTTCAGACTCTTCTGTAAAACGACATGCACACTGTAAGAACTTTAAATTAAACTTCTCAGCCCAGGCAATAATATCTTCTTCATGAATCAAATACATAGGACGGATTAATTCCATACCTTTAAAGTTCTTACTATGAAGTTTTGGCATCATAGTCTGGACCTGAGCCCCATACATCATACCCATTAATATTGTTTCTATGACATCTGAATAATGATGGCCTAACGCAATCTTATTACACCCTAATTCCTGTGCTCTATTATATAAGAACCCTCTACGCATTCTTGCACATAAATAACAAGGGTTCTTTTCTATTCCATGTACGACATTGAATATATCTGATTCATAGAACTGAATAGGAATACCTAGCTTTTCCGCATTCTCTTCAATCAGTTTTCTATTGGCAGGATTATAACCTGGATCCATACAAATGAACTCTAAATCAAAATGAAACTTACCATGTCTCTGTAATTCCTGTAATAGCTTCGCAAGAAGCATTGAATCCTTCCCACCTGAAATACATACCGCAATCTTATCACCGGGTTCAATGAGTTCATAATCCTGAATACCCTTAATAAATCTACGCCATAAAGGTTTTCTAAAGTTTGTAATAATACTACGTTCTATCGCTTTAATGTTATCCATTGTTTCACCTCTAGTTCCTACTAAATACATAGGAATATACTCTAAAATTCAAGGTTATCCTCTAAGGATAACCTTACTAAAAACATTATAAACAGTTAATAGGCATAAATGCAATTATTATCGACCAAAATAAGCGTCAATACCATTCGCAATACCTTCCGCAATTTTCTGCTGGAAATCACTGTTGTTTAACTTTCTATCTTCATCACCATTAGAAATGAATCCCATCTCAAGTAAGCATACAGGTGTCTTACACCAGTTGATTCCACTTAAATCATTACGTCGCCATTCCTCTATTTCTAATACCTGTTGTACTACAATAATGATTCAGTACTGTTCTTCCTAAAGATTGTGAAGCAGACACATTACCTGCACTCATATAAGGATTTCCATTAGCTGGTTCCTGTACACTTGCACCAGTGACACCGCTATTACCAATACCATCACAATGTAATCTAATAAAAGCACCAGCACCTGCATTATTAGCCATTTCAGCTCTTTCTCTATTAGAAATATTTACATCATTCGTTGTACGAATCATGACAACCTTATACCCTCTGGACTGTAAAACATCTCTTAGTTTCAAACTCACATTAAGAGTTGTCTGGTATTCAGGAATACGTGTGGCAGTTCCTGTTGCTCCACCTGCGACCTTAGCCTTTTGTGTTGAAGCACCAGGACCAATAGGTTCCAATTGTGAATTACCTCTCGCCTGATGTCCTGCATCAATAGCTACCACATTATTATTTATGGCAACAGGTGCCTGTTGTCTTTTTACTTCTTCCTGTCTTTTAGCTTCCTCAGCTTTTTTCTGTTCCTCTAGTTTTTTCTGTTCTTCTAGTTTTTTCTGTTCTTCTAATTTCTTCTGTTCTTCTATTTGTTTCTGTTCTTCTAGTTTCTTAGCTTCTTCCTTCTTCTTTTGTTCTTCTAATTTCTTAGCTTCCTTTTTCTTTTGTTTCTCTACTACTGCAGTATCTTTCTTTTTTGCCTCTTTTGTAGTACCACATGCCACAAACAATATACTACATAATAATAAGCATAATAATCTTTTCATCGTTTCACCCTTCCTTATCTTTAATAATATACTATTTTAGAGTAAAAAAAAAAGATAACAGATGTAACTCTGTTATCTTGTGAATAGTGTACCACTACCATCCTTAGATAATATTTCAATAAGAATAGAATGTGGAATACGACCATCAATAATGACTGCTTTTGACATATTGCCTTTTAATGCATGAGTAATACAATCCACTTTAGAAATCATACCTCCTGCAATAATACCTTCTGCTTTTAAGTTTTCTACATCCTGGATAGATACCTCTGGAATCAATGTCTTTTCATCATGAGGATCTCTTAATAAACCAGGAATATCACTAACCACAATCAGGTTTTCTGCTTCTAGACTATCTGCAATAGCTGCTCTGCATAATCTGCATTCACATTATAACTATGACCTTCATCATCCATTGCGATAGACGCAATAACTGGAATATATCCACTCTTGATTGCATCCTTAATGATTTCATTGTTTACCTGTGTAACAGTGCCTACATAACCTAATTCGTCTTTTATCTTCTTCACCTCTAATAACTTATTATCAATACCACAAAGACCTACTGCACGGCCTCCCCATTCATTATTAGCTTTACAAGATTCTTATTGACTTTACCGGCTAATACTTCCTGTACGATATCAATTGTTTCTTCATCAGTATAACGTAACCCATTAATAAACTTTGATTCTATACCAGAACGTTTTAATGCCTTATTGATTTCAAGGCCCCCACCATGAACCAATACCACATTAATACCAACTAAAGTCATTAGACATATATCAGAAATGACATTGTTCATCAATTCTTCATTGATCATCGCATTTCCACCATATTTTACTACTACTGTCTTACCATTGTATTCCTGTAAATAAGGAACAGCTTCAGATAAGATTTTTGCTCGATATATTTCTCTTTCTTCCATTATGTTCTATATTCCCCATTAATTTTTACATAATCATAAGTTAGATCACAGCCCCATGCTGTTGCATCCCATATTCCATCATTCAAATCAATATTAATATCAATTTCATCTTCAGATAAGACCTTTAATGCTTTTTCTTCATCAAAGATAACACCCATGCCCTTCTCACAAACATGAATATCTCCTGCAGGTGAAGCTAATGTCACGGATACTTTGTTGATGTCTAGATCAGCATCAGAATAACCAATAGCACATAAGATACGACCCCAATTCGCATCTCTACCAAACATCGCTGCTTTAAATAAAGTAGAAGTGATTACACTCTTTGCGACAATCTTGGCATCCTGTAATGTCTTCGCGTTCTTGACATTGCATGTAAGCAGTTTAGTTGCTCCTTCACCATCTTTCGCAATACCACGAGATAATTGTTCACAGATATGATATAACGCATCCTTCATAATATTATAAGACTGATCCTTTAAGACAATCTTATTATTTTGTGCCATACCATTTGACAATACATATATAACCAAACTCAAATCCACCAAAACTATAGTGTGCCTCTCGATATAATAGTATAATCAAAGAGAGGTGGTATACTACAGAGCACGTGGAGTAGAGTAGGCAATTCTACTCAAATAGAATATCCTGAATGATTATAAGTCGCCGCTATCTTTTCAAGCACAAATAAGTTGGACTTAGAGCCAGGACACTTATGATTGTACAATCAACTGAGTGATTAGCTTAGATAGCAGTCAATGCCACTTCTCTTCTTTCAATGAAAGGAGAGATTTTTTTATGAAGATTGTTAGACCAATCTGCTGTGGCATGGATGTTCACAAGAATATCATTGTGGCTACAATCGGTATTACTAATAAGAAAAATCGTATTACCGAATACATCCAAGAAACGTTTTCAACTTTAAACCCTGATTTACTGAATCTTAAACAGTGGCTCATTAATCACAAATGCTTTGATGCATGCATGGAATCTACTGGTAAATATTGGATTCCAATTTTCAACATCTTAGAAGATGAAATCAATATTTACTTAACTCATCCAAAATATGTCAAAGCAATTAAAGGGAAGAAGACTGACAAGAAAGATTCAAAATGGATCTGTGATTTATTTAAACATGATCTAATCAAATTTTCTTTTATACCACCCAAAGAAATAAGAGCTTTACGAGAAATATCTCGCTATCGCTATAAATTGGTTGGAATGCGTTCCTCTGAACGTAATCGATATCAGAACTGTATGACAGTTTCCAATATCGGTATTGGTTCTGTATTTTCAGATCCGTTTGGAAAGTCTGCACAAGCAATCATGAAAGAAGTACTTGAGTCAGATATCATTGAAGATGAGAAAATTTTGAAATGTATCCATGGATCGTGTAAAAATAAAGATAAGATTCTAGATTCCATTAAACACTGCAATATCGAAACTGATCAAAGGTTTAAAATGAATGAATCAATGACTCATATGGAAGAATTACAAGTCCATATTAATAACTGTGAAATCGAAATAATGAAACGTGCAAAGACCAATGTTCGATCGATTCATGCACATCACCCAACTACCAGGTATCAGCACTTTATCTGCAATCCTTATTATTTCAGAAATCGGAGTAGATATGAAACAATTCGAATCAGATAAACAACTAGCCTGTTGGGCTGGATTAGCACCTGCAAACAACGAAAGTGCTAATAAGAAAAAAATCAGTTCGTATTTCTAAAGCAGGTCAATATTTAAAACCTTTATTAGTTCAGTGTGCTCTTGGAGCAATCAAAGATAAGGAGGGCTATTTTGGAATTAAGTATTCTCGTATCAAAAAGAGACGAGGCCACAAGAAAGCCATTATCGCAATTGCAAGAATGATGCTTGTCAGTATATACCATATGATTCTTACTGGAGAGACATTTAATCCTTCAGATTATGAATCATTTAAAAATCCTAAGCCACCTATAAAGCAACAAGTTTTAACAGAAGAATCAGCGATAGAGTTTCTTAAGAAATCAGGTTTTGACGTTTCTAAATTAACTAAACCATAATATTCAATTATTCTATTTTTTCTAAATTATTCAAACTTATCTTCAATAAACTCTAAATCACATACCTGATAGAAGTTAGGATAAAGATCATAAATCTTCTTACCAGTATAGCTATGTGAAGAAATAGCTGTTACTTCTGCTTCGGGATGCATTAATAAGATTCTTAATAGTTCACATCCTGCATAACCACTTGCACCAATAATACCTGCTTTAATCACAATATCCACTCACTTTCTGATTGATTCTATGAATATTCTCCATCTCAATTTTAGGAGAAGGTCCACCAACAACTGCTCTGTTGTTAAGACATGTTTCTAATGAAATAGCCCTGATAAACATCTTCACCAAACATATCTGTATAACCTGTATAAACATCTAGAGGAAGTGTTTCTAATGTTTCTCCATATTCAATACAGTATCTTACAAGTTCCCCAGTAATCTTATAAGCATCTCTAAATGGCATACCCTTCTTAGTCAAATAATCTGCACAATCTGTTGCATTGATAAATCCTCTTGCAAAGAAAGCATCTCTCATCTTATCTTTATGAACAGTAATAGTTGCCATCATATCTGTAAAGACTGGAAGACAAAGCTTAACTTCATCAATTGCATCAAATAAAGCTTCTTTATCTTCCTGCATGTCTTTATTGTAAGCAAGCGGGAGTCCCTTCATCATTGTAAGTAATGTATTCACATCACTAATGACTCTTGCACTCTTACCTCTTACTAATTCTGCAATATCTGGATTCTTCTTCTGAGGCATAATAGAAGAACCTGTTGCATAGGCATCATCAAGATCAATGAATTTGAATTCCCATGAACACCATAGAATCACTTCTTCTGAGAATCTTGATAAATGCATCATGATTGTGGCTAAGGCACTTGATAACTCAATCGCATAATCACGATCACTCACACCGTCTAAAGAGTTATACATAATATCATACATAGCTAATTCTTCTGCCACAAATGGTCTATCTAATGGATAAGTTGTTGTAGCAAGTGCACCACTTCCTAGAGGTGATACATAAAGTCTCTTATCAACATCTTCTAAACGATCAATATCTCTTAAGAACATTGATGCATAAGCCATTAAATGATGTGCAAAAGTAATAGGCTGTGCTCTTTGTAAGTGTGTATATCCTGGCATGATTGTATCAAGGTTATGTTCAGCTAAATCTGTTAATGTATGAATCAGGTTCACTAACATCTTCTTGATTTCTAGAATTTCATCATGTGCATATAAACGAAGATCTAATGCAACCTGATCATTTCTAGAACGTCCTGTATGTAGTTTTTTTACCAGCCACTGGATAACGTTTTGTGAGTTCACTTTCCACAAACATATGAATATCTTCAGCTTCAGGATCAAAGAGGAGTGTACCCTCTTCAATCTCTTTTAAAATTGCATTTAAACCTTCTACAATCTCTTCATAATCTTTCTCTTCAATAATACTCTGTTTACATAACATCTTTGCATGAGCAAGAGATCCTCTGATATCTTGCTTATACATACGATGATCAAATGAAAGAGATGAATTGAATGCATTCACTTCATGATTTAATTCTTTAGAAAATCTACCTTTCCACAATACCATATCTTAAACTCCTATTTCTTTTTCTTCTGATCTAACTTAGCTTTTACCTTGATTGGTAAACCGTATAATGTGATAAATCCTTTAGCATCATACTGATCATAATCATCATCTTCATCAAATGATGCTGTCTGTAAATCATGTAATGTATCTGGAGATGTTACACCAGCACCTACGATATTACCCTTATATAATTTAAGTTTAACGTCTCCATTTACGTTTTCCTGAGTCTTATCTACAAATGCAAGTAATGCTTCAGTAAGAGGTGTATACCACTGACCGTTATAGATATTATCAGCAAGCTTTAAACTTACCTGCTGTTTAAAATGCTGTGTTTCTTTATCTACAGTAATTTCTTCTAGGTTCTGATGTGCTGCATATAAAATAGTTCCACCTGGTGTTTCATATACACCTCTTGATTTCATACCAACAAGTCTGTTTTCAACCATATCGGCGATACCAACACCGTTTGCACCACCGATTTCATTTAACTTAGCTAACATTTCTACTGGTTCAAGTTTTTCACCATTTAATGCGACAGCTTCACCCTTTTCAAAAGTTAAAGTGATATATGTTGGAACATCCGGTGCTTTTTCTGGTGAAACACCCATTTCTAGGATTTCATCATACTTAGGTTCATTAGCTGGATCTTCAAGATCTAAACCTTCATGAGATAAATGCCATAAGTTCTTATCTTTAGAGTAGTTTGTTTCTCTGTTAATCTTTAGAGGAATCTTTCTTGCTTCAGCATATTCGATTTCTTCTTCTCTTGATTTAATATCCCATTCTCTCCAAGGAGCGATAATAGGCATATCTGGTGCGAATGCTTTAATAGCTAATTCAAATCTTACCTGGTCATTACCTTTACCGGTACATCCATGACAGATTGCATCTGCACCTTCTTCTAAAGCGATATCTACTAACTTCTTCGCAATAATTGGTCTTGCAAGAGAAGTACCTAACATATATTTACCTTCATATAATGCATTGGCTTTAACTGCTTCAAAACAGAAATCCTTAACAAATTCAGGTTTACAATCTACACAAATATATTTAGAAGCACCTGTCTTTTGCAGCCTTTTCATCAAGACCATCAAGCTCTCCAGCACCCTGTCCCACATCAGCAGCAACTGCAATAACTTCACAATCGTAATTTTCCTTTAACCAAGAAATAATAATTGAAGTATCTAATCCTCCACTATAAGCTAATACAACTTTCTTAAATGTTTTCTTTTCCATAATTTTCTTCTCCTTTAAATGTTTGATGTTTTATTTTAATGCCCCACTACTTAACTAGATCGTCGTTCCTTCATATCAAACACCCCTTTAATAAACAAAAAACGCCTCTGGATTAATCCAGAGACGTATATAAACGCGGTACCACTCTAGTTGCTTGTATCATACAAACCACCTCTTCATTAACGCAGATTCACGTTCTGTTATACTCAATTCCAACAGACTCTCCCTGAGTGCGTTTCTCTTATATCTTCCTCGATGACCTTCCACTCTATGTCATCTCGCTGTAGGTGATTGTAAGATACTCTTCTCGTTCATCGATTTGTTTATTTAACTTGGGTCTATAATACAATCACTTTTTTACTTTGTCAATAATTTTTATTTAAATATAAACAAAATTATTTATTTTCTGTTTTTCGTAAATTTTAGCTCTTATTTATGATTTTTTTCATTTTCGCAATATATACAGGACTGCCATCATATTGATCATAGCTAGAAATATAAACAGTTTCTTCACCTAAGTAAACCGCAATACCTAACTGTTTTTCACCTTCATAAAGGTTGTATTTGATAAGTGCTTCAGGAACTTTTTCTTTCTCATCATTTGATAGTTCAACCTTCTTATACTGGATATTCTGATACTTTAAATCACTTTCAAATGTACATGCATCTTTATTGATTTCATAAACAAGATACGCATTATAAGCATCCTTCTTCTTTATGTAATCCTTCTTATTCGCATATACGATTTTCTCTTGTTTGTACTGTCCATAGCTGTCTTTGAGTGACATAGGTTCTGCAGGTGAGCAGGCACATAACATCATTGTCACTAATAAAATTAATATTTTCTTCATATTCACCTCTCCACTCCACTCTACTATATCATATCAAACAACTAAATAAATCAAACCTAATCAAAATACACAACACTTACATATTCTTTAAAAAACTAGGCGTATTCCCTGCCAGATTAAAAGGCTGTAACGAACAGATAGTATTGACTACTACCTTAAGCGTTACAGCCTTTTTTGCTTTGAAAAATAATTATATTATTCTTCTACTTTTTCAAATTCTTCTGGTCCTACACCGCATAGTGGACATACATAATCTTCAGGTAATTCATCACCTTCATATACATATCCACACACTTTACATACCCATTTCATATTAGTTTCCTCCTTTTTATAAATAGTAATTATTACTACTTATAGATAATCCTTTTAAGATATAATTCAATGAATATGCTCAAATTAAAAAAAGAAGAACACTAAGCGTGTCCTTCTTTACGCATCTCTTCACGATACATTTTATAGAGATCAGCATGACATAAATCATTTGTGCCACATGTATTACAATTATGTCCACAGACACCTATGCCTTTTTTCTTATTTTTATATATAGTTCTAAGGACAAGACAAATCCAGATAACTAATAAAATACTTACTATAATTGTACCCATACTATCTCCTTCTTGCTCCTATTATACAATTATCTTGGTGTATAACCAAGTTTGATGATCATTTGTTTATATGTTTCTAGATTAGGTTGATTCATAGAAAGAATAGTGATTTCTTTCTTATTCATGTTTACTGATGCAAGATATTCTTTATGTTGATTAAACGCATTTTCTATTGTTCTTTGCACAGTTCTTGCAGAACATATCGTCAATATGAAGAATAGTACGATAGGGATAAAGATTTTTATCCTTATCCCGTACCTATTTTCTTTATTTGATCGTGTTCACCACAACATCCTGACTGTAATGTCTTCTTGTAGTGAAGAACACCTATAATGAGCAACACAACAACAATAGCCACAACTATGATGTTACCCATAATTGATTAAGCTCTCTGTGTCTTTAATTCTGGTTTAGGTGCTGGTCTTACAATGAAGTAGATCATTACTAAAATACATACGATTGATAGAATCTGACCTAATCCGAATCTTCGCACCATAGAATAACCATGAACCTAACTGATAAGTGATCATAGCTAATACATAACCTAATACCATCTGGTATAAAATCGCAAACCATCCCCAGAACTTAGAACCCATTTCTCTCATGATTGTACCAATAGCGGCAAAGCATGGTGGATCGAATAAGTTCAAGATCATGAATGAGAAGCCACCCATTGCAGAGAATGTATTAACCATAGCATGAATTGCCTTAGCACCTGAATCTGCATCACCCATGTGATTTAAGATAGAGATAGTAGAAATAGCCTGTTCCTTAGGCGCAAGAGCTGAAATAACAGCTACTGAACCTTTCCAGTTTTCAATACCTACTGGTGCGAATAATGCTGTAAATAGATGACCAATAGAGGCTAACATTGAGTTTTCAATATCAACCATCTGGAATGAGAAGTTAAATGTAGATAATAACCAAACTACAATACTAATACTAAAGATAATAGTACCTGCTTTAATCATGAATGCTTTTGCACGTTCCCAAACATGGATGAATACACCTCTTAATGTAGGAATATGGTATGCTGGTAATTCCATTACGAATGGTGCTGGGTCACCGGCAAAGAAACGAGTCTTCTTTAATGCGATACCTGATAAAATAATAACTAAAATACTTAAGAAATACATTGCTGGCGCAATCCAAGTGTTACCTGGGAAGAATGCTGAACTGATCATACCAATAATAACAGTCTTTGCACCACAAGGAATAAATGTACATAATAGAATAGTCATTCTTCTATCTGCTTCATTTTCAATAGTACGTGTACCCATAACAGCTGGAACACCGCATCCTGTACCAATTAAGATAGGGATGAATGATTTACCTGATAAACCGAATTTACGTAATAGTCTATCCATAATGAATGCAATTCTTGCCATATATCCTGAATCTTCAAGAATAGCTAAGAATAAGAAGATAAGTGCCATCTGTGGTACGAAACCTAATACTGAACCTACACCAGCAATAATACCATCATTAATTAAGCTGATTAATGGAGCTGCACAACCAATTGATTTAAGGAAAGTTTCTACTATAGGTGGAATAATCTCTGCAAATAATACATCATTCACCCATCCAGTCATCCAGTCACCTACTGTAGATACTGAGATGTAATAAACAAGCCACATAATTAATACGAAGATTGGTAAAGCTAAGAATCTGTTAGTGACAATCTTATCAATCTGATCTGATGTAGATAATGTCTGATGTGGATTCTTCTTTGTAAGAACCTTGTTAATAGAATTCTTAATAAATGTATATCTCTGGTTTGTGATAATAGATTCTGAATCATCATCCATTTCTGTTTCACAATCCGCAATATGACCTTCGATTTCATTTAATACTGCCTGATCTAATTTAAGTTCAGCCAATACCTCTTCATCTCTTTCAACTACCTTAACTGCAAACCATCTTAACTTAGATGCATCTACTTTATTTTCAATTGATTCTTCAATATGTGCCAAAGCATGTTCTACAGAACCATCGAATACATGAGGATGTTCTGATACTTTATGGTTGTGTGCAAGTTTAATTGCTTCTTCAGCCACTTCCTGAGTTCCTTTATTCTTTAATGCAGATAAAGTGACTGCTTTACAACCAAATAACTGACCTAACTGATCTAAGTCAATCTTATCACCCTTCTTTTCGATGATATCATACATGTTGACAGCTAAAACCATAGGAATACCTAATTCAGCTAACTGAGTTGTTAAATATAGGTTTCTTTCTAGGTTAGTTCCATCAATGATATTAATGATTGCATCAGGTGTTTCATTAATTAAATATCTTCTTGTAACCACTTCTTCAAGTGTATAAGGAGATAATGAATAAATACCAGGTAAATCCTGGATAGTCACATCTTTATGACCTTTTAGTTTCCCATCTTTCTTTTCAACTGTAACCCCTGGCCAGTTACCAACATACTGAGTACTACCAGTCAGTGCATTGAATAACGTTGTTTTACCAGAGTTAGGGTTACCCGCTAACGCTATCTTCATAACTATTCCTCCACCTCAATCATCTGCGCATCTGCTTTACGCAAAGATAATTCATAACCACGTACTGTAATTTCTACTGGATCTCCTAAAGGTGCAACTTTTCTTACATAAACACTCTGTCCTTTAGTTAAACCCATATCCATAATTCTTTTTTTACTGGACCTGTACCAGTTACTTTTTTAATAGTTACTGTTTCGCCCACTTTTACATCTTTTAAGTTCATGTTGCTCCTCCCTTAAAACAATATACGATTGGCCATCTGTTCAGAAAGCGCAATCCTACTGCCTTTCACATTACAAATAATTCCGTTATCTACTTTACTGATAATAGTCACTTCCCCATCTACTACAAAACCAAGTTCTGCTAGATGATTCTTTACTTTATCAGTTCCTGTAATACGTCTAATAATGACTGTATCTCCAGGATTTACCATACTAATTGGCATATAATCCGCCTCCTCAGATGATTAGACTAACCTAATTAGCCTTTTCTAACTCCAATGTTAGTATAGCCTTACTATTTTTGCATGTCAACAAAAATATTAGCAAAGCCTAACTTTTTCATTATTTGAATTTTTATGCTATAATAATGTAAATGAGGTGAATAAGATGAGTGAATCTACAGAAATGTACTTAGAAACTATATTAGTTATTCAGAAGAAGAAAGGACATGTGCGTTCCATTGATATCGCCCGTGAAATGAATTTCTCTAAACCTACTATTTCACAACAGATGAAAAGATTAAAGAGAAGGAACTCATCAACATGGATGAAGATGGTGCCATTACATTAACAGACGCTGGTGCTAAGATTGCGAATATGATATTTGAAAGACATACTGAATTAAGAGATATCTTAATTCATATTGGTGTTAGTGAATCAACTGCTTCACAGGATGCATGTCGTATCGAACATTATATTTCACCAGAAACTTTTGAAGCTTTAAAAACATATTTCAAAGATAAGATCTAAATAAAAAATCACAGGTGTGTGCCGTCCTGTGATTTTTTATGTCCTCTGTTTAAAGGAACTGAGAATATGAAATGATATGTTGTGTTTAGTAAAGAGTTAGTCTTTACTAACTAAATAATACTACTCCTATAAGATAAATGCAATAGAAATAGTAAAAAAAACACCTGCAATGCAGGTGTTAACGTTTATTGAAACGTTTAGAGATTTCTACGATTGGGATAACTGAGAATGCAAGTAATGCCGCAATCGCGAAATGAGATGGATCAAGAGGAACTAAACTAAATAAATGAGAAAGAGGTGTAAAGATGATGGCTAACTGTAATACAAGACCTAAAGCTGTTGCACCCCATAAATACTTATTGTTGAATACCTGTTTATTAAATACTGAATGATGACTCTTTACGTTAAAAGCATGACATAATTCAGCACCCGACATAGTAATAAAGGCCATAGTCATCGCATATTCATGATTACTGAAATACTGACCAATTGAATAAGAAACTAAAGTAAGTAAACCTACCATCACACCCTGCCAGATGACTTTCACCATTAAGCCATTCGCAAAGAAACCTTCATCCTTTTCTCTTGGTTTTCTATCCATGATATCATCTTCAGCTGGTTCTAAACCAATCGCAAAGGCTGGTAAAGCATCTGTGATGAGGTTAATCCATAATAAATGAATAGGTAATAATGGCACACCAAATCCCCAAGAAGGATTAATTAACGCAATAATAGAAGCTAAGAAGATAGCAAGTACTTCACCAACATTACTTGATAATAAGAACTGTACATCCTTCTGGATATTATCAAAAATACCACGACCCTGTTTAATAGACTGAATAATAGTCGCAAAGTTATCATCTGTTAGAATCATAGTAGCAAAGCATTCTTCGCTACATCTGTACCTGTAATACCCATAGCACAGCCAATATCTGCAGTCTTTAAGGCTGGTGCATCATTGACACCATCCCCTGTCATAGCGACAATCTTATTCTTTGATTTCCATGCTTTGACGATATTTACTTTATGTTCAGGAGCCACACGTGCATAAACACTATATTTTTCTACATTCTTTTCTAGTTCTTCTGAGACATCTGAGACAATTCTTCACCAGAAATAACTTCCTGTCCCTCACTTAAAATACCTAAATCCTTCGCAATGGCAGTCGCTGTTGTCTTATGGTCACCAGTGATCATAATAGTACGCACACCTGCATGCTTAGCAACTCTAATGGCTTCTTTTGCTTCTGGACGAGCTGGGTCAATCATACCTACAAACCCAATAAAGTCCATATCATTTTCTATTTCTTCTACTGTAATGTTAGTAGGCATTGTATCATATATCTTCACTGCCACAGCTAAAACTCTTAATGCATCTTTAGCCATTTCATCATTGGCAGTCATAGCCTGGTCACTATCTACATCACGACATCTATTTAAGATCACATCAGGTCCACCTTTAGTAATAGACACATAATGATTTCCATCCTTCACAATAACACTCATCATCTTACGATCAGAATCAAAAGCCAATTCTCCTACACGTGGATACTTTTCCATGAGTGCTTTCTTTTCAAAGTTCATCTTTTTTACTTGCTTCTACTAGTGCAACTTCAGTAGGATCACCTAGTACCTTACCATCATCAATAGAAGCATCAGAACATAGAGTAAATGCATTCAACATATCAATAGTTTTAGAATCTGCTTCTTCTAAATCTTTTACTTCATCACCATCTAAGTAAGTCTTTAAGATAGTCATCTTATTTTGTGTTAATGTACCTGTTTTATCAGAACATACAATAGAAGTACTACCTAATGTTTCTACTGCAGGTAGTTTACGAATAATGGCATGCTGTTTAACCATCTTAGTCACACTAACAGCTAAGACAATAGTAACAGTAGTCTGCAAGTCCTTCTGGTACAGTCTGCAACAGCTAACGCAACAGCTGTCTTAAATGATTCTAACCAGCTAATACCACTCAATGATTCAAGAACAAATACAATCACACAGATCACAATACAAAGTAATCCAATTGTTTTACCTATTTCATTTAATTTAACCTGTAAAGGTGTTAATTCCTTTTCACTCGCATTCAACATGCCTGCAATCTTACCTACTTCATTCTTCATACCAGTAGATGTAACTATTGCTTCACCACGACCATAAGTGACTACTGTAGAAGAGAAGACCATATTTGTCTGGTCCCCAATCACAACATCGACTAATAGGATCAGTTGTCTTTTCTACAGGAACAGATTCACCTGTTAAGGCTAAAAAGAAGAACCTTTTTCTGTGGCTTTTCTAGTACCATATATGCCTTTTCTTTTGCTCTAGAAGAATTATGTTAGATAATTGAAGTGTTTTTAGATACTAAATTTGCTATATATAGTGTTTTTAGCCACTAAATTTGCTATATGTAGTGATTTTAGCACTAAATTCACTATATAGAGGATGGTGAGATTATGGATATTCAAAGCATTAATGATGATATCAAGACCAAGCAATGGGTGGAAAGGATTAAGGAGTGCAGGGAAAGTGGACTACCTGTCAGAAAATGGTGCAAGCAGAACAACATATGTGAGCAGACCTACTACTGCTGGCTGAAGAAACTGCGAAAGATGGCAATCGAAACAGGTACTGTAAAGGCTCCATCATTTGTCTCTGTTGATCAGAACACACTTGATAAACAGAACATAATCATTACTAAAGGAGATGTTCATATAGAATTTCCCTGTGATACAGATATTGGAACTGTAACGAACATCATAGGTGCACTATTATGTTAGGTGACATCTCAAGGCAGAGCACATCTATATAGCTGTAGGCTATACAGATATGAGGAAACAAATTGATGGTCTTAGTGCACTTGTCATAGCGCAGTTCAAGTTAGATCCCTTTTCAAATTCAGTATTTCTGTTCTGTGGAAGAAATTCGAGAGTGATGAAGGCACTGTACTGGGAGGGTGACGGCTTTGTACTTCTTTACAAGAGACTGGAAGACGGCAGATTCAAATGGCCTAGAGATGAATCCGAAGCAAAAGAAATAACGCGCCAGCAGTTCAGATGGCTCCTGGAGGGACTGGCAGTTGTGCAGCCTGGAAGGATAAAGAAAACAGGTCCAAAAGCAGTCATATAATGGCCTTGATTCATAGAAAAATTGCACGATTTATGGTATAATTATCACATGAAACGGAGGGCAATTCTGATGGGTAATTCTACTAAAGCTACAGTTGAAAACATGACTATTGCATCAGCTGATTTAGCTAGTACTATTGCAGAATTAAAAGCCAGTATTGCATCTCTAAACGCTTTGGTTGAAAGCTTAAAGTCTGATAATGAATACCTAAAGAATAATAATGATCTTCTTCGTGAAGAGAATGCATATCTTAAGAGAAAGCTGTTTGGCGTCAAGAGTGAGAAGATGCCATGTTCTGTAGAACAGCTTTCTCTTTTTGATGAAGCAGAACAAGAATGCGAACCAGAGCTTCTTGAAGAAATTACATACAAAAGAGCTAAGAAGAAACAGAAAGGTACTCTTGAAATCAAGCTAGATAACCTTAAGCATATAAAAGAAGTTTATGATATTGATGAAAAAGATAGAATCTGTGATATATGCGGTACAAAGATGCATAGAGTTGGTGAAGAGTTCGTAAGACATGAAGTGGTTTATGAACCTGCAAAACTCTATGTAAAGGATATATATAGAAAGACATATGAATGCCGCAACTGCAGAAAGAGAGGAAAGGTTGTCATGCTTAAAGCAGGTACGCCAGCACCTGTTATTCCTCATTCATTCACATCACCTAGTGCTCTGTCTCAGGTGATCACTGATAAGTTCGTCAATCATATGCCTCTTTACAGACAGGAAGCAGAATGGAAACGTCTGGGGCTTGATCTATCAAGAACTACGATGGCTAACTGGCTGATCATAGCTTCCAGAGAATATTTCATTCCAATCGTAAACAGAATGCATGAAATTCTTGTTGAGGAGAAGTACCTGCACTCAGACGAAACTCCAGTACAAGTATTGAACGAGCCAGGTAAACCTGCGACCTCCAAGTCATACATGTGGGTATATTCAAGCATCAGGGAAAGCAGCAAGCCTATCAGAATATTTGAATACAAGCCTGATAGAAAAGCTGAAAATCCACAGAAGTTTCTAGAAAATTTCAGTGGTACACTGATTTCTGATGGCTATGGTGGCTACAACAATATTGAGGGTGCAGTCAATGCATACTGCTGGGCACATGCAAGAAGAAAGTTCTATGAAGCACTTCCTGCAGATATGAAAGATGCCTCAGATACATTGGCTTATACAGGTCTTAAGAAAATAGCCAAGCTATTTGCGATAGAAAAGGAAATTGATACTTTCCCACCTGAAGATAAAGTCAAAATACGCCAGAAAAGGTCAAAACCTTTAGTAGATGACTTCTTTTCATGGTGCACTGATGCTCAGAACAAGTCTTTAACACGCTCTAAAATAGGCAAGGCTATTCAGTATGCCCTGAATTTAGAGAAAGGACTGCGTGTATATCTGGATGATGGTCTAGTTCCAATGACTAATTCGCTGAATGAACGTAATATAAGACCCTTCACTGTAAGTCGAAAAAACTTTCTATTTTGTGCTTCTACCAAAGGAGTAGATGCAAGTGCCTCAATATTCCAGATTTTTTATCGATTATCTGAGTATAACTTGACCAGGCCTTCTTGGTTCTTCCATCAATGATATCTACAATTTCCATGGTCTTAAAATTAAGAATAACACACATGTATCTGTTTTGTCCTTTATGTTTCCAGTGCTTCTCATCAATACATATAATCTCAGGTAAAGGCTGTCTACGCATCTGACCATACTTATCGAATATTTCAACGACTTTAGTAGGACTTGTGTTAAAGAATCTAGCAACCAGTGAAAAAAGTAGTTGTAGGTTCTTTAAGTTTATTCATGATTTCCATTTCTGAGGTTTGAGATAATCTGCTGTGACTTTTCTCTGTAAAAGGGTTTTCCTCTGTCACCACCTTATTACATTGAGGAATGTTATGTATGACTTTACATTTTCTATAGTCCTTAATATTCATTCTGCTACCGCATTCTGGACAGGATATAATGGTTCTCTTAAGCGTGATATAATAAATCACTTCTTTTTCATTGATTTCAGTCGTATGAGACTTTTGTTTATGTAGGATGAAATATGAAAAGTATGATTATTGATGGTGATGTCTTTACCTAAATTCTTGATTGTACGAGATGCTTTGATTGTATCACCAGTATAAGATTGTACGATTACATCATCAGTAACTGTTTCATAGAATGGAGTGATATGAATATGTTCTATTTCATTGAGGTCTCTTCTTATATCCATTCTAATAGGCTGAGTAATAGAATCATAAGCATACTTACTGTTATTTCCATAATAGAGGCGTACATCTAATAGTTTCTCTTGTATCGCATTAATCTGATGTGAATAGTATGTACGATATCCTAATATACCTATAGTCATAGAAAGAATCAAACCAAAAAGTATATATAGGATTTTAGAAGAACGTATAAGATGTTTTTTGTAATAAGATAAATAGTTTTGTGGTTTTCTAGTAATAGAAGTGGTTTCTAGTTCTTCTATTGAACTCTTTGTGATACGTACTATTTTATGATTCTGAATCTCATAGAGATCATCTGCATAATCAAGAATACGTTTATCATGAGTTGCGATAAGAACGCATACTGGATGTGTATGAATATAATCACTCAGTAGTTCTATTAATAACTTGCAGTTAATAGAATCTAGAGAAGCAGTAGGTTCATCTAAAAGAAGGAGATAAGGGTCTTTCATTAATGCAAAGGCGATAGTCGCACGTTGTCTTTCTCCTCCTCCCGATACATGATCAGGTGTCTGATTGAGTAGATGTTCTATCTTCATGGAACATAGAATATCATTCATTCTAGTTTCGTTATATTCCTGTCCAGAGAGTAGGAATGCGAATTCCATATTCTCTTTAATGGTCATGTTATTGAATAATGTACTTTCTTGATGTACATAACCGATCTTTTCTTTCCTTGTAGTAAGAGGGTCATCAATAGAATGACCCTCCATTAAATAATCACAGGCTAAAGGGGCTACAAGTCCTAATTGATTCAATAAGGTTGTTTTGCCTGTACCACTTTTTCCTTTGATCCATAGTAATGCTGTTGTTAGATAAGGTGATGCTGGCATCATCAAAGATTACTCTATCAAATGTGATAGAAAGATGTTTAATATCAATCATGATCCGTACTCGTTACCATTATTTTATTTGTAATATAGAAGACTAATGTAGTCACAACAGCACTTATTAAACCTATGATTATCTTGATTGAATTGTTTACTAACGCAAACTCACTTGATGAGAATAGTCTTAAACAGAAGGAAAGAAGAACAGCTATAAATAGGAATGTAGACATAAACTGTATATCAACCATATGGATGGATTGAATCTGTTTCTCATTTAAATCAAGTTCTCTATATCTTATATATTCTCTTGATTTATTATAGAGGATTAAGAAAACAACATAGGCAATAAGACCCACAACAGTATAGATGAGAATCATCGTCTGAGTATTCTTAGAATCCTTTTGACGCATCTTTGCTGTTTGTTTGTAATCATCACTCTCTATATAAGTAACGATGTTTGGAGATATCTTATTGAGTCCATTTCTTACCTGATCTACATAACTTGCATTTTCACACTCGACTGCATAAGTTGCAGGAACATAATCAACAATATGTTCGTTTAGATCTTCATATAAACTAATTGAAACATTAGTTGTACGATATTTATTTATAATAGAGTTCGCAAAGTCATTGTTTAAGTAGACTTTAAATTCGTTGTTACCTGTGAAGTCATCCTGATCTTCATTTGATTTGATGACACCATAGATTTTAATAGATACTCTTTTCTTCTGATAAACAGGATGTCGTGTAATTACATCATAATATTTTTTCTGTAATCCATTTTGATCACCATATCGCATAGTGCCATTATATTCAGTAGAACATACAGGTACACCTATATCCATTTTCATGGTTACAGGAAAATCTGAATCAGTTAATTCTAACGTTTTCATAAGACCTTCGCTTATATAATTTTTGTTTTTATTACCAAACTGACCTTTTATGTAACTTGCTATAGAAATATTATCATCAGTAGAATATTCTCTACCCTTGACTGACATATATGCAAGTAAATTATCATCCTCATCATTTCTTGTATCATAATTACGAGTTGGGAACTGATAATAGCTTGTTATACTTTTAACTCCTTTGATTGATTGAATAGATTGTATTTCTTGAGGAGTCATAGAAAATCCTTGATCATATTCCATGAATCTATAACCAGAAGGTAATTCGTTTCTTGTAATGTATTCCTTGCCAGTATAGATAATTTTACTAGTCAAGTTATCCATCATAGATGCTGTATTCTTGTTTGTCATATATAGTTCTATACCAGAATATAAAGTCATATTGATAATAACTAAACACAACAAAGCATATAAGAGGATGCTGAACTTTTCTTTCTTGCTTTTTACATGTGCAATTCTTTTAGGGGTAAATTCTTGTGTTACTGAGAGTGATTCACCTTTGATTTCGTTATCTTTGACGCGAGTAAATTGAAGATTCTCAATTAAATACTTGATATCTAAATAATCATCAAATTCTTTGTCATGAATAGTAAGAATAATAACACGGTCATGACTATATTCTTTTAATAACTTCATGATTGAATGTTTATCTTCATAATCTACAGAAGATAAAGGTTCATCTAATATAATACAAGGACTATTAGAATAAACACTTAAGGCTATCATGATTCTTTTCTTTTCTCCTAAGGAACAAGAATCATATTTCTGTGATAAATTCGCTTTGATGTTTAAATTGTTGAATAGTACATCTATTGTATTTTGATCATGCTCTCTATTGTATATAGATTCTATTAATTCAAATTCTTTGCGCAATGGTAAGGTCTTTTTTAATAATGCATCCTGGTTTCCATAGAACATAGAAACTGCATCATTCACCATTGAGTCTAGATGAATCTGTTTAGAGATGATTTTTTAAGAAGGTGGTTTTTCCACAGCCACTCTCACCTGCAATACCTATCATTCCAGTAGAAGGGGCTTTGAAAGATGCACCATCGAAAAGAATTTTATTTGTTTTGTATGTAAAGTTTTTTTAATTACCCATAATCAACAGGTCGATCCAATTATTGAAATCATTTTTACACATAAAAGCCAAGAAAATTGAAACTATCATTTCCTATTTTGATAATCACCTGTGGAATGTGGGTATTCAAAAAGTTTTTTAATTCAATCATAGAAGTTCACCTCTTTTTATAAAAGCATGTTAGCGCTAACATAATTATATAATCTGTAAACAAAAAAAAAACAACAGATTACTCAAAGAATGTTTTGTGATTGTATGTGTCATAAACAAACATATATAATATATGTGAAAAGGTATTCCAATTGAATAAAGGAAGGAGAATAGCTATGAAAAAGTCAATTCAATTGTTGGTGGTACTCTGTATTTTTTGTAATAACGGGCTGTAAAACAAATAAAGAACGTTATTTATCTATTACAACGAGAGGATATGATAAGAAAGGGAATGTAGTAGTGAATATCTATGAATATTCATTATCTTCTAAGAAAGTGACTAAAAAGTATACTTCTTCTAATCCACTTGGTGTCTACTCTAAATCTAATAATGCTGTATACTATGTTGAAGAAGATAATAGTGGTGATTATCTGTATACTTATGATCTTGATACAAAGAAATCTAAAAAGTTGTCTGGTGGTTTAACCGCAATGAATCAGATTATTCCTATAGATAATAATATCTATGTATTAGGCGTAGAAAAAGGGCAAAGATCACTCAAGCCTTATCGTTATAATATAGAAACAAAGAAGTTCAGTAAGATTAAGGCAGAAGAGGATTTAGATTTTGATCATATGGTCTATGATGTTTTCAATCATGATTTATATCTATGTGCAAGTAATCAAAAAGAAGAAGATCAGGCACTAGAGGAAGCAAATGCAGGTAATGGAAGTAAGTATATTGCACCTAATACGCATATTTATCGTTTGAAGAATAATCAACTCAAACGTATTTATACTACAAATCGCAAGCTAGTCTATAGAATGCTTCCAATGGAAAATGGAAATCTTGCATTTACTGAAAGTGACACCATTCCAGCTTGGAATCCTCAATATCATACATATACATTAGATACAAAAACAAATAAGAAGAAAGCAGGAATTAATCTTGATGAAATTATGGATGTAATACAATATGCTTGTTTTAGTTCTTCTCATCAGATTATTCTTCTTAGCAACAAAGATAAACATCAAGGTATATATACATATGATATTGATTCAGGTAAAACTGAATTATTGTATGAATCTAAAAATGAATTGATTAATAGTTTTGAATTATTAGAATAAACAAAAATACCCACAGCTCTTAACTGTGGGTATTTAGATAATAAAAAAATAGACCTAAGTCTATCTTCTAATCGTATGGAGCGGGTGATGGGAATCGAACCCACGTAGTCAGCTTGGAAGGCTGAAGTTCTACCATTGAACTACACCCGCAAATGAAAACGATCTTTCGATCGTATGTTGAGAAATGGTGACGCGTACGGGATTCGAACCCGTGAATGCATGCGTGAAAGGCATGTGAGTTAACCGTTTCTCCAACCGCCACTGGCGCTTGAAGAGGATTTGAACCCCCGACCGATCGGTTAACAGCCGATTGCTCTACCGCTGAGCTATTCAAGCACTTTTTGATATAAAATGGAGCGGGTGATGGGAATCGAACCCACGTAGTCAGCTTGGAAGGCTGAAGTTCTACCATTGAACTACACCCGCATGGAATGGTGGGGAGGGACGGATTCGAACCATCGAACTCGTAGAGAACTGAGTTACAGTCAGCCGCGTTTAGCCACTTCGCTACCTCCCCACTGGTGCCGACTAGAGGAATTGAACCCCCAACCTACTGATTACAAGTCAGTTGCTCTACCAATTGAGCTAAGTCGGCGTGTGTTGCTAAATTTTAATAAAAATGGTGGAGGTTAACGGGCTCGAACCGCTGACCCTCTGCTTGTAAGGCAGATGCTCTCCCAACTGAGCTAAACCTCCAATATTCTTGGGATATACCGGTCGTTAGACCGATGCTTAAAGTGTTAGTGCCATATCCCAACCAAGCACGCTCATATAATATACCAAGTGTTATGCGATTCGTCAACAGGTTTTTACATTTTTTAACGAAATTTTATTTTTTTTATTTTTTGCCATTCTATCGCACTGTGTAATAGGAAAAGTTATAATTGAATAAGTGATAAAGGAGATGTAAAAAATGGCAGAATTATTGTATCAAGGACATGGAAGTTATCGCATTGTGTCTAATGAAGGTGTAGTGATTTATGTGGACCCTTATGCAGGTGAAGGTTATGATATGCCTGCAGATATTGTGATTGTAACGCATGAACATAGTGATCATAATCAGGTTGATCTTGTTACATTAAAAGACGATGGTGTGATTTTAAGACATGGAGATCTATTTGTGGATGGTGAATATCCTATTAAGAAGATTAAGAAAGTAATGATTGAAGGAACACCTGCAGAAAATAAGAATCATACAAGAGAAGAATGTGTAGGTTTTATTATGACTGTAGATGGTATTACATTATATGGTGCAGGAGATACAAACTATTATCCCTGAAATGGAAAGCTTCAATGATTTAGATTATGCATTATTACCAGTAGATGGTATTTATAATATGAGTGCACAGGAAGCAAGTCGTTGTGCACATGTGATTGATTCTCGTTATTTCATTCCTATTCATACTTCACCTACACAATTATATGATGAAGATATTGCGAAAAGCTTCAAATCACCTCATGCTTTATATATAAAGCCAGGTGAAAGGTTGAAATTATAGCCCAAAATGAAAAGACCACTCGATGTGGTCTTTTATGTTAGTTCTGATCGAAATATCTGTTGAATTTGACGATGAATGTTGTAATTTGATCATCACTTGTAACAGAAATATCACCATGATGAAGGTCTACTATATTCTTAGTGATTGCTAGTCCTAAGCCAGTACCACCTGTTTTAGAGTTTCGTGATGAGTCTGTACGGTAAAATTTATTAAATAGAAGTGGGATATCCTCTGATGCAATAGTATCACCATGGTTGATGACTTTAACAGTTGCATATTTCTCATCACCGGATACTTCTATCTTTAAATCGGTATTATGATAGCCATACTTGAGTGCATTAGAAATAAGGTTATCAAATACACGGGCTAATAACTGACCATCTCCCTGAACATAGATATTCTCTTCAGGTAAATCTACTATTGGTGTAATATTACAGTCTTTAAATGAAGGATAGAACTCGTCTGTCATCTGCATGATTAATCCAGATAGATTAATCATACTCTTATTCAACTTGATATCTGCATTATCAAGTTTAGTGAATTCAAAGAGGTCATCCATCATTTCCTGTAGACGTATTGATTTCTCATACGCAATACCAGAATACTTATGTACATCTTCTTTAGATAAAGCTGTATCATCTTTAATCAACTCAAGATATCCTACAATAGTTGTAAGAGGTGTTCTTAAGTCATGGGCTACGTTTGTGATTAATTCATTCTTCTGTCTTTCTGCATTACGTTCTATATCTAATGCAGCTCTTTCTTTTTTCTTTAAGCTTTTCGCTTTCTTTTTTTCTTTCGCAAGCAATGTTTTTGATAAGACATTGATGTTAGCGGCAAGAGAACCTAATTCATCATCATATTCTACTTCACACTGTACACCATAATTGCCACTTGTTACCTGCTGGATAGAGCGTCTCAGCTTTCTGATATATTCAATTGTGAAATCAATCAGTTTAAAGAAGATTTCTACAAAGACAATAAAAGAAATGGCATAACATAATGCATAACGCATTTCATTTGGTACCGCAATAGGAATAATTCTATCGAATATAATTCCTAGAATAGAATAAATAAGAAATGCGACAAGATAACTTAATGTAATATTAATCAACAAACGCCATTTAAAAGAAGAAATAAACAGCTTTCTTAGTTTCTGCATCATAATTCGAACTTATAACCAATGCCCCAGACAGTAATAATATGTCTTGGTGTACGAGGCTGTCTTTCAATCTTTTCTCTTAGTTTTCTAATATGTACCATGATGGTATTGTTGGCATGTGTTGCTTCTTCATGCCATATTTTTGTATAGATATCTTCAGTAGAGAATACTGTACCAGGATGTGAGGCAAGTAATACTAAGATTTCATATTCAATCTTAGTCACAGCCACTGGACGATTATCTACAGAAACCATCTTCTTATTTGTATCAATAAGAAGGTCATTGGCCCTGAATAATAGAATTATCTACACCAATAGGCTTACTATATACCGATAACGTCTTAATTGTGACTTAACACGTGCCACTAATTCCATTGCATTAAAAGGTTTTGCGATATAATCATCAGCACCCTTTAATAATCCTTCAATCTTATCCTGATCAGCTGTCTTAGCTGATACAAAGATAACGGGGATATTGTACTTTTCTCTGATCATCTCTAATGCCTGTAAACCATCTACTCCAGGCATCATCATATCTAGAATTACAAGATCAATCTTGAACTTTTCAAGATCACGTAATAATGTATACGCATTATAACGCTTTTCAACATGATAACCTTCTTGACTTAAATAAATTTCAATAAGATCACAAATTTCTTTTTCATCATCAATAACTAATATACGAGGTGTTTCCATATGTTTATCCTCCCAAGCCATATCATAATATAATTAATTAATAAAATAAAGAAAAGAATTGCATACGACGGGGGAATTTGCTATAGTTTTAAAGGGCACAAACGGGTCTTCCGTAGGTGCTTTTTTGTTTAATATAGAGAAAGAGGTGAAGAGAATGGCAAAATTCATATTTGTCACAGGTGGTGTCGTATCAGGTCTAGGGAAAGGTTTAACAGCTGCATCTTTAGGTAGAATATTAAAACAAAGAGGATTAAAAGTATTCATGCAGAAACTTGATCCTTATATCAATGTGGATCCAGGAACTATGTCTCCTTATCAGCATGGTGAAGTTTATGTAACAGCTGATGGTGCAGAAACAGACTTAGACTTAGGTCATTATGAACGTTTTATTGATGAAGACTTAAACAAAAACTCTTCAGTTACAACTGGTAGAGTATATAGCGATGTAATTTCTAAAGAAAGAAGAGGGGATTACTTAGGCGCAACAGTACAGGTTGTTCCTCATATTACTAATGCGATTGAGGACAAGATTTATCTGCAGAAGAATCTTCTCAGGGAGATATCGTTATTACAGAAATCGGTGGTACTGTAGGAGATATCGAATCATTACCATTTATTGAAGCAATTAGACAGGTAAGACTCGATAGAGGCTACAAGAATACTCTTTATATACATACAACTTTACTTCCGTATATTGGTGCCAGCCATGAAGTAAAGACTAAACCAACACAGCATAGTGTTAAGGAATTATTAGGATATGGTATCCAGCCAGATATCATTGTATGTCGTAGTGAACATACTATTTCTGACGAATTAAAGGATAAGATCTCTTTATTCTGTAATGTTCCTAAGGAAGCTATATCATCTCTAACTATGATGTAGATGTTCTTTATGAATTACCAGTAGAATTATTAGATCAGCATATGGATGATGTTGTACTTGATCATTTAAGAATTGAAGCTCCCTGAAGCTGATTTCACTGAATGGCGTGAATTAGTTGAAAGAGTTAAGAACTTAAAGGATACAGTTAAAATCAAGATGGTTGGTAAGTACTGTGAATTCCCAGATGCTTACTTATCAGTTAATGAAGCATTAAAACATGCTGGTTACTATGCAAATAGTGAAGTTGAAATTGACTGGGTTAACTCTGAAGAAGTAACTAAGGAAAATATCGCTTCTAAGCTTGCTGATGCTGATGGTATCTTAGTACCAGGTGGATTTGGTAACAGAGGTGTTGAAGGCATGATTGTTGCTATCCAGTATGCAAGAGAACATGATATTCCATTCTTAGGAATCTGTTTAGGTATGCAGTGTGCTTCTATTGAATATGCAAGAAATGTATGTAAACTTGATGATGTTAACTCATTAGAATTCGATAAGAACTGGATGACTCCATTAATTTCATTAATGCACGATCAGTCTTTAGAAAACATGGGTGGTACTCAGAGACTTGGTAACTACACTTGTGAATTAAAAGAAGGTACAATTGCACATAAGTTATATGGAAAGGATCTTATCCAGGAAAGACATAGACATAGATATGAATTCAACAATACATATCGTCAGATGTTAGAAGATGCAGGACTTGTTATCTCTGGACGTAATCCAAAGAGAGATTTAGTAGAAATCGTTGAGGTGCCTAATCATCCATATTTCGTTGCATGTCAGTTCCATCCAGAATTCAATTCTAGACCAAATAGAGCACATCCTCTATTCCAGGGACTTATCAATGCAAGCACATAAAAAGAAATACAATTAATATATTGGCATGAGGGAAACCTCATGCCTTTTGTGTTACAATAAAAGGCATGGAGGTATGGTTATGCGTATAGGACAGTCAATAGATATTCATCAGTTGGTAGAAGGAAGAAAGCTTATTCTAGGTGGTGTAGAAATTCCTTATGAAAAAGGGTTAAAGGGACATAGTGATGCTGATGTTCTCTTGCATGCGATTATTGAATCAATCATTGGGGCATTAGGTGAAGGAGATATCGGTAAACATTTCCCTGATACAGATGATCGTTACAAAGGTATTTCTTCAATGATCTTATTAGACGAAACATATAAGTTGATGAATGAAAAAGGTTATAAGATTGGTAATGTGGATGCAATCATTATGACAGAACAGCCAAAGATGGCACCTCATATACTTACAATGAGACATAATATTGCGGAAGCACTTCATTGTGATGTGACACAGATTAATGTGAAAGCAACACGTGGTGAAAAGCTTGGCTTTGTAGGAAGAGGAGAAGGAATTGTTTCTCAGGCAGTCTGCTTACTTGAAAATGTGTAATAGTTATGTAATTTTTAAACAAGGTGATGTTTTTACATCATCTTTTTTGTCACTCAGATATCTTTTATAGTATAATGAGGAGCGAAAGAGGTGATACTAGTGAAATGGAGGAACAAATTGATTACTGTCATTTTACTATTATTTATTTTCCTTGAATTATTTTCTATTTTTAAGATTACCACTATGGCAACTTTTGAATTGAAACAGACAGTATTTACTTATGAATTAGGACAGGAAGTATCACAGAATATTGATGATTATGTCATCTGTCCAGATAGAATAAAAAAATCACTTACTTTAAACTTGAAGCGTGTTAACTTGAATAAAGTAGGTAACTATAATGCAAGTATTGAATATGCAGGACGTGACTATGATTTTAAGATTAAGATTGTAGATACAAAAAAACCAACAGTAAAACTTAAAAAGCTTGTTTATTATGTAAATCCTAATCAGCCATTCTATGCAAAAAAAACAGTAGCTGAAGTCAATGATGCATCTTTAACACAAATATATTTCTTAAAGAAAGAAAATAGTGAAGAACTAGTTAAAGAAAAGTCATATGAAAAGGTAGGTACATATATTGAACGTGTTGTAGTAAGAGATGAACAAGGTAATGCATCTTTTCCAATGCGTATTAAAGTCATTGTTGCCAATGATTTAGTTGTTCCTGTGATTAAAGGGGCAGAGGATAAAGTCATTCATTTAGGTGATAACTTCAATGCAAGAGAAGGTGTCACTGCTTATGATAATGAAGATGGTGACTTAACAAATAAGATTGTTGTCACAGGTAAAGTACAGACTAATACTGTAGGACGTTATGCTCTAACATATACAGTTACTGATAGTTCTAAGAATATGGCTAAGGTTACAAGAGTAGTGGAGGTTATTGAATGATCACATATATCTTTATGGCGATATGTATAGCAGTTTTTGTTTATATTAATTATTTTTCTAAGGATAATAAAACTTCAGAAGCGATGCATTTAGGTGCTTTATATACACCTTATGTGAAAAATAGAGGAGAATATTGGCGATTTATTACATCTGCTTTTATTCATACAGAATTTCTTCATTTATTTATGAATATGTACTGTATCTTCTATTTAGGACGTATGTTTGAAACACTACTTGGACCAGTACGCTATTTAATACTTGTCTTAGTTTCTATTGTGATGAGTTCACTTGCTACTTATTACTATTCTTATAGAGATTCTAGTGTGGATAACTCTATCACAATTGGTGCAAGTGGTTTATTCTATGGCTTTTTAGGGGCTATTATTGGACTGGGTTTATTTAAAGGTGGTGCTTTCTTTGATTTATTAAGAGGCTATTTACCTTGTATTGCGATTAACCTTGCCTTTACTCTTATGAATTCTCGTATTTCTAAGACAGGACATGTAGGTGGATTAGTTGGTGGATACCTCACTATGTATATTATGTATCTCTTAAAAGTAATATGAGAATACTAATTGATGGAGATGCAACACCAGATATTGAAAAAATCGCTTTTTTTGTGTGATAAATATGATATAAAGATGATAGTGTATTGTGATATGAATCATTTCTTGATTATGAATCAGTTATTATATGTGATCAGGGGAATGATAGTGTTGATTATGCTATTTTAAAAGATGTGAAGAAGGGTGATCTTGTGATTACACAGGATTATGGTGAAGCAGGTATGCTTCTTACAAAAGGTGCGATTGTTGTTCATCCTTCAGGGTTTATCTAAAAAAAACAGGCAGAACCCCCACCTCAATATAGAATATAGGTGGGGGATGAATGCCGTTAATGCATCTGATAGAGAAATTTGGAGTAAGAAATAGTATAATACATATAGGGAACTTCTTTTCCTAAATCTACAGAAAGGAGGCTAAATATATGTATCTTACAGTCAAGCAGCAGGTAAAGCATCTGTCCAAGGAAGACTGTCGTTCCATCAAGGAATTATGTCATATTGCAAAGAATCTTACTAATCAGGCAATCTATAACATAAGACAGCACTACTTTGCAGAAGGCAAGTATCTCAATTATGAAAAGAACTATGCTCTTTTGAAGTCTTCTGATAACTATAGAACGCTTAATTCCAATATGGCACAGCAGATACTGAAGGAAGTAGATGGTTCATTTAAATCATTCTTTGGTCTTCTTAAAAAGGCAAAGCAGGGAAAGCATGCACTTAAGGACTGCAGAC
>VOFE01000181.1_pt1 | contig 38001 bp, 61 predicted proteins | sample 5384071 | NCBI WGS metagenome assembly VOFE01 (sample SAMN12384724, study PRJNA508395) | human gut metagenome | isolation source: healthy gut D | host: Homo sapiens
TAATTCTCGGCATGGATCTGGAAATACGCCTGGGGAATTTACAGGTGGGACATAGGATGGGCGGTTGGGCGCCGCGATGGACATAACCACAGTTCAGGCAGATCCACAGCGTGTTTTCCTCCCGCTGGAATACCTTTCCGGTATCCAGATTTTCCGACAATTTCTTAAAGCGCTCCTCGTGCCGTTTTTCGATGCCGGCTACCAGCTCGAAAGCGGCGGCGATATCGTTGAAGCCTTCCTCCCGGGCGATCTTGGCGAAATCCGCATACATCTCGGTCCATTCGTACCGCTCGCGGCGGCGGCGTCCTTCAGATTGTCCGCCGTGGCGGGCATGGTATTATCATGGAGACGCTTGAACCACATTTCGGCGTGTTCTTTTCGTTATGAGCCGTTTCCTCAAAGATGTCGCCGATTTGCTGATAACCGTCCTTCCGGGCCTGAGCGGCATAGAAGGTGTACTTGTTGCGGGCTTGGCTTTCTCCGGCGAAGGCGGCCAGCAGGTTGGCCTCCGTCCGGCTTCCTTTGAATTCCATACCATCGTTCCTTTCGGGATAAAATGGGGTCGTCAATGGTTAGTATGGCCCGCCGCGCTCCGTTTACGCATCCGATCCGGTTTTTCTTTCCGGGAGGCGCCGCCCCTGTTTTCAGGAAAGGGAAAATATTGCTTGCAATAGAAAAGAAAGCGTGGTATACTAAACACGTTGATAGTGAGATGGTAAAGAGTGGGGCGACCCGCTCTTTTATCTTTGTTTAGGGGAAGAGGGGCGCTATGAGTCATCCGTCAGGGCATCCGAGAGGCGGAGCGCGGCATGATGCTGGAGGAATTCCAGTCCCGCCAGCATGAGATTGTCACCGGCGTGGTCAGCCGCATTGACGAGCGGAAAGGCCTTGTCAGCGTGGAGATTGGCAAGTTTGAGACCATCCTTCCCCGGTCCGAGCAGGTGCAGAGCGAGGTCCTGCACGAGGGAGACCGGATCAAGGTGTATGTGGTGGATGTGCTGGGCGGCGAAAAAGGCCCCAAAATTATGATTTCCCGTACCCATCCCGGCCTGGTAAAGCGCCTGTTTGAGATGGAGGTTCCCGAGATTTTCGACGGCACGGTGGAGATTAAGGCGGTGTCCAGGGAGGCGGGCTCCCGCACCAAGATTGCCGTCTGCTCCGACAACAAGGACGACGTGGACGCGGTGGGCGCCTGTATCGGGCCCAAGGGCGTGCGCGTCAGCAAAATTGTGGATGAGCTGGGCGGAGAGAAAATTGACGTTGTCAAGTACAGCGACGTCCCGGAGGAGTTTATTGCCGCGGCCCTGTCCCCCGCCAACATTGTCTCCGTGCAGATTACAGATGAGGAGCAGCGCGCCTGCAAGGTCACCGTCCCAGACGAGCAGTTGTCCCTGGCCATTGGCAACAAGGGGCAGAACGCCCGCCTTGCGGCAAAGCTGACCGGATTTAAAATCGACATCCGGCCGGAAAGCGGCTTCTTCGGTGAGGACCCGGAGGAGTAAGCACAGAAAGGGAGGGTTCCCATGCAGAAGAAAAAAATCCCCATGCGCATGTGCTGCGGCTGCGGCGAGATGAAGCCGAAGCGCGAGCTTGGCGGGTGGTAAAACCAAGGAAGGCGAAATCAGCCTTGACTTAACCGGGAAAAGGCGGGACTGGGGCGCCGACGCAGCGGTCCGGCCTGCTTCAAGAAGGGCAAGGGCGGCAGGCTGGGTGCGCCGGCGGCGGACCTTTCCCCAAGACGGAAGAGGTTTCGCCGCTTTGGAGGGCAGAAAAGGGGACAGGAATGACCGTCTGGTAGGGTTCCTCGGCCTGTGCCGCAGGGCAGGCGCAGTGACGCCCGGCTTTGACGCGGCCATGGAAAAGGTAAAGGCGGGCGCGGCGCGCAGCTGGTCTGCTGGAAGCGACTGCTCGCCCAAGACAAAAAAGGAAGCGGAATATTTTTGCGGCCGGCGGGTTCCGGTACTGACCCTGCCTGTGGAGATGGACAGCATGGTCCATATCTTTAAAAACGGGTGGCGGTCCTGGCCGTTTCAGATACAAATTTCGCTGCGAAATTAAGGACACGTTATTTACAGCAGCAGTAAAGGAGCGATGTGGAATGCTGATTAAGTACAAATTAGGCGATGTTGCCAAGGACTTCGGCAAACAAAATCGTCAGCTTATGGGATCCTCAGCCGGTATTTTGCCACCGCGGGGGAGAAGAAACACTCCACCAATGCCCCGACGGAGCTTCGGGAGGGAAAAGGGAAGATTTGACGAAGCAGGCGGCGGTGGACAGACAGACGCTTTTTTTGCCGAGGCGGAGAAGAAATACGCCAAAGTAAAGGAAGAGCGGGGAGAAAAAGGAGAAGGAGAAGGCGCAGAAGCCCGCGTGGCAAAGCCTGTCAAGCAGGCCGTGGTGGTGGACACAAGGCAGTCCAACGTCAACCTTGACACGCCTACAATGAAAAAATATGAAAGAATCGCTCCTGCCCAGAAAACAAACAAGCAGCCCCAGCAGAACAAGCAGAAGCTGAACCAGCGTTCCGCCCAGCGTACGGCAAACCCCGCCACTCCCGCAAGGATGCCGAGGCCGACAAGCTGCGCCGGATCCAGATTCAGAACCAGAAGAAGCGTCAGCTGGAAATCACCATCCCGGAGGAGATTGTGGTGGCGGAGCTGGCAAGCCGCTTAAAGGTCACTGCCAGCGAGGTGGTCAAACGCCTGATGATGTGGGCGTCATGGCGGCTCAGACGCAGGTTATCGACTACGACACGGCCGCCATGGTGGCCATGGAGCTGGGCGCCAAGGTGGAGAAGCGAAGTGGTCGTCACCATTGAGGAGCGGCCTGATTGACGACAGCGAGGACACGGAGGAGAACCTGGTGCCGAGACCCCGTTGTGGTGGTCATGGGCCATGTCGATCATGGAAAGACGTCGCTGCTGGACGCCATCCGCAACGCCCATGTCACCGATACCGAGGCAGGCGGTATCACCCAGCACATCGGTGCGTACACCGTCAAGGTGGGCGGGCAGCATGACATTCCTCGACACGCCCGGCCATGCGGCGTTTACCGCCATGCGTGCGCGCGGCGCCCACGTCACGGATATCGCCATTCTAGTGGTGGCCGCTGATGACGGCATCATGCCTCAGACCGTCGAAGCCATCAACCACGCCAAGGCGGCGGGAGTTTCCATCATCGTAGCCATTAATAAAATGGATAAACCGGAGGCCAATCCCGACCGGGTTATGCAGCAGCTCACCGAGCACGAGCTGGTACCGGAGGAATGGGGCGGCGATGTAATTTGCGTCCCTGTTTCGGCCAAACCGGTCAGGGCCTGGATAAGCTGCTGGAAACCGTGCAGCTGGTCGCGGAAATCCGCGAGCTGAGGGCCAATCCCGGCCGCGCTGCCAAAGGAACCGTGATCGAGGCCCGGCTGGACAAGGGCCGCGGCCCCATCGCCACCGTGTTGGTGCAGAACGGTACGCTGCGCACCGGCGATATCTCGTGGCCGGCACTGCTGTGGGCCGGGTGCGCGCTATGACGGACGACCGCGGCTGCAAGGTGGAGGAGGCCGGTCCCTCCGTGCCTGTGGAGATCATGGGCCTGGACGAGGTGCCGGAATCCGGCGACGTGTTCAACGCCGTTACCGACGAGCGTTTGGCCCGGGAGCTGGTGGAGCAGCGCAAGCAGACCGCCCGGGAAGGAGGAGCAGTTCAGCCAGTACCAGAAGGTCACCCTGGATAATCTGTTCGACCAGATGAAGCAGGGCGATATGAAGGAGCTGAAGATCATCGTCAAGGCGGACGTGCAGGGCTCCGTGGAGGCGGTGAAGCAGTCGCTGGAGAAGCTGTCCAACAGCGAGGTGCGCGTCCGCGTGATCCACGGCGCCGTGGGTGCGGTGACAGAAAGCGACATCATGCTGGCCAACGCCTCCAACGCCATCATCGTCGGCTTCAACGTCCGTCCCGAGCCCCTGGTCGCGGCCGCGGCCGAGCGCGACGGCGTGGATATGCGCCTGTACCGCATCATTTACGACTGCATCGAGGAAATCGAATCCGCCATGAAAGGAATGCTGGCGCCCAAGACCCGGGAGGTCATGCATGGCCGTGTGGAGGTGCGTCAGGTTTACCGCATTACCGGCGTGGGCGCCGTGGCCGGCTGTTATGTGCTGGACGGCAAGGTGCTGCGCAACGACCTGATCCGTGTGGTGCGGGACGGTATCATCATTGCCGACGACAACATGAGCTCTCTCAAGCGCTTCAAGGACGATGTCAAAGAGGTGGCCCAGGGCTTTGAATGCGGCATCGGTCTGGAGAAGTTCAATGACATCCGCGAGGGGGATATTTACGAAGCCTATGTGATCGAGGAGTATCGCGACTGACGGCCCCGGACCTTATAGGCGAATGGGGCAGTTTCGCTTTGGTATACCTTCGCTTAATCACTTCATCCGTCCCGCTGCGCCCGAAGCCTCTCCGTAAGGAGGGGCCCATCCTGCTCCTGGGAAAGCCTTTGTATATTCTTATATATATGGTTATATACGGTGCTTTTTTAGGTTTTTGTCGTACAGGCAGCCGAACGCCGCCGCAAAGCATTGGGGAAGAGAAAACGAATAGACGGAGAGAATAAGGAGCGGACTGTGACGGCATACTGTACTATCCGCAAGCGGGCGGCTTTTGCCGGGAAAAGGAGGAATTTCAAATGCCGAGTCATCGGATTGACCGTACCAGCGAGGATATCCGCCGGGAGCTGACCGCCATCCTGCGTACGGTCAAGGACCCGCGGGTGACGGACGCGATGCTGAGCATCGTCCGTGCCGAGGTGACCAACGATTTGTCTTATGCGACGGTATACGTCAGTGCTATGGAGGGGATGGAAACGGCCCCGCACGGCGGTAAAGGGATTACAGAGTGCTCAGGGCTACATCCGCCGGGAGCTGGGGCACGCCCTGCACCTGCGCCATGTGCCGGAGCTGCGTTTTGTAGCGGACAATTCCATCGAATACAGCGCCCGCATCGCACAGAAGCTCAATGGGCTGGAAAAAGGGGGCGAGAGCCATGAGTGAGGATATCTCCGTCAAGGAAGCGGCGGCCCTTCTGCGGGAATGGGACCAGATCCTGATTCTGACCCATCAGTATCCCGACGGGGATACGCTGGGCCCGGCTTCGCCCTGTGCCGCGCTCTGCACCGGCTGGGAAAACCGCCCGGGTGGAATGCAGCGACTGTATTCCGGAGAAATACGAGTATCTGTTTGAAGAGTATGAGCAGCCGGATTTTGAACCGGAGGTTGTTTGCGCGGTGGATGTGGCGGATACCCGGCTGCTGGGGGATAAGCTGTCCGTTTACGCCGACCGGGTGGAGCTTTTGCATCGATCATCACGGCTCCAATACGGGGTATGCCCGGTACCGGCTGCTGGATGCGGAAAGCGCGGCCACAGCGGAGCTGATTCTGGCCCTCCTGCGGGAATGGGAGATGAGACCCGACCGGATGATCGCGGAATGCCTGTATACCGGCATCGCCACCGACACCGGTGCTTCAAATATTCCAACACCACGGCGGCGACCCACCGCGCGGCGGCGGAATTGATGGATGTCGGGATCCGCGCCGAGCTGATCAACCGGACCATGTTCGATGTCAAATCCCGGCCCCGGGTGGAGCTGGAGCGGCTGGCGCTGGACAGCATGCGCTTCTATTTTGACGGCCGCTGTGCGATGATGCTGATTACCAATGACATGGTTGCCCACGCCGCTGCGGGAAAAACGATATGGAGGGGCTGGCGCCGATCCCCCGGCAGATCGAGGGGTTTGGGTCGGCGTCACCTTACGGGAAAAGGCGGACGGCGCCTATAAGGTCAGCGTGCGCACCGGAACCCATGCCGACGCTTCGGCCATTTGTGCTGTATTGGGCGGCGGCGGCCATATACGCGCCGCGGGCTGTACCCTGTCCGGGACAGCGGAGGAAGCCGCCGCGCGTATGTTGGAAGCGATCCGCCGAACGGTACCAAATATCGCCGTAAACGAGAAGAAATAAAGGGGCCGGGGGTTCAGGCCCCTTCTGAAAAAATACAATTTAGAAATAAGATAAAGATATATACAATCGGTAAATAACGGAGCGGGTTATGGACGGAATTTTATGCCTGGATAAGCCGCAGGAGATCACCTCCTTTGGTTGCTGCGCGGTGGTACGCCGCTTATTGGGCGAAAAGAAGATCGGACACGCGGGGACGTTGGATCCCATGGCTACCGGCGTACTGCCCCTGCTGCTGGGAAAGGCGACCCGGGCGCTTCCGCTGCTGCCCCGCCACGATAAGCGGTATACCGCGGCGCTTCGTTTCGGTCTGGTCAGCGATACGCAGGATATTTGGGGCAAGGTAGATTCCACAGGAGGGCCCCCCTCCCGGGAACAGATCGAGGAGGTCTTGCCCCGCTTCCGGGAGAGATTCGGCAGACGCCGCCCATGATGTCCGCGGTGAAACAGGGGGCGTCCGGCTGTATGAGCTGGCGCGTCAGGGAAAAGAAGTAGAGCGGGAGGCCCGCTGCGTCACCGTTTATTCCCTGAATGTGGAGGAATACCGGGAAGAAACCGGAGAATTGACCTTGATTGCCACTGCTCCCAGGGGACGTATATCCGTACTCTGTGCGCGGAGCTGGGGGCCCTTTTGGGCTGCGGGCGGTGATGACCTCTCTCCGCCGCACCATGGCCGCGGGGTTTGAGCTTTCCTGCTGTGTATCGCTGGAACAGGCGAAGGCGCTGGCGGAGGAAGGGACGCTTGCCGCCCGCCTGCTGCCGGTGGAAACGGTTTTTGCCGATTTGCCCGCCGTGACGGTGTCGCCCGCCCAGGCGGTGCGGTTCGGCAACGGGGGCGCCCTATCCCTGGATCGGCTGCGCGATCCGGTGGTCAGCGACGTACGGGTCCGGACGCCGGAGGGCGTGTTTTTGGGCTTGGGCCGTCGGGAAGGGGAGGAGCTGAAGGTGCTTCGTCTATTTGCGGCGGGGCGGGAGGAATAGCATGCTGGGAGCTCTGAAGGAATATATTTTGACGCCGGATGGCCGGGGAGAATTGCCGGACCGTCCCCGGGCGGTGGCTTTGGGGTTGTTTGACGGGCTGCATCTGGGCCACCGCGCGGTGATTTCCCCGCGCCTCCGGGCGGGAAATGGATGGACGGCGGCTCGCCTCCTGCGTGTACACCTTCCATCAGCCTCCCTCGGCTCTGTTCAAAGGGGACGCCGGGGAGCTGTGCTCCCCGGCACAGAAGAAGCAGGTGCTCCAGTCCATGGGCGTGGAGGAGCTGGTGCAGGCGGATTTCAGCGCCGTGCGGGAGCTGTCGCCGGAGCAGTTTGTGGAGGAAGTGCTGCATGGGCTGCTGGACGCCCAGCTGGTGAGCTGCGGATTCAATTACCGTTTCGGTCGGGGCGGCTCCGGCGACGCCGCCCTGCTTACAAAGCTGTGCGCCCGCTGGGGCATTCAGGTGGTGACGGTCCCGGCGGTAGAGATCGACGGCCAGCCGGTCAGCTCCAGCCGCATCCGCCGTTTGGTGGAGCAAGGGGATATGCCCCAGGCGGCCCGGCTGCTGGGACGGCCCCTTCCGCGTGGATTTTCCCGTGGTAACGGGGCAGAAGCTGGGACGGTACTGGGGACCCCCACCATCAACCAGCCCCTGCCGGAGGGATTTGTCCATCCTCGTTTCGGGGGTGTATGCCTCCAGTGTGGAGACGGGGGAGAGATCTACCACGGCGTCACCAACGTGGGGATGCGTCCCACCGTGGCCGACCGGCCGGGGGCGCGGTGGGCAGCCTCTGGTGGAAACGTGGATTCCCGACTTTTCCGGGGATCTGTACGGCCGGGAGGTGCCGGTGTCGCTGGTCAAATTCCTGCGCCCGGAGCAAAAATTTGATTCTCTGGAGGGCTGAAGGCCCGGATTTTTCGGGATGGGAAGAGGCGCGGCAGGCCGTATTGGGCAGCGGACGCGATCGGGGAATCCGGGCGGTGCTGTTTGACTTTGACGATACCCTCCAGGACCAGTAAGCCCTTTCAAACAATATACGGCTTTTTTTATGGACAAATATTCCTTCCCTCCCGGCCGAACAGCGGCGGGAGCGGGAGGAGGAGATGCTGCGCCGCAACAACGGCGGATATGTCAACTACCTGGAGTATTTTTTGCTCTCTTTTTTTTGAGTCCTGGGGATGGCACGACGCCCCGGAGGCAGGGGGAGATCTATCGGGAGTTCAGTTCCGGTTCCCCGAATACGCGACTCTGTTCCCGGAGACGGTGCCTGTGCTGGAGGAGCTGCGCCGCCGGGGGTACCGGCTGGGGGGGTGATCACCAGCGGGCCCTCGATGCAGCAAAACCGCAAGCTGGATGTAGCCGGCGTGCGGACGCTGTTGAATATCGCGGTGGTATCGGGGGATGAGCAGGTGCAAGCCCGATCCGGAAATTTTTTCGCCGTACCGCCGCCCGGCTGGGCGTTCCCTGTTCCTGCTGCGTATATGTGGGGGATCATCCGGTCAACGATGTTCAGGGCTCCGCCGCCGCTGGGATGAAGCCGGTGTATATCAACCCGTTTTATACGGATACGCATCCGGAGGGAGTGCCGGAGATCCATACGCTCACCGAGCTGCTGGATCTGCTGCCCGCCGAGGCGAAGTGGTGAGAAGGAGAAGGTGTCCTTCCCAGAATGGCAGTGAGCCATAAGGAAGCATTGAAGAAAATATGACTTTTGCCAGGTAAACTGGAATTTGAAAACTAACATTTCTTAAAGCGTTATCGCTTGTTATAGAGCGTTAATATGATCCACAGAAAGCCTTGAAAACAAAGGGGATATCGCAGTTTGCTCGTCTTATTCCGTTATACTATTTCACACAAGTTTACCCTTGTCTTCACTCCTTATAAGGGCAAAAACAAAGGGAAAAATTGATTTTCGCAAGTTTAATCAAGCAATACTCCCTAGATTCTGTTATAGTACAAGCGGTTGAAAAGAGGTGAGCGGAGAATGTACGAGTGGAATGAGAAAATACAAATAATCGTCGATGAAATCGATGTATGTATTAAACGTCGCGAAGATGAAACTATAACTTTACGTAATCTTTCTCGCAAATTGGGTTATTCGGATTATTATACTACGAGGAAATTTAAAGAAATATCCGGTCTCACATTGAGAGATTATTTGCGGCGTAGAAGATTATCTTTTGCACTCAAGGAGGTGAGAGACAGCGAAAAAGGATTATTGGAGATTGCTTTAAATTACGGTTTTTCATCACACGAAGCTTTTACGCGAGCTTTCAAAGAAACGTATGGTACTACTCCGAGTCAATTCCGCAAAAAGCCTATTCCGGTCGTTCTTCGCACAAAAATATTCCCTTTTGACCGATACTTTTTAGGAATGGGAGAGATTGGCATGGTAAAATCGATGGACAACATTAAAATTTATTTTGTAACTATTCCTGCTCATAAGTTTTTGCACATCAAAAATTACAACAGTAATGGGTATTGGGATTTTTGGGAAAAGCAAAAAGGATTCCGGGGCAGGACTGTGAGACGATCTGCGGATTGTTGGACAGCATCAAGGGAAGTTAGATGACGTCGGAGGAAACGAGCCTAACGGCGGCAGCGGTCAGATTATGGCATATATCCATGACTCCAAAGGAAAACCTTTCTGTTACGGTATTCCGCGCGCAGAGTGTTACGGAGTACGCCTACCTTTAGATTATAAAGGCGAAATTCCGGATAATATGCTTATGATCGACATTCCGGAAGCGGAATATATAGTTTTTTGAACATGGACCGTTTGACTATGAGCAAGAAAACTGGAATGTGGAGAAGAAGATCAACAGTGCGATTGAATCTTTCGATTTTACAGATACCGGATACCGCATTGATACTTCTATCGGTAGGATTGCTTACTTTTACCATGATCCGGAGCAATTTTGGAAAGAAATCAGACCAGTTCGAAAGATATAACAGATACGCCCTGTTGGGGGACATAAAACACAATATATCTTATTCGCTATAACATAAACAGGCGTAACGGCGAAGTCCCCATTGCACAAACTCACAATTTGTGCAATGGATGTATTCGCTCTCAAACGCCGAGGGCTTATTACCTGCCGAAAAATAATTTGACATTCGGATGAATAGATTCCCTTGTTTCGGCTCGTAAAGGCAAAAACAAGGGAAAATACATAAGGTTTGAGCATTCAACAGGCGAAATGCCTTGAAAATACAGCGCTTTTAGAGGGTTGGATAGATAAATCGGAATTTAGAAACTTTATGTGATTGAGAAATCAGTCACATAGAGTTTTTTCATTTTCGGAAATATACAGATTTTTATTTTCAGCGATCCAAAGGAATGCGCAGCCGTCACCGCAGGTAGCGATTTCAGGGGGTTAGGGACATGTCACCAACAAGCACTTTGAGATTTTCACGGTAATGGGAAATCCTCTAAAATACGCAATCTTACGGAAAAATACGTTGCTGCGAATTTGAAAATCTTATTTTTTGTCAGCCTCATAAAATTATTTTATCTACTTGACTTTTAGACAAAAGAGTGCTATTTTTTAAATGAATAGTTCATTCATAATAAGGGGCGGTATATTTGTACCAACGAATTAAGGATATAACCGATGCAGCTACACGGCTATTCCTCCAACAAGGCTATGCAAAAACGCAGATCAGCCATATCGCAAAAGCAGTTGGCGTCTCTGTCGGTACAATTTATCTCGACTTTACTGGGAAAAAGGAAATCATGCACTTTATGCTGAAATGTATTGTAGACCCCTCATTTGTAGAGCAGGAGTTTGAACGGCCCATCACGGACGATCTATTCGCTGGATTGGAAAATGAAATCATCACCACTTTTGAAAAATCGGGGAATGATTTTGCTTCCCATCTTCAAGGCGGTCTGGCAGATTATGACTTTGAATCCCTTATTAGTGATGCGTTTGATATTCTGGCCCAGTATGCGGCCGGATGCCTGTTCATTGAAAAAAAACCAGTTTGAGTTTCAGAATTTGGCACAGCACTACATGGCATACCGCAAACAATTTCGTGATACCATGATGTGCTATATTCAGGCATTTATTAATCGGGGTACGGTTCGTCCGATGGAACATCTCGAATTGTCCACGATACTGATAATCGAAATCTTGTCGTGGTGGGCGATGGACATTCGCTACACCTCCTTTGAAACAAAAGATATTTCTATGGATTTGGCAAAGCAGATTTGCATGGATAATATTGTGGCTGCGTACAAACGATAATTAGCAGGGCTTTTTGCCCTCTAATTTTACCCGGATAATGAATGAATTGATCATTTATAAAAAGAAGGCGAGGAAATCAGTATGAAAACTCCAAAAATAGCGGCGTGTCTGGCCGCTGTTATTGAATTGTCGGTCTTAACAGGATGTTCCCGCGGAGAATCGGCGCAACTGGAAAATGAGATCACTTTTTTATTAGACAACATATCAAAGGTGACTATCTCATACGACGAGGAAAAAGTGACCTTCTATGAAAGTGGAAATGATGAACTGGTAATTAAAAGAGTACATGACGAAAAATAAGAACAGCTATCATGCCAAGGTAGATCAAAGCGACGATAGCATTAAAATCAGCGAGGGCGGAAAACCGTTCTTCAAAGATGGATTTTATCGTTATATTGAAGTCTATCTGCCAGCGTCTTACCATGAAAATCTTACGGTTACCACAACCGACGGAGATATTGATATTTCTAGACTGGAATTGTCCTTAAATGCCCTCCGTATTGATAGCACTGCTGGAACTGTCAGCTTAATACTGCGGAGGCCCAAAGCCTCTATCTTTCCACAACCAGCGGGGTTTTGGATGTGGATAATCTGAACGCAGACACGATTAAGATAGCTACTACCAGTGGCAATTTCTTCTGTGAAAAAATGAATGGAAATGTTACCTATACTACGACCAGTGGAAACACGGATATTAAGGCGGCCATTGGTTCAGGAACCTATAAAGTCAACAATTCAGGCGAATTGAATGTACTATATACCGAAGTAACCGGCGACCTCTCATTTTATAACAAAAATGACGGCATTCATGTTACGCTTCCGGCTGATCTAGAATTTGAGTTTGAAGCCACAACGAAAAATGGTTCTGTCTCCACCACCTTTCAGGAAAATGTTTCTATTGATGGCAGAATAGCAACCGGCGCTGTTGGCGAGCATCCAACCGTGACCATCAAGTTAGAAACAAACAACGGAAATATTGAGGTGAAACATTGAAGCGGCATGTTCTCCTGTGGGATTGCTGTCGATGATCGTAGTTTGAATCGGTGCTGCGTGAAAAACCGGCGTGACTTTTGCCACGCCGGTTCCACCGGAAATTTTATTTACTTTCTTATGAGCCCTGTCTTGAATTTCGTTCTTTACGGGTATTCAGGGGCGCTGGACGGCCAGTGGATGTCCAGAACCGGCCGAGGCGGAGCGTAGACCGTCCCTGAGTAAGCCCACACCCGCAAGCGGTGTGGATACACCCACTCATTTTGTGTGGACGGGGTTGTGGCTGACACAGTCCGATACTCGCTATCTCTGTGGACATCGCCACAGAGCAACCATTTGTTCTGCGGTATTGCTCCATGTCTGTCGTTCCCCTCTGAAAAGAAAATTCTATGTTCCTCCGCCTCCCTTTTTGGATATGCGTTCTTCTGATGCTGATCCCTGATACTATGTAGAAATAAGCTGCTTCGGATAAGCAGCAGAGCGACGCTCTTAAACCAACGCATTAAAAATCCCCAAACTCCCGAAACGAAGTCAGAGGGTAATCAAGGCATGGTAAAGCTGCCCACCGAACCTCGTTTTTTTATTCGGTGGGCTTGTCCTGTCTGTGCTGTATAAAGAATAGAGCCGATGATCTGTGAGATTTCATTCTCACAAGATTATCGGCTCTTGCGTCTAAAGCGTCTGGCTCTGTGATAACGGTTATTTGCAAATTTGATACTTCAATCAATGTTTCCTGCTTACATTTTGGACAGTAGAGAGGATAGTTCTTTAAGATAGTATCTTCTTTGATCTTGTTACGGGTTTTGTTGCCGCAGACAGGACATAATATCCATTCTGTTCTATCCATAACATTACCTCATCACTATTTTGCAAAGAAATCATTGTAATGTTCCAATTAACTTTCCTATTCCTACATATATAAATGGAATATACATGAAAAGCAAATCTGCCCTTTCCCATAATCCTTCATATGCAAAAAATAGTATCCTTAAACTTTGTACTTCCCCCTATGATAAGCATTATATATTTTGCTGTCTATGATGCTCACTAATATATCTATCATTAAAGATAATCCTCCCGTATGGGAGTAAACACGTCTACAACTTCGCCAGCTTCAATGACTTTAAATGAGTGTATCTGATTTCCTGGAATAGAATAGCTGTCTCCTGCTGATAATTCGTATTTTCAGAACCAACAGTAAGTTCATATCTGCCTGAAATCACATATCCGCTTTGTTCATGCGGATGTTGATGAGACGATGCATAGTTTCCCACCTTGTAATTCATCTTGGTAACTTGTGATTTTATCCCTACTGCAAGAGAATCCAACGATACACCTTTAAAAGTTCTTTTTACAGCATCTTCTTTTTTACAACCGTTTTCATTCTTGGCGCTGTTTGCTCGTTTATATATTCAAATGCGATGTCCCCTCTGGCATATTCATAATCCTCCAATTTGATTTCTTTAAAACCATACTTTTCGTAAATATGCAGAGCAGGCTTTAACTTTCTATTTGAAAGAATAAACAGACGTTTGCACCATGCTCCAATGCCCATTTCATAGATGCTTCAAACACAGCACTCCCGCTCCTTTGTGCGGAACGCTTTTATTTGACCCAAGCTTACATATTTCCCATGTTGCTCCCTCCATCGGCATTGTCATGCAAGTTGCAAGGGCAATATCATTTTCAACCGCGAAAAAATATCATAGCCCCCTGCTTTCATTTCTTCATCAATTCTTTCAAATGTTTCTATATCATGTTCTTCTAAAAACCAAAATTTGAAACAATCAATCCTTGTTAAAGTCAATAAAATCCTGCCTATATCTTTCTTCAAACGGTATTACTTTCATATCAGTCTCTCTCTTTCCCTAAAATTGAAATTATTGTATTTAATGCATGGCATAATTTATCACATTCATCAAAATCCAATCCTTTGACCTGTGACTCTATCTGTGTGTTTGTTAATACAATTAACCTTTCTGTTTCTTCAATTCCGTTTCTGTTAATGTGATTTTTGTCGCTCTTTTGTCATCGTCTGATTTCATTTTTTCAACCAGACCTTTCTTACAAAAAGCGCTGAACAAGCCTGCTTAAATAGCTTTTATCTATATGCAGCGTTTTTACGATGTCGCTTTGGATACATGTTCCATGTACTTTTATTTCAAACAAAATCCTTGTTTCTGCTATGGAATAATCACTATCAAGATAGCCGAATCTAAAAATCCCATATTAACTGTATAAAAACGGTTAAATTTTCTTATTTCTTTAATTACCTTGTCGTAAATACTCATATTTTCTCCTTTTTTATTCAAAAGGTTGACATTGTCCACTACATAGTATATTGTAATTAGTGGATTTTGTCAACCTTTTGATATGGCTTTTCGTTCTTTGAAAAGTATTGCTTCTATAAACACCTAAAGGAGTCGCATAACCGCTCTTGTTATGCCTTGTGCCTGCTTCATGCTTTCTGTGAGCCGTTCAAGGCATTCCTGAGCCTGCCTGTCAATATCGGCAAGGTGGATGTTAAGTCTGCCGCTTGCAAGAAAATTGGTGTATGTAACCCTGCGATACTGTTTCAAATAATCCCAATGTCGCTCTCCCCAATACCTATTGGCTATTCTTCAGGCGGTACGGTAAGGCAGGAGAGAATGTAATCGCCCTACTTTTCGTATCTGCCGCCCATTTCCTCAAAGATTGATTGTACCATTTGTTTTTCCTCCAAATAAGATATTCACTCCATCGTTATCCTGTCCGCTGCTCATAACAAGATTTAAGTTTTCTCCTTATCTGGGTTCAGTCATGTATTGTACCTCTACAGCCTTTCTCAAGGAGTATGGGAATTTAGGCTTTACAAGCCGGGAGCGGTGTGCTATAATACCTTCGCCTATCCATAAGGTGGGCAGACCGTTACCCGGACGGCGGAGTATGCCCCAGTGGGAATCACCGTTCCCCGCTCTGGGTTTGGGGCCAGAAAATGAAAGAGGTGTCGTTATGCTGCCTGAAGGAAAACCGCGATCATGAAGGGTATGCCACCCACGAGGGCGACACCGGTTCTCCGGAGGTCCAGATCGCTGTGCTGACCCGTCGAATCAACGATCTGACCGAGCATCTGAAAGAGCACAAGAAGGATCATCACTCCCGCCGCGGCCTGCTGAAGATGGTCGGTAAGCGCCGCAACCTTCTCAACTACCTGATGAAGAAGGATATCAACCGGTACCGCGCCATCATCGAAAAGCTCGGCATCCGTAAGTAAGGAACGGTGAGGCAGGCGGAAGACTCCGCCTGCCTCATGGTCTTTTACTGCGGGTATTTTGTCCGTTTTCGCGTCGCGGAAACTGTGCGCGGCTTTAGCAGCGAAACGGGAACTCAGCCTTTGGGGTGAGTGTCGGTTTCCTTGCTAAAAGTCCGGGGACGGCTTCCCGCGCCAACAGGCGTCAGGGGAAAAGAGGCCCAGCGCCCTCCCCGGAAAGGATGAGCAAGATGTTTGAAAGTTACAAGGTATTTGAGACCACCTTGGCCGGAAGGCCGCTGAAGGTGGAGACCGGCAAGGTGGCCCAGCTGGCCAACGGCTCCTGCCTGGTCCGTTACGGCGACACCGTGGTGCTGTGCACCGCTACCATGTCCGCGAAGCCCCGGGAGGCGTGGACTTTTTCCCGCTTTCCGTGGATTATGAGGAAAAGCTGTATTCCGTGGGCAAGATCCCCGGTTCTTTTCAGCGCCGGGAGGGCCGTCCCAGCGAGAAGGCCATTCTGACCTCCCGCGTGATCGACCGCCCGATCCGCCCGCTGTTCCCCAAGGATATGCGCAACGACGTTTCCGTCGTATGCACCGTCATGTCCGTGGATCCCGACTGTGCGCCGGAGATCACCGCCATGATCGGAACCTCCATCGCCCTGTCCATCTCCGAGATCCCGTGGGACGGTCCCGTCAGCGGCGTGGTCGTGGGCCTGGTGGACGGCAAATTCGTTATCAATCCCACCGCCGAGGAGGAAGCCCGGTCCGACATGCATGTGACGGTGGCTTCCACTGCTGATCTGGTGGCCATGATCGAGGCCGGAGCCAATGAGGTGGACAACGACACCATGTTCGGCGGCATTATGGCCGGGCACGCCGCCAACCAGGAGATCGTCAGGTTCATCAACGGCATTGCCGCCGAGATCGGCAAGGAAAAGATCCCGGTCCAGTCCAACGATCCCGACCCGGCTATGTATGAGGCGGTGAAAGAATTCGCCATCGAAAAGGTGCGCGCGGCCCTGGATACCGATGACAAGCGCGTGCGCGACGAGCGGCTGAAGCCGGTGTATGAAGAGGTGCACGTCCGCTTTGACGAAGAGTATCCCGACGATACCGCCAAGTTGGACGACTGCCTGTATAAGCTGCAGAAATTTGTCGTGCGCCGCTGGCTGCTGGATGACGGCAAGCGGGTGGATGGCCGCGGCATCGATGAGATTCGTCCGCTGGCAGCGGAGGTGGGGCCTTCTGCCCCGTGTACACGGTTCGGGTATGTTTACCCGCGGCCAGACACAGGTCATCACCACCGTCACACTGGGATCCTCCGGCGACGCCCAGCTGCTGGACGGTATCGACAACGAGGATCATAAGCGCTACATGCATCATTACAACTTCCCCTCCTACTCGGTGGGTGAGACCCGGCCTTCCCGCGGCCCCGGCCGCCGGGAAATCGGCCACGGCGCCCTGGCGGAGCGTGCTCTGCTGCCGGTGCTCCCCTCGGTGGAGGAGTTCCCCCTATACCCTGCGCCTGGTGTCCGAGGTGGTTTCCTCCAACGGGTCCACCTCCCAGGCGTCTATCTGCGGCTCCACGCTGGCCCTGATGGACGCCGGCGTGCCGATCAAGGCGCCCGTGGCCGGCATCTCCTGCGGTCTGGTGACCGAGGGCGACCGCTTCATGACTATGGTCGACATTCAGGGCCTCGAAGACTTCTTCGGCGACATGGACTTCAAGGTGGGCGGCACCCATAAGGGCATCACCGCCATCCAGATGGACCTCAAGGTCCACGGCCTGACCCCGGCCATCATCAAGGAAGCGCTCGACAAGACCTACAAAGCGCGGGTGCACATTCTGGATGAAATCATGCTCAAGGCCATCCCGGCCCCGCGTGAAGAGCTGTCCCCCTACGCGCCCAAGATGCTGTCCACCAAGATCGACGTGGACAAGATCCGGGAGGTCATCGGCAAGGGCGGCTCGGTCATCCAGAAGATCCAGCTCGAGTGCAACTGCAAGATCGATATCGAGGAGGACGGCAGCGTTTTCATTTCCGCCCTCAACACGGACGACGCCAAACGCGCCCTGATGGTGGTGGAAACCATCGCCAAGGATCCCGAAATCGGCGCCATTTACAAGGGCAAGGTGACCCGGCTGATGACCTTCGGCGCGTTTGTGGAGATCGCGCCGGGTAAGGGAAGGCTTGGTGCATATCAGCCGTCTGGATGTTAAGCGTGTGGAGCGCGTGGAGGATGTGGTCAATGTCGGCGACGAGGTGATGGTCAAGGTCACGGAGATCGACGAGCAGGGCCGCCTGAACCTGTCCCGCCGCGATGCGCTGATCGAGGTGGAAGGCCTGACGCCGGAAAACACGGTATCCGACGGCCCCGCCGCGACGCAGGCCGTCCCATGCGCCGGGAAGGCGGCCGCGATAACGGCCGTCCCCGTCCCGTCCCGAGAGATAAACCCTTAATCGAACAGCACAGCCCCCGGTTTCTGCAGTTAAGCAGAACCGGGGGCTGTTTTGGAGCTGTAAGGCTCTATGAAGAAGAACTATGAAGAAGCGAAAAGAACGGGAACCTCTTACCAGCGGAAAAACTCCGAACGGTAGGTCTCAGAGACAACAAAATTTGTATATTACATAAAGAAATTTACTGTATGTATAGATCAAACCTCTCCTGAAGGACAGGAATCGACTGGCTCTTTCGGAAAATCCAGAAATTCATCCAGGGAAAGAGAATAAAAGCGTGCGAGTAAAGAGAGGGTATATAATTTAGGATGGGTCCGCCCCACCTCATAATACGCGTAGGTGGACCGGATGATCCCCAGGGCGTCGGCTACCTCCTGCTGGCTAAGAAGAGAGTCGATACGCAATTGCCGGATTCTTTTTGCGCAGATGCTCGTAAAATTCCTTTTCAGATGATGCCATGTCCGATTCCCTCATTCGAATAAATATCACTATTGTTTTTTACATGAGGAAGCTGATCGCGCGCCAAGAAAAGCCCTGTGAGCGGCAGAATTATTCATCGGTAAAAATAAACAGCTCATTCGGCGTGCATTCCAACAGCAGGCACAGAGTTTCAATATTTTCATACTGGATCGATTTCGTTTGGTTATTGATCATTTTTTGAAATTTTGAAAGCTCATGCCTAACTGTTTATTCAGCCAATAGGGGTCTTGTTTTTTGTTTCAGCAAATACAAAACGTTAAGCCGGACCATAGCCGATTCCCCATTATCTAAATTGTATGATTTAATAATACAGGATTATTTCTCACAGTATATAGACCAATGCGATATATAATGTTTGCAGCAGTTATGTGCACAATAGCGTATTAACTAGTTAGAATTGATGGTATTATTATAATCCCGTACATGATCGTACATTGGCCGACCAGGGACTTTTTCATGGTTTGTGTATACCCCTGCAGTGAAGGAAAAAAGGAAACAGAAATTTCGCGGCGAAAGACGCGTTTTTATCGGAATCGGTTCGGATACAAAACCGTTGCTCCCGATCCCGAAAGCGGTTATAATAGGGCATACAAAACAGAAAGCTTGGGGGAAAGGAGGAAGCGGCATGAACTCCCGAAAGACGGAAGAAGAGCGCAAGGGACATGCCTTCCCTCCGGTTTACGGCGCTCCCTTTGGGCGGCGGGCTTTTTTGCGGTATTGGTTTTTGTGGGCGTGGCGCTATGCTTCCAGCTGCTGGACGACGATGTAGAGCGCTGGCTGGAATCCTTCGCGATCAGCCGATGGCCGTGCCCCTGCTGGCAGGATTGTATGTATTCAAGGCGATCACGGTGTTTGTCGTTCCGCAGCCGCTGACGTATCTGCTGACCGGCCTGCTGTTCTCCCCGGTTCCGGCCTTTTTGCTCACCCTAGTATTCCTATCGGGGAGATGGCGCTGGACTATTTTCTGGGGCGTCGGTTCGGGAAACAATGGCTCGACCATCTGCAGCAGTGGCTGCAGGGCCGCAGCCGATTCCTGGATAAGATGCTCAACGGCAATCATCTGCAGGAATTCCTCCCCTTGTGTCTGCTGGTGGCTGATGCCCGGCATTCCCAATGACCCGGTGAGTTTATTGGCGGGCGCAAGGGAAGCGCCGTTTGGCCGGTACTTCGCCGCCTCCCTGCTGGGGGCGGCTCCGAAGGCGGTGGCGATGACTCTGATGGGCAGCGCCGTTCATGATCCGCTGTCCCCCCAGTTTTGGGTGCCCTTGCTGTGTCTGGCGGCGGTATTCATCGCCGCCACCGCTGTGAAGAAAAAAAGCTGACCAAACCGAAGGAGGCGACGGAGGATGACTCGCCCCAAGAAGCCGGATAACGGTCCTGTGCGTGCATATGCCACATATGTGCGCATCGGTATCATCGGCGTCGGGGTACTTCTCCAGCTGGGCCTGCTGGGGTTGGTTACCTATTATCTGCAAGCGTATACGGCGGCGCTGTATCTGTTGATGGATGTGGCCGGACTGGTTACGGTATTTTGTCTCATCAACCGTCATGACAGCTCCGCTTACCGGATGGCCTGGATCATCGTGATTCTGGTGGCCCCGGTATTCGGCCTGCTGCTGTACTTTTTGCCTGGGGCGGGTAGATTTCAACCGCCGGGAACAGGGGGGGCAGCTCCAAAAGGCGTTCGACCGCGGGTTTGCCCAGCTTTCGGAGGGCCAGGAGCTGGAGGCTTTCCGGCAGACGCATCCGGGAACAGGCGCCCTACGCAGTAGGGCTGTCCCGATCGAAATTTCCCTGTATACCGGCACAGCGGCCCGGTATTTTCCGTTAGGGGAGGATTATTTCGACAGCCTGATTGCCGACCTGGAAAAGGCGCAGCGGTTTATCCTGATGGAATATTTCATTGTGGCGGAGGGGAAGCTGTGGTCTCGGATCCACGGCATACTGCGGCGAAAAGCGGACGAGGGGGTGGAGGTGCGCCTCCTGTATGACGACGTGGGCTGCTTTTTCAAGATTCCCTGACGACTATTATAAAACCCTGCGGGCACAGGGTATTCAGGCGGCGGTATTCAGCCCGGCCCATCGCTTTGTATCCAGCTTTTACCTCAATTACCGCAACCATCAGAAGATCGTGGTGATCGACGGGCAGGTGGGATATACCGGCGGCGTCAATGCGGCGGATGAATACATCAACGTCCATTCCCGGCTGGGCCACTGGAAGGACGGAGGTATCCGGCTGGAGGAGCGCCGTGCGCTCCCTGTCGGTTATTTTCTTTCAGATGTGGAACCTGTCCGTCCGTCAGGAAGGCGGGGACGATGCCGTTTATCTGACGGAGTCCCCCTATGGAGGGGGCGGCCGGATGGTTTCAGCCCTACGCCGACGGACCGGCCAACAACCCGGTCAATCCCGCTCTGGACCTGATCCGTCAGGCCGCGGGCGGTGCCCGGCATACGCTGTGGATGACCTCGCCTTACCTCATCCTGGATCAGGAGCTGCTGTCCGATTTCTGCCTGGCGGCCAAGGGCGGGGTGGATGTGCGTATCCTCACCCCGGCGGTGCCCGATCACTGGTATGTGGGACTGGTCAACCGGCATAATTACCGGGTGCTAGCCGAGGCGGGCGTCAAATCTACGAATATACCCCCCGGCTTCCTCCACGCCAAGCTGATGCTGGTGGATGGCCGGTGCGGCACCATCGGTTCGGTAAACCTGGATTTCCGCAGCCTCTACCTTCATTATGAAAACGGCGTGTGGATCTGTGACGCGCCGGTGCTGGACGATATCCGCCGGGATATGGAGGCGATCATGGCGGTTTCCCACCGGATGACTTTGAGGAGATCGCGGCCCGCCCCTGGTGGGAGAAGCTGCTGGGCTCCGCGTTCAACCTGCTGTCTCCCTGATGTGAGGGAAACGAGCTCGGCGCCGCCTCCTGGGGAGGAAGGAACCTGGGATTGCAATACGGCCCCGCCGGTGATATACTGATTTCGTTCGGAAAATAGAAGGAAAAACACCGAACGGACACAATCTTTATAGACTGTTTACAAATCGCGTTTCCCCTTTTCTAAAATGAAAAGGGATGACAGTCGATGGAAATAGGAGGGATTGCAACACCATGATCGAGGTACAGAACCTGTCGAAGCGATATGGCAGCCAGTATGCCGTGCGCAATATCAGCTTCCAGGTGGAAGAGGGGAAATTGTCGGTTTCCTCGGCCCCAACGGCGCGGGCAAATCCACCATTATGAATATCCTTACCGGCTATCTCTGCGACGGAGGGGATAGTCAAGGTGGACGGCCACGACGTGCTGGAGGAGCCTAATGAGGCCAAGGCCAACATCGGCTACCTGCCGGAGCAGCCGCCGCTGTATCTGGACATGACGGTGCGCGAATATTTGGCGTTTATCTATGACTTGAAGAAATGCAAGCTGGATCGGGAGAAGCAGCATTGCGGAAATATGCCGGCTGGTGAAAATCGAGAATGTGTACACCCGGCTGATTAAAAATCTCTCCAAGGGCTACCGGCAGCGGGTCGGCTTCGCCCAGGCCCTCATCGGCAATCCGCCCGTCCTCATCCTGGATGAGCCGACCGTCGGCCTCGACCCCAACCAGATCATCGAAATCCGTACGTTGATTAAAAAGCTCGGACAGCACCACACCATCATCCTTTCCTCCCATATTTTGCAGGAGATCGAGGCGGTGTGCGACCGGATCATCATCATCAGCCAGGGGACGCTGGTGGCCGACGACACCCGCGGCCAATCTGTCCGCTCAGTATTCCGGCGACCGCCGTCTGCTGGTCCGTGTCGCCGGGCCGGAGGCGGACGTGCAGCGGCTGATCACCGGCATCCCCGGCGTGACCAGGCCATCGGCCTTCGGCGAGAAGGAAGCCGGTGTGTATGAATTCGCCATCGAACCGGCTCAGGGGGCGGATATCCGCCGCGAGCTGTTCAGTCGTCTGGCGGCCCGCGGCTGGGCTCTGATGGGCCTGCGTTCCATGGAAATGACGCTGGAGGATATCTTTATTACGCTGACCCGGGAACACCTTCCTCAAGCGGCAGCGGCCCAGAAAGGGAGGAATGAGAAATGAGCGCGGTCTTTCGACGGGAGTTCAAGGCCTTCTTCACTTCGCCTATCGGCTATTTCGTGCTGGCGGTGCTGTTCGGGTTCTCCGGATATTTCTTTACAGCGTACAACCTCATGGGGGGAGCGCTAGTCTGACCGGTGTGTTTGCCAATGTGTTCAGCATCGTCCTTCTGCTGGTGCTGCCCATTCTGACCATGCGCCTGTTCAGCGATGAGAAGCGGCAGCGCACCGATCAGGCCCTGCTTACTGCACCGGTGAGTCTGACCAGTATCGTGCTGGGCAAGTTTTTGCCGCCGTGCTGATTTTTGCCCTGGGCTCCTGCATCATGTGGGTCTACGCCGTTATTCTTTCCTTCCAGGTGTCCCCCGATTGGGTGGTCATTTTCGGCAATTATCTGGGAATGCTGCTGCTGGGCGCTATGATCATCGCGGTGGGCCTGTTTATCTCCAGCCTGACCGAGAGCCAATTTATCGCCGCGCTGGGCACCTTTGCGGTATCCTTCTGTCTGACCATGCTGGACAGCTTGTCCTCTCTGTTTTACAGCAATACTGCCGTCAGCACGGTGGTGGGATTTCTGTCCATCACCCAGAGATACAACGACTTTACCAGCGGTATCATCAGCTACGACAATATCATCTTTTTCCTCAGCATACAGGTCCTGTTCCTGTTCCTGACCGTCCGTGTGCTGGATCATAAGAGATGGAGCTAAAGGGAGGGAAGAGAACGATGAAGAAAGAGAATCAGGTGCCGGACAACGAGCTCCGGCGACAGGACGTGCCGGATGCTTCCCCTGTGGACCCCGCCGCTCCGGACGAGACGCGGGAGGAGACTTCCCGCCGGAAAACGCGGAGCAGCCGGACGCCTAGGCAAGAAGAAAAACGCCGCGGCGTTTCCCGAAAATTCCGCTACGGCACCCTGTCCACGGTACTGACCCTGGTGGTGGTAGCCGCGGTGGTGCTGGTCAATGTGGTGGCCAGCCTGCTCAACGACCGCTATCCTTTGAATCTTGACCTGACCTCCGGACAAAATATTCACCCTGTCTGAGGAAAGCGTCAAGGTGGCCCAGTCCGTCGATACGGATGTCGATGTGGTGGTATTCGCGGGAGAGGAGAATTTTTCCGACGCCACCACCGACAGTACGGCGGGCAGCATCATGCGTCAGTTCTACGAGCTGATGAAGCAGTACGAGTCCCAGTCGGGCGGGCATGTCAAGACCACCTATCTGGATCTGGTGGCGAATCCCACCCTGGCCACTCAGTACTCCGCCTATGACGTGGAGTCGGGCGATATTCTGTTTATCGGCAACGGCAAGTATAAAAAAGTCCAATATCAATGATCTGGCCGAATACAGCACCTCCTATTATTCTACCACCATCAGCGGCTCCAATGTGGAAAAGACTGTGGCCTCTCAGCTGGTCACGATTACCAGCGAATATACCCCCGTGGTGGCGCTGCTCACCGGACATGATGAAGCCAGCTATTCGATCCAGGGGCTTCAGAGCGTGCTGGGCAGCAACAACTACGAGGTGCGGAGATCGACATCACCGGCTCGGAGGAGCTGGGGACGATGTGAGCACCCTGGTGATCGCCGCCCCCAGTAAGGACTACACTGCGGATGAGATCAAGAAGGTCCGGGAATGGCTGAACAACGGAGGCAATCTGGGCCGCAACCTGGCGGTTTTCGTCAATTATGAGGCGGATTGCCCCAACCTGTACGAATATCTGAATGTGGACTTCGGCATTGAGGTGACCAACAATCTGGTCATTGAAACCAATGTGAACCGGCAGTATGGGTATAATCAATATTATCTCTACGCCGATATTGCCAGCACGGATTACACCGCCGGCAGCACGGGGGACAAGAAGGCTCTGACCATGATCACCCGCCAGCTGCTGACCCACAAGGACGACAACTCCAGCAGCTCCCTGTTCAATACGGATCTGATCACCTTCTCCGACCCGGCGCAGCTGGTGACCCTGCAGGAGGCGCTCGGAAAAAGCGAGAACAGCGACGGCGAGGCGACGGTGACCCCCTTTAGCCCAGACGAAACGCCGGTGGTGGGCGTCGCTATGGCGACCAAATGGGAGACCGGCGACGGCGGTGAATCCCGCGTGGCTCATGTGCTGGTCTCCGGCAGTCAGGATCTGGTTCATACCAGCCTGCTGTCCTCGATGACCACGGTGAATAATGAGGAATTTATTCTGGATGTGTTCGGGGAGATGACCGGCAACCAGGAAACCGTCAGTATTTCCACCAAGTCCCTGGAGCAGACCACGGTGAGCTTCAGCGGCGGCCAGGCGCTGGTGATCGGCTTCGGCGTATTCACCATCGGTCTGCCTGCGGTTACCCTGATCATCTGCCTGGTGGTCTTCCTTCGGAGGAGGCATTTATGAGCAAACGAATCCGCACGCTTCTGATCGTCTGTTTGGTGATCGTGGTGCTGGCTGTTCCCCTGGGAGTGCTGCTCCTGCTCCCTAAGGAGGAGGATGAGGACGACGGTACCACCACGCAGGACAGCACCGTTACCGTGCTGGACCGTTCCAAGGATGCACAGGGCAACACTGCCGCCTCCCCGGTGAAAAAGGTGGAGATCACCACTGAACAGCAGACCTATACCATGGAACCCAACGGGGACGGCGACCTGGCGGTGGTCGGATACGAGGATCTGTTGGTGGCTGCCAACCGGACGGAGAATCTGGCCTCCACCCTGGCGACCATTACGGCGGAACGCCTGGTGGCCGAGTCTCCGGAAAATCCCGGTGATTACGGCTTAGAGGAGCCCCGGGGAGTGGTGGCCGTGACCTATCACGACGATTCCACCGCCGTGCTGGAGTTGGGTGACGACGATCCGCTGGGCGAGGGCGTATATCTCCGCGTTCAGGGAGCTCCGCCGTGTATCTGGTGGAGACGGATTTTGCCGATACGGTGTTTCAGGACCCGGTGTACTATATCGGCACCACTCTGATCTCAGCGCCCACGGTGCGGGACGACGATACCAAAGGGGAAGCCATCCTGCGGGATATGAAGCTTACCGGTTCCCTGCGGGCGGGACAGCCCTGTCCTTCCGCCGCACCACCGCCAGCGACAGCGCGGAAACGAAGCTGTTCACCTATGTGATTACCAGCCCCTATCTGCGCCGGTTCAACGATACCATGCTCCAGTCGCTGCTGACCAGTACCACTTCTCTGACCGCTACGGTGGCGGTGGTGGCCCATCCCACGGCCGAGGAGCTCACGCAGTACGGCTTTGACGACCCCTACTCGGTGGCGGAGTTCAATCTGGCCGTATTGCAGGGGGAGAGCGATTCCTCCGACGAGGATCTTAGGCGAGGAGCAGACGGTGTTCTACAACATCCAGGCGCATAAGGTGATCATCGGCAGCAAGGCGGAGGATGGCAGCTACTATATCCGGGTGGACGATTATCCCTCCATTTATAAAGCGTCCGCTTCCGCCCTGCCGTGGGCGGAAGCGGTGTACAGCAATTCCGTGAGCACCAGCCTGTTCACCAAAAACATTACCAGCGTGTCTGCCGTTACTATCAGGACGGATGACGGGAAACCCGCTTCGAGCTGGCTCATTATCCGGATGCGGAAGCATCCAACGAACAGCTGGCCGTCACCTGCGGCGGCACGACCTATCCCACCGATGAATTCCGCAGTCTGTATCAGGTGCTGATGCTGGTCAAGCGCAGCGGCGTTACCGACACGGAGCCTCAGGGGGAGCCGGTGGCGCAGCTGATGATCGATCCGACGGAGGACGGCGGTTCCGCCGTTGCCGCCAGCTTCTATGAGAACAGCGGCAGCACCTATCTGTGCCGCCTGCAGGACGGCGACACCTTCCTGATCAGCGCCAGCGCGGTGGAGGGCTTCCTCAAGCAGGTAGACAATTATCTGGCGGGGAAAAGGTCATCATTTCCCTGTCGTGATCTTCATCCCAAACCGGTGAGCGCATGTGGAGGAACCCGGCGCACTGCTGAGGGGACCGCGAATCACTTCGTCTCATGCTTTCGGCTTGCGCTCTCTGTCCCCGCCCGCGCAGCCTTGTCTTAAAAAAATGGCTTGAACGGAAAACGTTCAAGCCATTTTTGTTGGTGCTTTAGCTAAAAAACCCCTGGTTCTACCAGGGGTGAATAAAGAGTCTTTAGCAAATAAAACCTCCGAGTTATAATAGAGAAGGTTTGGCGACCGCATCTCTAAAAAGAACAAGGAGGTTTTAGGCGATGAAAAATGAGGTAAAACAACTGTCGCACTCAAGCTACCGGTGTGAGTATCACATAGTTTTGCACCCAAATATAGGAGAAAAAAATAATATATGGGGAGATAAAGGCAGATATAGGGGAAATACTGCGAAAACTATGCCAAGAGAAAAAGGTGGAAATAATCGAAGCAGAAGCATGCGCGGATCATATACATATGCCAGTGAGTATTCCACCGTATCTTAGTATAGCACAATTCATGGGTTTCCTCAAGAGCAAAAAGTGCGTTGATGATTTTCGATCGGCACGCAAATCTCAAATACAAGTATGGGAATAGGAACTTTTTGGTGTCGAGGATATTTTGTAGATACCGTAGGAAAGAACGAACGGATGATAGCAGAATACATACGGAATCAGTTGGAAGAAGATTTTGCATCGGATCAGATAAGCTTGAAAGAATATATCGACCCGTTCACGGGTAGCAAGAACAACTAGGCAAAAACAGGCAGCCACTTTAGTGGCCGCCCGTAACAAAGATGCGATGCCAAACTTTCAGTGCCCCTTAGAGGGGCCAGCATGTGACTGGCCCTTCTAGGGCTCTGTGCAAACCACTAGTTTACTAGTGGTTTTGATTTATGAAGGTTTTCCAGCGGCGTGCCTCCGCAGGGCCGGGAGACCGTTTTTCGAAAAACGTTAGCCGCTGATCAGTCCCGCCAAGGCGACGCGGCCCAGCAGATGGCATAGGCTATCGGCTGATGTACCACATAAATGGGCAGGGTCCATTTACCGATAAAGGAGAAGAAAGGAGCGTGGCGCCGGTACATCCACTGGGGAAGCGGTCCTGTTCCGCCCATACGCCCACGAAGGAGCCGCACAGAAAACAGAAGATCCAGGGAAACAGGGGAAAATAGTCGGCGCCTACACGCCGTAGCCGATTCCCAGAGGATAGAGAGCGGGCATGGCGATCAGGGAGTCGGGGATTTTCCATTCCCACACGCCGGGAATACCAATGGCGCTGCCCTGGTGGAAGGGCAGTCTCCAGGTCAGCGCAAACAAAAAGGGCGCATACCAACAGGCCGGCCAATGGGGGATTTTGGCCAGAAGAGGCCGCAGCAGCGCAAACAGCAGGATGGCCACGGCGAGAAAATGCAGGATGCCAAACCAGATCATTTGTCCGGGAAGTATATCCCACCTATCCGCCAGCCACATGACCAGGGATATCCCCGCAGCGATCAGAGCCAGGATAAAGCCGCGCTTCCAGTTGTTGTGGGAAAGATGGCAGGAAATGCCGCAGATGAAAATAAAAAGGCCCGCGAAGAAGGGCGACACCGGACGAAAGAACAGGAACAGGGTCCGGCCCCAGGAAAGATCGAAAATCCACCCCGCCACATAAAAAGGTATGATAGAGGACCATCAACAGAATATCCAGCCCCCGTATTTCATCCAGAAAATGGATGCGCCGACGGGCAAGCTTTCCGGCGCTTCCCACAGGCGGAGAGTCTGTATGCGGGGTCGTGGGAATGCGGTATCGTTACGCAAAGGCGTCGGTCACTTCCTTCCTATCAACAGCCGGTTCCGGCTCAAATTTCCACGATCATGCCGTCGTAAGATACTTCGAAGCCATAGCGAGCGGCTTCCTCCACGAGCTCTTCGTGGATCTGGCCGCAGTTGTGGGAGAAATGGTTGACGATGACGCGGTATCGCCGGTGACGCTTCCGCTTTCGCGGAGCCTTTCCACCACCTGCTGATCGTCCGGCATCCCCATGTGCCCCAACCGCCGCTGGAGCGCTTGCCGAAGCAGCAGTCAAGGCTGAGCAGATCCAGAGGCTTACCGGCGAGGAAACGCAGGGTCTCCTCCAGAAAGAGGCCGGTGTCCTGGGCGTAAACCAGCCGCTTGCCGTCTTTTTCCACCATATAGAAGCCGCTGTCCTCATCCGCCTTATGCTGGCAGGGGAGGAAGGTGAAGGTCAGGCCGTTCTCCGCCTGGTAGGATTGGAAAAAGGCGGTGCGGGTGAATCGGATATCCTTGGCGGCGTCTTCATCGAACAGGGCGTCCAGCATACGCTGTACCCCGTCGTTGCCATAGACGTTGAGCGGGGGCGCCTGATCGTTGTCGATATGGCAGAAGACGCCGTTGCCCCGCATTCCCAGATCCTGAACAGCAAAGTGGTCGGAATGGGAATGGGTGATAAACAGATCCCGCACCGATCCCAGATCCAGTCCGAAGCGCAGAGACAGGGCGTAGATATCCGGGGGGAAGTCGATCATGGCCGTATCGTCGATGAGGACGCCGGAACGCATCGGATGTTTTGCCCTGTGGCTTCGCGGGCCGGCACGCGTCGCAGTGGCAGAAGATGGCGGGGAAGGCCTCCGCCGCTGCGGTGCCCAGATACTGGATTTTCACGATGCATCTCACCTTTCCTTTTTCCCCGGTGGGCAGGAGAAGTCCGCTTCCCAAAGCCATGTGGACCTTTTGTCCGCCGGAGGAATCATTTGTAGAAAACCGCCGGGCTCCCGGCAGAAAAAAGCGCCTATCACACACGGTCGATTTCCTCTGTGATAGGCGCTGAAAACCACTGCGCGCGGTTAGTCGCCGTCTTCCGCTCCCCTGTCCAGATCGTTTGGATCCGCTTTTGTTGTCGTTGTCGTGGACTCGGAGGTGGACTTGGTCGTGGAGGCGGTCGTTTTCGGTTGCGTGGTGGTGGTAAAGGATCCTGCCGCGGGACCGTGGTCGTCGTGGCGGTCGTCGTGGTGGTCGTGGTAGTCGTGGTGGTGGACGGCGTATGCGGATCAGGGTCTATTGCCGAACCGCCATGCGCCGTACAGTGTCCAGGGATGTTATCCGCCTTATACACGCCTGTGGCGGTGGAGGGACAACCGGTGGTGGCCAGCTTGCCGGTGACGGTGCAGTAGGTGCGCTCCACCGTGGTTCCCTTCTTATCGAAGGCCTTCATCTCCAGGCCGCTGTGCAGGGCCTCCATACATTGCTTCCACAGGCGGCGGGCATATTTGGTCTGTTCGCTGTTCATTTCCTGGTTGTGGTCGTAACCGAACCAGCAGGCGCCCACATAATAGGGGTACCGCCCGCAAAATACACGTCCTTGTTGTCATCGGTGGTTCCCGTCTTGGCGTAGATGGGCCAGCCGCCGAAAGCGGCGTCCTTACCGGTACCGTGAGAGTTGGAAACGACGTTCTGCAGCAAACGGTTCATCACATAAGCAGTATCCTCGCTGATGGCCCGCTCGTTGCTCGGAGTGTTCTCCAGCAGGGTGGCGTCGCCCCTGTCCACCCGGTAATAGGTATAGGGCTCGTTATACAGGCCGCCGTTGCCGAAGGTCTGGTACGCCGCGGCCATATCGCGGCAGGTAACGCCGTCGGTCATACCGCCCAGGGCCAGCGAGGAGGGCGTCAGGTCCGTGACCGTGGAAACCTTGCCGTTTAGGGTAACCTGCTTGGATTTGACCAGTGTGGACAGATGGAACTTATTGGTGGCGAAGTCAAAGCTGGTCTGCAGGGAGAGCTGGTTGGTCAGGATCTGCACCGGAACCGTGTTGAGGGAACGGTACAGCGCCTCCACCACCGTGTAATCCCGGTAGGTCCAGGCGTTGACGTTTTCGATATTGCTGTAGTTGGGCGGCCATTTTATACCGTCATAGGTGATGGGCTCGTCCGTATAGGTGCTGGAATAGGTAATCAGGTTCAGCTCCACCGCCGGGGGAGTAAACGCCCAGCGGCTTCATGGACGAACCCGGCTGCCTTACCGATTGAGTGGAGCGGTTGGCAATGCGGTTGGCCGTCTTTTTCACCGCGGCCGCCCGCCGTGGCGACCACCCGGCCGTCATACTCCAGAATAATGATGGCCCCTTGGGGGGTCCTCCTTATCGTTTTTCAGCTTAGTGGGGAAGTTGGCGTCATTGGCGAAGATCGCTTCCACCTTTTGCTGCTGGCTGGGATCTTCCGCCGAGTAGATTTTCAGACCGCCGAAGTATACCATGTTGGTGGCGTAGGTGCGGGTATATCCATACTCCTCCATCAGATCCTCGATGACATCTTCGATGAGCAGATCGGTGTAATAATCCTCCACATCAATGTGCTTGATATTGCTGGAAAAATGAAGCTCCTCCCCATAGGCCTGACGGTATTCATCCGCCGTGATCCAGCCTTGCTCATACATGCTGCGCAGCACGAGGCGCTGTCGCTGACGGATATTTTCCGGATGGGTATAGGGATTGTATTTGGAGGATTCTGGGTAATACCGGCGATGAGGGCGCATTCGGCCAGAGTGAGGTCCTGCACATCCTTGCCGAAATAGTAGTTGGCGGCGGCGCCCACGCCTACCACATTGCCGGACAGAGGCAGAACATTGAGGTATGCCTCCAGGATCTCATCCTTGGTGTAATAGTTGCGCTCCATCTCAATGGCGCGCAGGATTTCCGTGATTTTTCGCTCGATTTTGTGGTCGCTTTCCTGGGTGAGCACCTTGACGAGCTGCTGGGTGATGGTGGAACCGCCGAATTCCTGAGAGGAATAGTGGACAATCAGGTTGGCGAAGGCGGATACGGTGCGCTTCCAGTCCACGCCGTAATGGTCGTAAAACCGTTTGTCCTCGATGGCTACGACAGCGTGCTGCATATTCAGGGGGATCTCAGACAGATCGGTCCAGATCGCCTTGGTGCCCTCCAGACGCTGATGCTCTTCGAATTCGCCGGTTTCCTGATTCATCAGATAGATAATGCTGCTTTCATTAAGGGAGATGTTGTCAAGGTCCGGAATGCCCGCGTCGTTTCGGAAGCTTCCCACCACATAAATGACCATGACACAGCCCACGATGCTGGCCGTGATGACGGCGATGAGCAAAATCGTGAGGAAGCACTTCATGATGGCGGAAAGCACCTTCAGGGTACGGCGAACACCCGGCTTTTTGTACCACTGGACGGGGCGACCGCGTTTTTTACCGCGGCGCCGCCCGGGGCGGTGTTCGGTTTGTTCATCCGGTCAAATCCTCCTTTGGACTCTCCGGCGGTTTGGGGCCGGTTCCCATCGTTTCAGAAAGTGGATATAAGAAGCAAATCTATCTTATAGCGATAGCTACTAAATGTCAAATGTCAAAATTGTAAAAATAGCCGGGAAATGCGCCCTGCTTTACGATAAGCGGCGTTAATCCGGGAAGAACCGCGAACGGAAAAATAAAAAAGGAGGGAGTCGGCGGATAAAACCGGGAAAGGAGGTCAACCCTATCACTGATTGAAAAAGGGGGTCGTTATGGACAAACGTGGATGGTGGCTGCTGGCCGGGGGCAGTATTCTGGCGGCCGCTGTGGTTGCAGGAACCGTTCTGTCGGACGGCAGGAGGCTCCTGCCCGGGAGAGGGAGCCTCTGTCGTCCTCCGGTACGGTCACGGGCGCGGAGTCTCCGGCCCCCCGCCTCCGGGTCCGTTGAGAAGTATATCGTGGGGAATGGGAGGGCGGCTGGCCGTGTTCTCCGAAGGGCGCCAGACGCCGGACCAGGTATACGACGTGTATATTTCCACCCTACCGGAGGAGGAACGGCTGGAGGCGGGGATTCCCGCCCCAGCGAAAAAAGAGCTGGCCTCGTTGCTGGAGGACTATACCAGCTGAACAGCACCTGAAAAAGGAAACAGCCGCTATGGGAAAGGCCGTCCCCGCTGTTGCAGGGACGGCCTTTCCGCAGGGGGAGAGAACACCATGGCGCGGGGCGGGGATCAGTGGGCGGCGGAGCCTCCCGCCCCGGCCCTGTTATTCCAGCCGCCGGTTTCGCTGCCCGCGCCCGGAGCCGCGGTGGAGGCGCCTCCCCTGCGTGGGACTGGCGGTACCCGCGGAGTCGGTGTTCCCGGCCATGCCGGCGAGGGCCAGAGTCATGGCGGCGGCCGCAACGGACAGTGTCAGTTCCCGTTTTCCAATACGCATATCGGGTCACTCACAGTTCAAATGGGCTGGGTTCCCTATGGAGGTGCTTTACATGGAAAGCACCCCATCTCGTCCTCCAGCAGGATGAGGATTTCCTCCTCCATCCTGTTTTCCACATTGATATAGACGAGCACCTGATCATTGTCCTCGCCGTCGCAGAAGAATTCCCAGCACAGCGTTTCTCCCAGGCCGTCGGTGGGGGATCAGGGCCAGCCCCTGCTGCTTTTTGACCGTCAGGCGCGGACTGAGTACGGCCTGCGCCTGTTCGCGGGTGAGCGTGGGTTCCGACAGCGTGCGCTCCTTATGATTCATGATATACCCGCGTCCGTCAAAGGAGAGGACCTCCCCGTATCCAGGGCCACTCCCACCTTCACCAGATCGGGATACAGCACCACATCGCCCTGCTTGACGGCAAAATTGGCGGTGAGCACGCCGCCGCTGATGCTGTAATACCGCCCGGCGTATTCACCGGGGCCAGGAATCCAGGGCGTTCCGGGCGATTTCCAGCGCCTGATCGACCGTCAGCGCGGCTTCGTCCATCTCCCGGCTGGTGTAAAAATAATCGGTATACCCGCCCGCCTGGGTGATGCTGATGGTGAGCGCGTCCGTCTCAAACCGGTAGCAGGGCAGATTCCCTCCCGTTTCCTCCGCCAGTGTCAGGGAGTCGTTTCCCGTAAACGCCTTCGCCTTTTCCAGCGCCGCCTCGGCGGAGAGGATGTCCCGCCCCTCCGTCAGACGGGGAGACTGCTGCAGAATGTGATCCGAGAAGGGGCCGTCATAGATCAGGGGTGGGGTAATCCTCAAACCCCTCCTCCATCTCCCGGAAACCGTTGCCCAGACCGGAGGAGACCGCTTCCGCCTCCGATGAGGCCTGCACCGACTGCGTCAGTTCCGCGAAGGACAGCTCGCCGTTGTCCAGCGCGCTTTCCATAGAGGACAGATGGTCGGATATCTGGGCGGCGTAGCCGGTGAGTTGATCCATCAGGGCGAGCTCCTCCTCCGTGATGGTGCCGCCCTCCGTCACACGGTTGGAGAGGAGGCGCAGAAGCTGCGCCCAGCTGGGACAGGAATTTGTAAGTGGCGGACAGTTCGGTACCTTCGACGGGAAGTTGGTTCAAAGCGACCTTGGCATAGCCGGTTTCCCGCAGCAGCTTGCCGGACAGACCCTGCAGCTGCTTTTCCGTCGAAGCGTACTTGCCCTTTTCCAGAGCGAGGGTGATATTGTTCACATAGTCGGTCAGCTCTCCCAAGGCGCGCTGATAGCTATATTCGATCGAGGTGCGGCTGTTGCTGGCGGCGGCGTAACCGCTGACAGCCGCAGCGGACAGGGCGACCAAAGCCGCCAAAGTAAAGCTGACGATTCTCACCAGCGAACGCCGGTGGAAGGTCCTGCCATTTTCCATAGGGAATGCGTCCTTTCTTTGCACCGATTGCCGACTAGACGGCCTGCGGAAGTAGTCTGGCCGTTTTTACCGGGGATATCCGGTGAAAGGGGACGGAAAAATCTGCAAATACGGATAACGCGGCGGGAGCCTGCCCAAAAGCAGCGGCTCCCGTCAAAAGAGGGAAATGGAGGAAAAGAGGGAAACAACATAAAGAGGAGAGGGATGCTTCAAAATTACTCCCCGGCGGTGAAATCCTCGGTAAACGAACGGCGGAGCAGGGTGTCTTTCAACAGGAACCAAAAAGGGCCCCCGCCGCCGCGGCCGCGACCAAAAAGCCGCCCATCCATTTTTTCATTACGCATCGCCTTCCTTTGAAATAGTATGGTTTCGTATTACAGCGCCCGATACAGGGCATATCCCAAACCGGTCAGGAAGAGGGCCCCGCCCAGACTGAGTACCAGCAGGGAGGGGGGTGTCGGAGACGTCTTTCGCTCGGAGAGATCAGGCGCCGCGTGCTGTCCGGCCATCCGGGCGGGAAGCTCTCCGGAGGAGGAGAGGACGGCGTCCGGTTCGGTCTGCGACTTGCTTAACAGCGGGCGCGGGATCGGTATTGCCTGTATCGGACACGATAAAATCCACCTTCTCCGTATAGGTATACACCATAATGGGGAGTCCATTCCGTCATGCTGCATCGTCCAGTAACCGTTTTCCTCCGCCGAGGCGGAAAAGGCGGCCGCGCAGCAGAGGGTCAGTGTGGTCAGCGTCAACAAGAATTTTTTGGTTCCGGTATGTTTCATAACGACCGTCCCTTTCTTTTGTAGTATTGTTCTTTTGTTCTCTGCGCAGGAAGGAGGAGATTGTCCCTTTCGACAATTTCATTGTACCCATTTGCGCGCCGAAATGTTACCGGATTTCATTACAAAGTCATTACAGTTTTGCCACACTTTTCCGGCCATGGTTACAGGGTTGTTAACATTGAAAGGAGAAAGGAGGCGGGGCACAGGATATTTACAATCTGGATACAAAATCAAGGTTGTCACCCCTTAAAATATAGTATATAATACTTAACGAGTATCCCCTGAAGCGGGAGGAGGCTGTTTTTTGCAGGAAGCCTATTTGGACAACAGCGCGACAACCCGGGTGTGCGAACCGGCGGCGGAACGCGCTCTCTATATGATGACCCGCTGCTATGGCAATCCCTCCTCCCTGCATTCTCTGGGAGCGGAGGCCTTTCAGGGGCTGGAAACGGCCCGTAAGGCGGTGGCCGGGCTGATCGGCGTCCGGCCGGAGGAGCTGACCTTCACCTCCGGGGGAACGGAGGCCAACAACCTGGCGATTCTGGGCGGCGCCGCCGCCCGGCGGGAGGGGAGCCGCGTCGTCACCACGGCGATGGAGCACGCCTCCGTGTCTGCGGCCTGCGGCGAATTGGAGCGCCAGGGATTCGAGGTGATCCGGCTGGCTCCCCGGCGCCGGCGGCCTGGTGGACGCCGCTCAGGTGGAGCGGGCCTGTACCGAGGATACGGTGCTGGTCAGCGTTATGATGGTGAATAACGAGACCGGGCGCTTTTTCCCCATTCGGGAGATCGCCGCCGCCGTGCGCCGCCGCGCGCCCCGGGCGCTGATCCATTGCGACGCGGTGCAGGCGGCGGGCAAGCTGCCAGTCCGGGCCGCGGCTGGGCGTGGACCTGTTGACTGTCAGCGGGCATAAGCTCCACGCGCCTAAAGGGGATCGGCGCGCTGTATGTGCGCCGGGGCGTCCGTCTGCTTCCCCGGACATACGGAGGCGAACAGGAACGGGGCTGCGGCCCGGTACCGAATCCGCGCCGCTCATCGCCGCCTTTGGAGCGGCGGCGGCGGCACTGCCGTCCCCGCAGGAGCAGGAGGCGAAGTTTGTACGGCTTCACCGTCAATTGCTGGAGGGGCTGGAGGCGATGGACGGCGTCCGCATTCATCAGCCCGCCGTAAGCGTTCCGTATATCGTCAATGCTTCTTTCCCAGGCTTCCGGAGTGAAACGCTGCTCCATTTCCTGGCGGAGCGGGGCGTCTACGTTTCCAGTGGGTCGGCCTGTTCTCGGGGCAGGAAGAGCCCGGTGCTCACGGCGCTGGGGCTGCCGCCGGAGGAATTGGATTCCGCCCTGCGGATCAGCTTTTCCCATGAAAATCAGCCCCGAGATGTCCAGCTGCTGCTGGAAACTTTGGAGCAGGCGTGCGGCGCCCTGATCCGGGCACGCTGAGTAAGGATAACCGGCTGTCAAGCCATGATTGATAGAAGAAAGGCAAGGGTAAGTTATGGCGGATTGGGAAAATAAAAACATTCCGGAAGGCGGGGCAGTCCTCCGGAGGAGCCGCATCCCGACGGCCCTCGGATTTGTCCTTTGAGATGCCGTCCAATATCGCGGCTTTGTCTCAGGATGACTCCTGGGCGGAACAGCCAAACGAAGAGCCGTGTCCGGCGGCGGAATCCGCTGCAAGTCCCCTTGCGGAGGAGCCGCCTTCCGAGAAGGACGCGGCGGAGGCACCTGCGGTACAGGAGGCTTCCCGCCCGCGAAAAAGCCGGGAGGGAAGGAACGCTTCCTCCGTCTGCTGGGCAACGTGGTGCCGAAAAAGGGCGATCCGCCTCTGGAGATCGTACGCAAGTGTGTCTTTTTGTGGCGCTTCTGACCCTCATCGGATCGGCGGCATATATCGTCAACGACATGGTCATCGTTCCCTATCAGAATGAGCTTCAGTATACCGATCTGAACAGTCAATACAATCCCGACGACCCGGAACCGGTGCCGTCGGGATATGAGAATTACGAATTCCCCGAGGGATGGCCGACGCCTTCAAATCCCTGTATCTCAAGAATACCGAGCTCCGCGGCTGGCTGAAATACACGGATAACGCCAACGGCTGGCTGAATATCAATTATCCGGTGATGTATTCCGGCGATAATCATAAGTACCTGGAGCTGGATTTTTACCAGACGACCAACAAAAACGGCGCGTTGTTCTTTGATGAGCGCAACCGGGTGAACAGCGCGGACGATACCAACCGCGCCCTGATCATTTATGGCCACAACATGGCCAGCGGCCAGATGTTTGCGGGGCTCAATCAATTCCTCAACAATATTGAGAAGGCCAAGAGCGCGCCGGTGATCCAACTGGATACCTTATATGAACGCAGACAGTATAAGGTGTTCGCCGTTATGCTGATCAACAACCGGGAGGAGGACGGTCCCCGTTTTGATTATATCCGCACCGATTTTGCCGATGATGCGGATTTCATGGAACAGGTGGCCAATATGCGCGCCCGGTCGCTGTACGATTATCCCGTGGAGGTGAAGGAGGATGACGAGCTGCTGATCTTGTCCACCTGCACGGCAAAAAGCGGGGCCAAATTCGACGACGGCCGTCTGGCCGTGGTTGCCCGTCGGGTACGGGAAGGGGGAAACCGCCGATGTAAATACCTCCGCCATTGTACGCAATGAGGATGTAATCATGCCCTTGGCGTGGTATACCAATCAGGATAAGGAGCCCCATGCCTTCTATACCGATCCGAACTATGTGATCGAAAACAATTGGACGCCGCCCACGCAGGCCGGCGAGCCGGAGCCCACGGAGACCGTGCCGGACGAGACTACCACGACAACGGCGACGGAGGCCCCGACAACGACCACCGCCTCCCCGCCGCCCACGACCCCTCCTCCCACGGAGCCTACTCCGCCGTCCACTAACCCCACGGAGGGGGAAGCCGACTGCGCCGCCGTCCACGAACCCTTCTCCTACGAAGCCCACCCCGCCGCCCACCAACCCTACAGAGGAGAAGCCGACTGCGCCGCCGCCCACGAATCCTCCCCCCACGGAGCCTACCCCGCCGCCCACCGACCCCACGGAGGAGGAGCCGACTGCGCCGACCACGCCGGACACGACAGCTCCTACCGATCCGCAGCCCACGGAGCCGGAGGTTACCAGCAGGATGAGGAATAGCCGGACGGCGCAAAATATGAGGATGAAAAGGGACGAACATGAC
>VOFE01001474.1_pt1 | contig 38001 bp, 63 predicted proteins | sample 5384071 | NCBI WGS metagenome assembly VOFE01 (sample SAMN12384724, study PRJNA508395) | human gut metagenome | isolation source: healthy gut D | host: Homo sapiens
TAACTGAATAAAGAGCTGTTGTAAAGCCCCTATTGTAATCACAGGAATTGAACATATTATCCATAAGATATTCAATAATAAAAAGATCACAAATTCGAAATAATCCCCGAACTATAATATTATCTAACATTATAAAATCACACTCCTGTTTTCTTAAGCATAAAGTTATTATATTATATCACAAAAACAAGCCAGTCTTCAAGCCGGCTTGTTTTCGTTATATTCTTATTTTATTCTTTTGCGAAATCCATTGTAAACTTTTCTCAATTGCCTTATTGGGATCTAAATGGTAACGATCACTAATAATTTCCAAAGAAATATATCCTTTATATTCTGTTTCCGATAATTCATTTAAAAATTGCTCCATAGGCAACACGCCATCTCCAATAGCCAGATGCCCCCTGGAAAGCCATCCACAAAATGCACATGACCTATTTTCCCATTAAACCTCCATATAATCTGCAATTGTTTCATCATAGCGGCTCATCATATCTGTATCGACCATTGCAATAAGATTATCATTATTAATTTCCCAACACAATTTTTAAGTTCCTCTGCTGTCGTTGCCAGATTCGTTGTTTCTATTGTAAGATGTTCCAGTAATAATGTAATATGCTTTTCTTTTGCCTTTCCGAAAGATATTGCAAGTTTTCCACCGTGTACTTTCTTGTAATTTCCGACGATCTGTCTCGATATCCATTTCCAGGTGTTACAATCATTTTGTTAATTCCTAATTCTTCCGCTACTTGAAGTCCCTTTTCAAAATATTCAACAGAACGTTTCCTAATCCACACTTCCTCCGCTCCAATATTAATAGGATACATACATTGTTCTGGAGTCAGACAAATAGGGACAAGTTCTCTCATCCTTATTTCTTTATCTATCTGCTTTATTATCCGACTATTCACATCATCAAGATATAAATGCGGTCCTGCCCATACCTCAATATTTTTTAATATCGAATCTTACCATTGAATCTAAAAAAGTACTCAAAAGAATACAAAGGATATGTATAGTTCCCTACTGCTATTTGATTCCATTTTAAATTGTTCATTTTTAATATTCCATCTTCCACATATATCTTCTAACTTCCTTTGGATGCTTTCTTTCAATAGCCAAAGCTGTTAAATATTCTCTCCATGCACAATCCAAAAATACATGATTAAAATATTCCTTCACATGATCACCTAAAATATCTATTCCCAACTCTTTTGAATCAATAGTTGTTACTTTTCTCCAAACTTTTCTAAAAATCTCTGACATCTCAAATCTTCTTCACGGCTTCTTCCATCACTCACCATATGCACAACAGGTAAATTTCTATCAAGGTTTCAAATGGACCATGGAAAAATTCTGCTGAATTAACTGTAGGAGAATGAATCCACTGAATCTCCATTAAGCTACATATAGACGTTGCATAAGCCACTCCCATTGCTGGAGCTCCTCCCATTACATAAATCACATCTTCATCTCTATGTACTTTCGCAAACTGTTGCACCGGTCCATTATTTACATATTTGCGAATTTTAGTCGCCATCTCTTCTAATACATCAAATGCTTTTAACAGCCTCCTCATAATATTCAAAATCTTCATATTGCTTTAACAATTCAAAAAGACAGCAATAAAGATAACGTAACATTGGTTTCTAACATCGGTGTCGTCACCTCTCCAATTGATTTGAAGCGAATCACACCATCTGCATATTTTGTGCTAGCCTCATTACCCTCGCCACATATAGCAATTGTATATGCCCCATTCTCCTTACAAAACTTAATCGCTTCCTCCACCTCAGGTGTTCCTTTCAGTGTCGAGCATATGCACAGAGAATTTTCCCCGAATGCTTTCGGTGTCGTTTGAATAAATTCGCTGGCATTATATAAACCCACCTTGAATTTCTTTGATTCTCTTTCCAGCAAATACCACCCTGCGTAAATTCCTGCCAGGGAACCACCACATGCGATAAAATATACGCTGTCGATTCCACTCTTCTTATCGCTTTTCTTTTCAAATCTGCAACCATCTCTTTAATTCTCATAACGCGCTCCTCCTTGTATTAATACGTCTTATGTTGTATGTAATAATAATACCATTTATAGTACCATTGTCAATAAAAAGCAAATTAAAAGATACGAGTTTATTCACTCGTATCTTAGTTAATATAGTATTTGAATACTTCTGGTTTATCCACCCTCACAATCTGATACACTTCATGAACCGGATTATTCTTATCGTCATAAATTTGTACCCGATTAGTCAAAACAGGAATTCCTTCTTTTTTACCTCTAAAAGATCTGCTTCTTTTGTTTTTATATTTACAATTCCCACTTCATTCAAACCTCGGTTAGTAGGAAAAATATGATATTTTTCACGCAACAAATCGTAGACGGATCCGCTGAGATCTTCTTCCTTTAAGAACTCAAAAACGGATGATAAAAAGAAAGTTCAAGTACCATAGGACTCCTGTCTACTTTTCGCACCCTTTCTATGCACATTACCCACGCCCCTCTGTTTATTCTAAAAAATTCACATTGCTCTTCTGTCCCTCTTACCAACTCTGCCCTTAAAACTTTCGCAATTGTAGCCTTTCCCTGCATTTTACATAACTCTGTAAAACTTGAAATACTTTTTCGTTCCTCAAACTCTAATACTTGAGATACATATGTTCCTTTTCCTTGAAGTTTGATCAAATAATTTTCTTGTACTAATTCTTCAACAGCCTTTCTAACTGTCACGCGACTAACATTGTATGTTTTCTGCAACATCACTTCAGATGGAATCTTATCCCCCGATTTTCAATTCCGCTTACAATTGCTTCTTTGATTGTATTTTTTAGTTGGATGTACAAAGGTTGATTTTTATTTTCTAGGAACGTACGCATTATTTTTCCACACTTTCTAACAAATCTTTTAATATTCTACCTTCCACATATAGCGACGAGTAGTATAATCCTTGCCAGTAGTCTTAGACAACGCTTTCATATACACGTTATTTAAAACTGGAGTAAATAGCAAATGATTAAAATATTCCACTACGGAATCTTTTATGCCATCTAATCAAGTTCTTTTGCATCTAAAATATATACTTTCTCCCCACCATATTTGTTCATAAATGAAATTGCTCTCTCATCTGCCTTTCTTGTTGGTCCATCTGCCACAAGTAAAAGAAAGCCTGATTTTTATCTGTAATTTCAAATGGACCATGGAAGAAATCACAACTATTAAAAAAGTGGGTGAATGTATCTGCAACATTTCTAAAATATTACACGTCGAGAATATATGTCCAGAACCATATAATGGACCACTGGCTAATACAGTAATTACTTTCTCATTTTTCATTTCTTTTGCCCACTTTTTCTGCTAGCGGCTCACAATATTCCTTTGCCTTTTCATATATATTCTGAACTTTTGCAAAAGCTTCCATCGCCTCATAATAATACTTATATCCTTCTACAATATCAACAATCGACATAGCTATTCGAAGCGCATTTCCTGCATTAGTTTTTCCTTGATCCTTATCATCCTCCCAAATACTTCCGTACTTTTACATTATAGTCACAAACCTCTGTCAATTCTGATTCATCCACATATTGACTAATTGTAACTGCACCAAGTTCTCTTGCTACCTTAGCAGCTTCTATTGTTTCCTTGGTTCCGCGCATAGATGTAAGTACTACTATAGAAGTTTTTCCAACGACTTTAGGCGGCGCATACACAAATTCACTGCTCGTCATTTGTTGAGATCTCACTTGGGTAGATTCCTGTCCATAAAATATTGCGCTGCATAATGACCATCATGTGATCCACCTGCCGCAACCCACACAACATTTTTTAACCTCCATTTTTTTCCATATCTTTAATAATTTTTTCAATTAATCCTCTGATTTCCATCATCAAAATCATCTCCTCTTCTCAAATTATCCTTTTACACCACCCGCTGTCAGCCCGCGAATAAATTGTTTTTGTAAGATTAAAAAATAATAACCAGCGGAACTGAGGCAATGACCATTCCAGCCATTAACATTGTCCAATTTGTAGTAGTTGTCCCTTGAAGATTCACAAGTCCAACCGGAATAGTTTTTCTTAACCGTTGATTCCAATAACACATTAGCAAACATTAATTCGTTCCACACTGCACGAAAGCTTACAATTGCACAAGATGCAATGATCGGTTTACTAAGTGGCATAATAATTTTCCAAAAAACCTGTCGTTTTTGCCCCATCGATAAATGCAGATTCATCAAACTCACACTAATATCTTTATAAAACGTCATAATCAAAAACGTAGCAGACGGTATTCTAAACGCTCCTGTAATAACCATCATGCCAATATATGAATCATACAACCCAATTACTTTTGACATTTTAAATAATGAAATAACCGCAGACTGTGGCGCAAGCATTAATCCTCCCAAAATAATAATTACCCATATTCTTTTTGTTCGAAATTTAATTCTAGATATTGGATATGCCGCCAAACATGCCAATAACGTTGAAAACATTGTAGATCCTACCGTCGTAATTACGCTATTTTTTAAAAAATGTTCCAATCCCAGCCTTCCATGCAGCTACATAATTCTGGAACTGCCATACTTCCGGGAGTTTCCACGGCTCTAAAAACAATTCTTGATTTGTTTTAAATCCTGTTAATACCATCCAGATTAACGGAAGAAAGATAATAATTGCAAACAGGATTAATGCTGATATAATAATAATCCGTCCTATTTTTTTGCTCATGTTTTCTCCTTAATCATCATTGAGGTTATAGCCTTTCATCTGAATCAGCCCTAGTATAAATGTTACAACAAAAATAAAAAATGCAATAGCGGATGCATAACCCATTTGATCATTTTTAAATCCTATTTATTTGGTACAAATAAGTAGCGAGTGTCTGTGTGGAACGTCCTGGACCGCCATTTGTCATAACATAAACTTCATCATAGACACGAACTGCTCCTGTAATAACAATAATCATATTAATTAAAATAGTGTCTTTCATCATTGGTATCGTAATTTTAAAAAACTTTTGAACTTCTGATGCCCCATCAATTTCTGCTGCCTCGTAGATATCATCTGGTATACTTTGCATTGCTACTATAAATAATACTACAGTATATCCAATGAACTGCCACTGTGATGCCGCCGCTACACCGTAGATTGCAGTTTCTGGATTCCCCAAAATATCAATATTTGAAGTATTGATTCCAAAAGCCTCCAACACCGGATTCACAAGACCAATTGTCGGGCTATATAGCATTTTGAATGTAATTCCTGTAACCGTAATCATTAAAAGAGAAGGAATAAAATAAATGGTGCGAAAAATTGACTGCCACCTACGTAAAAAATCTACTCTCCAAAACTGCCGCAATTATAAGCGAGACTCCAATCTGGAAAATAAGTGACATCACTATAAATACAACATTATTTTTTTATGGCAATACGTATTGTTTCATCATTTAACAACTTCTTATAATAATCTAGGCCAACCCAAGAAACATCTGTTGATACTGCTCCCCACTTATATAAACTATTAACAAAGTTCAGAATAATAGGAAGATATAGAAATATTAGGATTACAATCATAGCCGGTGCAAGGTAGATAAACACAGTTCTTCGATTTGCTTTTCGATTCATGTACTTACTCCTTCCTATGAAATATTATTTTCTATAATAACAGGAGCGTGCTAACCAGCTTGCTCAGCACGCTCTGCCTTTTCATTTACTGTATTATATATTTTCTATTTAGCATTTGTTTTTACATCTGCTGCAACTTTTGAATATCTTTCATAATATCTTCTGCAGATTTTCCATCAAAACCTTCCTGAATACTTACCATATATTGATCTGCGATAGAAGCATCTACTGCACAATCCAGCCAATCCGCAATATTTGTATAACCTTCACTTTCTTTATATGCTTCTGCAAAAGCCTCTGTAGCATTCTCAGCAGTCATTCCTCCAACTAATGCATTTGGAAGCCCTGCTTCTTTTGTCTGCTTTTGTCCTTGTTCTAAACTTGTCATAAATTTCAAAAATTTAACAGCTTCTTCTGGATGTTTCGTATCTTTAGAAACAACCCATGCTTCTCCACCGCCACCAATTGTTTTAGGATCACCTGCGGCGCCTCCATTGTCGGTATTTTAAAGAAGCCCCAATTTTCTGCTCCCATACCATCATCAAATTGTGTAAACTGTGCTGTCGCATCCAACATCATTGCCGCCTGTCCTGCACAAAAACTGTTCTCTCACTTGATAATAATCTTTAGAGTTTACGTGATCGCCAAAATATCCTTTTTCATTCATATCCAAAAATGTCTGGAGAGCTTCCACATACATCTTATCAGTAAATTCACCGGTTTCTGGGGTGTAATCTTTATTAATAACTTCTGACGAAACCATCATTGTATTAAGGAGACCAATCCACCATGAAGAATACCATGCCTGGGAATTACCAAAAGGCAATCAGTTACCTCTGTCCCGTTTAACTTATCACAAATTGAAATAAATTCATCCCATGTCTCTGGAATCTCAAGATCATATTCTTTGAATACCTGTTTATTATAAATCATATACATAATACTTGTTCTAAATGGAACAGCATATGTTTTACCTTCGTAAGTCGCATTGTTAAAAAAGCAGGTAAAAACTTTCTTTCCATTCAGGATCTTCTTCAAAATAAGGGGTAAGATCTAATGCCTTATCATTCCTTGCAAATCGCTTTGTACGCTCTCCAGTCCATGTAAAGTAAATATCCGGCATTTCTCCGCCAGAAGAAATAACGCTAAGCTTATCTTTCATCGCTTCATCTGACACATTTTCCATTTCAATATCAATATCAGGATTTTCTTTTCAAATTGGGCTACTGCATCTACAAAATACTGTGCATATGGGTCTTCCGGATATTTGTTTAAAAACTTCAAAGTAACTTTCCCTTCTGAACTTTTACTATCTCCACTATCCGATCCACCCGAACCACTAGTCGCGCATCCCGCTAACAATCCAACCAACATACTTGCTGTTAATAAAACTGCCATCACTCGTTTCTTCATAATATGTTTCCTTCCTTTCTTAAATATTGATAATTTCTGACAGCTGATCTGGATCGACGTCATAACCCACACCTATAGAACCGTCTTTTTACTACTACCGTCGCTGCAAACTCCGCCGCCTTTTGCAACGATAAAGTTATCTTATTTTCAGTAGTTCCAGACTCGTCAGCCTCTACTGATAAATAATTCGTTAAAAAAGCACTAATAAAAGGAATCTCCTGCTCCCATGGTATCTGTTGCTTTTACTTTATGTATTTCTTGCTCGTAAAATCGCTTTCCATCGTAGGCAATTGTCGGTAACCCTCCCTCGTACCGATTGCTATTTCAGCACCCATCTTCACACACTTTTCAACACTTTTCTTGTATCCTTTTTCTGAAATATGACTACACGAAAAAAAGCCAAATCGGATATATGGTGCAATAGCATCTATATCTCTATCTGTAAAATCATCATAAAATCATAACTAATAGCTATATCTTCTTTTGCTAAACCTGCAATTTTTTCATGAGTAAGTCTAGATGCTCGACTTAAACTTGCTGCATCAAAAGTTTTAATGTACAAAATCTCCTCCTCAGTAAAGGAAAAAAAGGTATAAATCTGTAACTCCATTTTTTATTCCAATCTATAAACACCCTATCACCATCTTTCAAATCTACCAATGCGTATCCGCTAGATCCTATCTCATGGTGTGAATGACTAATATCTACCCCTGCTTCTACCAATACCTTCTCTAATATTTTTTCCTACCTCATCATTCGCAAACACTCCCATAAACGCACTATCTGCCCCAGAAGTTTAGTATCATAGGCAACATTATATTCATTTCCCCCTGGATACATTTTCTTTTGATGTCTATAAATATCTACAACTGCTATTCCAATTCCTACAATCCTCGGCACTTTTTTCATAGTCGTATCTCCTCGTACTAACACGTATTAATATGTCTTATGTTTATAATATATTCAAATATACATTTTGTCAATTAATTTATCAATAAAATATATTTTTTTGTATATTTCTTCTAATTTCTTTTCAATTTTTGTAAAAAAAAAAACATCTTGAATGCGTAAACACTCAAGATATTTTCTTACATTATTCTCTAAATATACCATTTAATAAATCGATCATTATCTCCACGAACCCAATCTCTCACTGTATGTATTGGATCTCCGTTCATATCAAACACACACATTTCACTTGTGATAACTGGCGTCTCTACTGGAATATGCAAATACTCTGCAACCTCTTTGTCAGCCAATACAATTTTAACACTTCTTCGCCCTTTATTAGATGGTATCATATGATACTTATTCATAAGAATATCATAAAAGATCCTTCAAGATTATCATCTTTTAATTTGACCATATCTGAGAATAAATGATTTTCTTCTACTGTAACAGGCACTCCATCTGCAATTCGTATTCTTTTAAGAACAAGAATTTTACCCTGGGCTCTCTCTCCAAAAAATTCTCTATCCAAGTCTGTCTTAATATCTTCAATTCCAAATTTTACAACCTTAGAAGTTAAGTTTACTCCCTGCATCTTGGCATCTTCAGTAAAACTTGTAATTCCAATCGGCAAACGCAACATATCAGATTGTGCAACAAAGCTTCCCTTCCCCTGCACCTTAATAATATAACCATCTACCGCCAATTCTCCATTGCATTACGCACCGTTACACGGCTCATATTATATTCTTTTTTGCAATTGTGCTTCTGATGGTATTTTGTCTCAACTTTTAATATCCCTGTTCGTATATCTCTTTTAATCTTATTCTTTAGCTGTAAATACAATGGTGTCGAATTTGCTTTTTCGAAATCATGCATAACTTTCTCTCTCTTTATCTTATACTAAACTTTTTATTATCTATCTTCCATTATATTCCAATAGTCTTTTAATTACAATCTAAAATATTGACACTTCAAAAACACGTCTTAATATGTATTATATAAATTAATTAAAGGAGCTTGCAGATGAAAACATTATTATTTCCACATTTTACTTTTGTCACCTCACTATATTATTTGTCTTACACTATTATTTATGGCTTTTGTTACAGTTTTTATGCAATACAAAGGCTTCAACAATACTGCCATCGGTCTTCTAATGGCATGCGCTTCTATCCTCTGCCTCTTATTTCAATTTTGGGCTGGTTCTTTTTTTAGATCACCACCCAACATTGTCCGTAAAACAATTTTGCTTTATTCCTTTATTTTCACATATATTGCAAGTATTCTCCTCTTTTTTTCGAACCAAAATGGCTTATATTTATTTGTTATACGTTTATTGGTTCTATTATGACCGCAAAGTGCCTCATTCATAAATATATTAGGCATGGAATATCTAAATGCTAAAATAGCATTGAATTATTCTCACGCAAGGATGGGGCTCTTTTTCTTTTGCATGCGCTTCATTAATTGTGGGAAGTATTATTAATCATTTCTCTATAGAAAGTATCTTTCCAATTTTCTTTATTACTCATCTTTTACTTTTATTTACGCTATTTACCTTAACAACTGCTAATCAACTTTCATATTCCATCCGCCTCTCCCCTTCTTATTCTTATAAAGATAAATTTACTACTTTCTTTTAAAAAAAATCCCTGATTCTATTACTGTTTATTAACATTTTTCTTATATATATTGGCTATTCTTCTGTCTTCAATTTTCAATTTAATATTATTAAATCTGTCGGTGGCACCAGCCAGGAACTCGGTATTTCAAATTGTATTGCAGCAATACTTGAACTCCCTGCCATGGCATTTTTACTCCACTATCAAAAAAATTTTCATATAAAAATCTTTTAATAACCTCTTGCTTATTTTTCTTTCTTAAAATTATTGCCTTTCTTTTGTGCTGATAATATAGCAGAAATTTATCTTGCTCAATGTCTGCAATTTTTTCTTATGGTTTATTTATACTGTCCTCTACCTACTACCTCAATTCAATCCTTCCAATACAAGATAAGTCTAAAGGTCAAACATTACTTGGAATCTTTACTTTCGGGTTGAGTGGACTCATCTCAAGCTTATTAAGCGGAACTATTTTAGATTTCTTTTTTCCGTAGATATCTTACTTGCTCTTGAGGCTATCCTTTCTTTTATCGGAATAATTGGAATTTGCATAACATGCCATTTTCTCACAAAAAATTCCACCTCTCCTTCCTAGGTCACACAAAAGACTGTGACAGAATTTGTAACTTCTGTCACAGCCTTTGATTTTTATTATCATTTTGTGTAAAATTTTTTACAGATAACTTTCCAGCACTTTCCGCACAGCTCCCGGTCCTTTTAATTCTTCTCTTAAAATATCCTCAATCTGTTCGCCAATACCGGCCTCATATAGATCTACTCCGAAAATATTTACGTTAGAAAGAATTTTTTCTTGCCCGGTCTCCAAGACTGGATGGATCTCCAATCACAACTCCGGCTAACTGCTCCTGTAACTCGTCATTCATCGGGTCCGGAGACAGTTCGAAAGTATTTCCTTCATCATCAACTGCCAACCGATAACGGAGCCATCCGGCAATCGCAAGCGGAATTGCTCTTAATTTCTTTGCATCGCCATCGCGCTCAACATATGCTTTCACCGTTTCACCAAAACGTACTCCTACACCCTGTGAAATATCTGTCACCAGTCTCTGCACTGTATCGCCAAGGTATGGATTTGGGAATCTCTCATAGAGACACTCATCTAAAAATTCTTTTGGAGAAAGAATCTTTGGATCCGTACTACTTCCATTCCTTCTGCTCCGACTGCTTCTGCAAATTTCAAAGAAGCCGGGTCTTTCATCTGGTCTGAGAACAGTGTATATCCCAGAACACATCCATATGGTCCTAATGCTGAGTGCACCGGATTCAGACACACCGTCACTTTCATTCTTTCTGATTTATTTACCGTATCTCTGTCCGTCATATAGACACCCGCATTTGACTTCTCAAGCGGAGGACGTCCATTCGGAAAGCTGTCCTCAATGACAAGATATTGCGGACCTTCTGCGTTGATAAACGGGCAATATATGTACGTTTGGAAGTGATAACCGGCTGCATATCTTCTACACCGGAAGCCTCCAGCGAATCTGCAATCTCTGTACTCGGACGAGGTGTAATCTTATCGATCATTGTCCATGGAAATGCCACTTTGCTCTCGTCACTGACATAAGCGATAAAGTCATCTTCCACAAATCCTTTTTCCTTCCATGCTTCCGCCATTTCTACAACAGATGCACGAAGTCTGGCACCGTTCTGAGCAGTTATCCATAGACACTAATGATTCATCTAATGGGAAGATGTCTGTAACGATTCCCTTAAGATTCACTTTTCCGGAAGCAACCGCATCGATTGCAAGTGGATAAATATGACGATAACGGAATACTGTCTTGAATGTCAGTTCTTTATCCAGTGCAAGACTTACAGGAAGTGTAAGTTCTCCTGTTTTGCTGTATCCAACCAGAACAATTGTAGATCCCTTCTTCGCAATATGTATAGCCTGTGACGTTGTAATCTGTGTACCTGCTGTCTCGATTACAATATCTGTTCCAAGACCGCCTGTCAGTTCTCTCACTTTTGCGATCACATCTTCTTTTGCTCCGTTAAAGTTGCGTAGTTTGACCCAGTTCCAAGTTCCATTGCTTTTTCCAGACGCTTATCCATGATATCAACAACGTATACTTCTGATACACCTCTTGCTTTTAATGCCATCAGTGATACAAGTCCGATACATCCGGCCCACGAAAAATGCTGCCCCTTTTTGACTCTTCCGGAAGTGTACAATAATGCTGGTATAATTCTTCACAGATTCCTTTCAGAACACCCAATGCAAGATGCCCCAGGCGAAAATTATCCACTGTGATTCCGGCAACACTGCCCGTAATAGACGGATTCTGTCTTGTTCCGTTAAATCTGGTATCTACAGTAAGTTGTTTTTCCTCTTCATAAGCCGCTGCTGCCGCCTGATTCAGAATCTCATAAGCCGGTCTCTTCGCTTCTGCCTCTGCCAGTTCCAGTGTTTCTTCAAAAAAACGCTTCATCAATGAATATGCATATCCGCCGCATAATGCCGACCCTGCCAGCAGCCAGGAATCTCCCTACATATGGTCTGCACTCAAGATTTTCTCCTTCTGCAATTTTTTCACTGTAAGCTGACAATTGTGCCCCTGTTCCTACATTCAATAATACTTTGCACTCTTCATTTACCGAGCCTAAAAAGCTGGCCTGATTATCCCCCAGAGACTGCTACCCGGAATACCTTCCGCTGTCTTTCCGCACAAAGCATTCTCTTTTTGTCACCTGCGGGAGCATTCGGATATCCATACCTGCTCTTTCAATTGCTTCTGTATCAAAACATCCCTTCTGTATATCATAGACTCAAGACTTGCTGCCATACTCTGATGGAGTAACGGCGCTTTCTCCCGTGCAATTGAAAAAGCTACATAGTCCGGAATTGTACAAAATGATACTGCTTCTTCTGGGATTAATCCATGCTTCGTATTGTAATAATGTTTAGGCCAAAGCCGGTAGCCATAGCATATCCGTGATTTCAGATAATTCTTTTGCATAACTCATTCCACTCTCCGGATTCACCTGATCTCCACGCTGATCCTGCCATGTATACAGAGGACTTACCGCCTTCCTTCTTTGTCAGTGTAAAGGATTCCATGCATTGCACCGGTCACCCCTATACTTTCCACATCTTCATAACAATCCAAATAATCTGCGAGAAGCTGACGACATAATTCTAAAATCCGTGTTGGGTTCTGAATCCGTTCCCAGCTCCTTTCTGATTTTAAATGCGCATCATTCGTCAGTGTTTTTGCATCCAGAAGTTCTCCGTCTCTGCATCTGTCAGCACAGCACATACGGTAGTTGTCCCAATGTCCATTCAATTGTTTTCATTCCTCATCTCTCTCTTTCTATAGACTGGTTGACTCCAGATCCAGTCTGGTTATAATATCTTCCTGAATCGCCGGAGACAAATCCAGGAAATTAACAAACGTTCCATGAATTCTCATAATGTACACGCCGCTTGGAGCATATTTTTTCGGATCAGCCAGTACTTTTCTTAACATATCCGGCGTTGTTACATTTACATATAGATAAAATGGCTGAATTTCTTTATTTGCCGGGTTATAGAATAGCGGTGCAACAATCTTCTCTTTAAACTCCATTCCCTTTCCTTCAAAAAGAGTCGGCACGGAAATAATTTGGATTAATACCAAAATGAGAAGCTAACCTCCATTCATTTTCTCATATGGAAGTTTCATTCCCGACAACACCCGGAAGCCCAATCCCGAATGCTTGCTCCCCGTATAACGGATCCCTCCGTATCCAAGCATATCTCTTGATTTTCTTCCGTCCGGTGTTGCTCCCACCCAGTAACCATACAACAAATGTGTTGACGGTGTCGCAAAATCACTTCGGAACGGATTCCCCAGATAATTCTTTCTGGAAGAAACAATATCGCTGACTTTCTCTGCGATACATCTGGCCTCTTCATCAACCGCCGTTTCGTTATTTCCAAATTTTTACAGCTCAAAAGATACTGACGCATCTCCGGATCATGTTCGAAATTTGTCCGCAATGCTTCTACCAGTCGGTCTGCATCTTCCGGACGTTCTCTTAACAACGTATCAATCGCAACAAATGAATCTGCCACCACAGATAATCCATGGATCAGGCAGCCACTTCCATTGTATTTTGTTCCTTGTTTTTTTGTATCTCTTGTGTCAATTCCGGTTTCCACTCCTCCCCTCATCGCAGATAAAAATGGAACCTTTAGAAGTCCGATTGCCTCTGACGCAGCATTGGCCGCTGCTGTCATCTGGTCCACATAATCCTCCACATTCCGGTAGAAAATCTCACGGATATTTTGAAGCACCTCCAACTTACTGCCACATCCGTTTTCTGCATCTGTTTTTCCGGGTTTTTCCCTGTAATCGTAGATACACCGCCATTAATACACAGTTCTAATATTTTCCCGAGATTCAGCCAGCTGTTTGTCGTATTTCCGTTATCTTTTCCCATGATCAGCGGCTCCTGGCAGCCGGCCACCGAATAATCCGGCAGATCTTCTTTTCCACTCCGTGTGCCTCCAAGATCGGGGAAAAGGCTATCATCGTTGAAAAGCGACGGCGTTAAGCATCCCGGAGTGAAGAAAAATCGTCCGAGGCTTTCATATAATTCCTGCGGCGTATTCTTATGCAACTTCACAGACAGGATCGGCTGCGGAAGATTCATATCATAATAAGCATCCAGCAGCGCATATGTAGTGAGATTTGTCAGATCTTTTCCGTCTACATCTTTTCCGCCTATCAGTAAATTCTGCGAAATTGCCCAGCTTCGATCTGCCACGTTAAAAAAAAACACGAGAAGATGCTTTAACAGTGCTGCCGCCACCTCGCGGCTCATATTTGTCTTTGCGCGGTACGGTTCAAAAATTCTGTCTGCATTTCCTACAGAAAATGCAAATGGATTCGGTGTCTGCTCCAGACATATCGTCTGCCAGATTAAAATAAAGGACTGAATTGCTTCATATAAATTGTCAGCTCCGTTCCTCGGCACTTTATGAAGCGTCTCCTTCATCAGACGATATCTTCCTTTATCTTCCGGCAAAACCACAAGATTTTCTCTCTCTTCCGCCAGCGCCGCATAACGATCTGCCAAAATTTCCAGAGCTTCCATCGAAATTTTCATTGCTTCGAAATAGCTCTTCCTTTCATCTTGACACATCTCTTGATTTTTCAAAATTGCTTCCTTCACCCCTGTGGTTCCATGAGCAAGAGGACGTACATCCGGAATCAAATGCCCCGTCACCTGTTCAATGAAGAAAATCGCCTCGCTGGTACTATCCCCTGCAATGTCATACGCTTTTCGAAGTGCATCTGCAAATTCTGTCCGATTATTATATTCTCTCAGATCTTTGATTCTCTCCTCTGTAATATCGCCAATTGGATCAATGTCTCCGAACACTGCCACCGGATCACAATATCCACAGAAAGAATCCACCGTAAATGCCGGATTGATCAACGCATATGAACGCGCAAACGAATCATCCTGTGTGCCTGCAAATACATGATATTCTCCTAATGTGAGAGGAATGCGTTTCATCACTTCCACCTGTGTCCTGGCTATACGGATACAGTCTTCTTCGTTTTATATGTTTCCTCGCACTCCCGCTGAATCTCTTTTGCCAGAAACCATCCTTCCAAATGATTCAGCTCTCTCTCTTCCTGAAATCTTTTTTTCGCAAGATCCGTAATCCGATCTGCCTGAAATACTGCCTTTACTTCCATTGCTGTCTCCCTTCTTTCCATTAGCTCTTTTTAATTGTATTCCGTTCTTTTTAGCTTCTCCTGAAAATATTGAATCTGTTCTATTGTTACATGTGCTTTTTCTGTCATTTGATAATTCATACCGCATGCTTCCCATTTATTTTTCCAAATTCATGGTATTTCAAAATTTCAACCGTTACATTTTCACCCGCAAGCTCTTTTAAATATCGGGTAAACATCTCCATGTCCTCTTCACTGTCATTTACCCCGCCAATGAACGGAATCCTGATATCCAGATGTTTATGCACTTCTGCCGCATGCTTCAAATTTCGATCAACCATATCAAAAGGAACCCCTGTGTATGCCATATGCTTTTTGCATCCAGGTGTTTGCAGTCCATGATCAGCTGATCAATATACGGAAATAATTCCGGCAGCCTCGGATTCGCTCCGTTCGTTTCAATTACCGTATGAACTCCCGCTTTTGTAAGCCGAATCAAAAGTTCTTTCAATGCATCAAACTGCATGGTTGCCTCTCCTCCGGTAAATGTTACTCCTCCACCGTCATAGAACATCGGACTGCTCCTTAGAATCTCATCGAAGATTTCATCTGTTGTATATTCTTCAAAAGATAACCGAAGTCCTTTTGTTTTTATATTTTACAGTCTGACATTCCATCCCGTCACATTTCGCACATACAGAACGATCCAGTACCTTTTCTTTCACAGCGCCTTTCGGACAAAGCTCATCTTGAATCCAATCTTTATCCAGATAAAGAGCCCTCCCATTTTCATTCCTTCCGGATTCGCACACCAGGGACATTTCATATTACATCCCTGTAAATGATAAACAAGACGATTGCCCTGTCCGTCCTGCGAATAGTTGAAGCCTTTCTGGAAGATTCTTATTTTCTCCATCTCTTTCTTATCCTTTCTATTGGTATTATTATATATAACCATTCAGAATATTATAAATGCTATTCACCATTTGATATTGCTTTAAACTGTCCTTTTACCGGACATATTTTGGCTTTCCATTTCGCCCCTTCTTCCATCTGACATTTCAGACATTCTAAAATCTTTTCTGCACTCGCCTGTAAATCTTGATTGTATAAAAGAAACGAATATTTTTTGCACCTTCAAATTCATCAATAACCGCTAACGTTACTTTCGACTGTTTTCCGGAAGAATCAAATTCATTTTGATCTGCCAGAAATTCCAATACCCATTCCGATCTCTCCTGCCCCCCACAGGATAAGCCCATGCTCCATCGTTTCTGCCAGTTCGTTGATTCGTTCCAGAGCTTCCTCTCAATCCTTCGATCTCTTCTCCACGGAACATTTTCGACTTTGCCTCCGGATGAATTCTCCGATAAGCTTCTTCGCGTTTTCTGATATTGCTGACATACAGATTATCCCAGCCGACATACATATAATCTACAAATGTATCCCCTGCTCACCGCATCCTACCGTATTTACCGCATCGATTCTTGGAACGATTGCCTGATATACCCCGTCTTCGCAGATCAGGAGTGATCCGTCTGCTCCAAGTGAGATGACTACGATCTCGATACCGGCTTCATGGATCTTCTTTCCTGCTTCGATCAGTTTTTCTCTTGTATCACAATGGCTTCCGGTCAGCATACGGATTTCATCAATGTTCGGCTTTACCATCGTTGGTTTTGCCTCGATACCCATCTCCAGAAGTTTTCCGCTCGTATCAAGAATGACCTTCTTACCTGCCTCTTTTACGATCGATACCAGTTTCTGATAAGCAGTTCCGTCCAGTCCCTTTGGCACGCTTCCAGACATTGCTACTACATCAGCTTTTGGTATTAATGTCTTAAATTTTTCGCAGAATCCTTCAAAGTCTTCTGCGGATACGGTAAATCCAGGCTCCAGGAATTCTGTCTGTACATGGTTCTTTTCGTCCCATATATTAATGCAGGAACGGCTCTCTACATCCATGTGATAGAATTCACTCTTGATGCCGAATGGTTTCAGAGAATCTACGATATAATTTCCTGCATGTCCACCTGCGAATCCGGTTGCTACTACTTCTGCTCCTGCGATAGATGCAGGCTTTGATACATTCAATCCTTTTTCCCCCAGGTGTATAAGTACACTCTGCTACACGGTTAACTTCTCCTACCTGGAATTCTTTTACTACATATCTTTTATCAATCGCTGCATTCAACGTAACGGTTAATATCATCGTACTTTGCCTCCTATGCTTCGCTGTCGATTAAGATCTTTCCTTTTACCAGTCCTCTTGTCTTGTACATCTCAAATGCACTTGCGATTTCGCTAAGCGGAATCTTCTTGAAGATGAAGGAATCGTCAAACTTCAGTTCTCCTGTCTTGAAGTAGTGTGCTACTAATTCCCATTCATGTCCCGGGAATGGTGCACTGTATGACATCCATGATCCTGTCAGGATAAATTCTTTACGGTTTAAGTTCTCCCACTCTTTTTACAGAGAAGGTAACTTCTTTTGTAGGAGTTCCAACGCAGCATACCTGTGCTTTGTTGGCAGCTAACTGGAATGCCATCTTAATTGTGATAGAATTTCCTGCTGTCTCATACACATAATCATAGCCTTTGCCACCTGTAAGTGCCATAGCTTTATCCATGAAGTCTTCTTCCAATGTATTGATTCCGGCCGTTGCTCCGAGACGTTTTCCTAATTCCAGACGTTCATCAGAGATATCAAATACAACAACTTCTTTTGCTCCGAAGATCTTAGCCCACTGCATAACGAACATTCCGATGGTTCCGCCTCCAAGGATGGCTACTGTCTTTCCACCTTTGAAGTCTACTCTTTCCAGTCCATGAAGTGCTACTGTTGCCGGCTCAAAGAATGCACCTTGTTCGAAGCTTACGCTGTCTTCGAATTTTACAGCATTCTTTTCAGGAACAACCACATACTCTGCAAAGCTTCCGAATTCTCTGGAACCAATGAAGCTATAATGTTTACACAGAGAGTAGTTACCCTTCTGACAGTCTTCACATTCCATACATGGTACAAGTGGTACACCTGCAACTCTGTCACCTGGTTTTACAGATGTTACGCCTTCTCCTACTTCTTCTACTGTTCCTGAGAACTCATGTCCCAGTACATTAGGGAAGAAATGGCATGCATCCCCATTGACACGTGGAATATCTGATCCACAGATTCCTGTATATTTTACTTTGATCAGTACCTGGCCTTTTTTGGTACTGGTTTCTCGATTTCTTCATATCTGATATCTTCTCTTGCGTGTACGACTCCTGCTTTCACTTTTACATTCCTCCTGTTTTCTTCATGGTCTCTTTTAAGTTCTCATAGATTTCCAGATAGGTCTCATAATTCTTCTGGTAAATTGCATGTTTTTCCATATCAGGCTCGTGATGGCGAGTCTTTTTCACTGTAATCTTTACAGCTTCTTCAAAATCTTTATACATTCCGATTCCAACTCCAGCAAGCATGACTGCGCCAAGTGTCGTAGCTGTATCGGATGACGGTACGGTAATCGGCTTTCCTGTAACGTCAGATTTGATCTGTGTCCACAGAAGTGAGTTTGCAGATCCACCCATTGCAAGCAGTTCTTCCACTTTCGCTCCTGTCTTTTCTCCGATATCCAGGTTATGCTTTAATGAATATGCTACACCTTCCATTGCCGCACGGATCAGATGTCCTTTGGTCTTACTGAAATCAAGTCCGTAATATACCCCTTTTGCATTCGGATCCCAGATTGGTGAACGCTCCCCGGACATATACGGAAGGAAGATCAGCCCGTCACTTCCTGCCGGCACCTTCTCTGCCAATTCATTAAACTGAACAAGTGAGGATTTTCCACATTCTTTTGCGATACTTCTCTCATAATCCCCAAGTTCCTTTTCGATCCAGCGCATAACTCCGCCGCCTCCGACGGTTCCGCCCTGTAAGATCCACTGATTCGGAACTGCATGATAACTCAGGATCAGTCTTGGATCCGCAGCATACTCATCCAGACAGATACTCATTCCACCTGCTTGACCGCCCTGCTCCTGTGTCTCTCCCGGATGGATCACTCCAGCCCCCAGTGTTCCGCATGCCGCATCCAGACCACCGGCAACAACCGGTGTTCCTTCTAAAAGTCCGGTCTCTTTTGCAGCTTTTTCACTGACTCCGCCTACGATTTCCGAACATTCGTAAATGTCTGACAGAAAACTTTCCGGTATCCCAAGCTTCTTACACATCTCCATATTCCATGTACCAGTTCTCATATCAAAGCAGTGGAGACCATATCCTTGAGATTTATCCTGTGAACAGATGCCGGTAAAACGATATACGATAAATGCATTAGACTGTAAGATCTTATATGTCTTTTCATATACTTCCGGCAGGTTTTCCTTATACCACAGGATCTTGGCTGTCGAATAAGATGGCTGCATCGAATTTCCAGCCACCTGGAAAATGTTATCTGCACCAATCTCGGCATTTAACCGGTCACAGATAGACTGTGCTCTGGTATCCATCCAGATTGGTGTATTCGTTAATACATTTCCATCTTTATCAATTGGAATAGCCGACCAACTCTGTCCATCCACTCCGATTCCTTTGATTTCTTCCGGCTTAACATTGCCCTTTTTCAGGACATCTCCAATCGCGCTGCATACCGCACTCCACCATTCATCCGGATTCTGTTCTGCCCATCCCGGATGTGGGTAATACACCTGATAACCACCATTTCCGCTGGCGATTACCTCTCCCTGTTTATTAAATACCGCAACCTTACAGGCACTGGTGCCGATATCAACTCCCAATAATAATTCCCGCATAGGAACCTCCTTTTTGTATTCTCCGGATAAAGAATCACTCTGCTTTCCCGTCACACCCACATACTCTCATACGGTTCATAACCAGTTTTTTAACTGCTGCCATACCAACTTTTCCATATGCCTTTGGATCAAATGTTTCTGGTTTCTCTATGTATAATTTCTTACATGCATCTGTAAATGCCACACGCAGCTCTGTTGCAAAGTTTACTTTTGAAATTCCACGGCTTACACAGTCCGCAACATCTTCATCGCTGATTCCGGATGCTCCGTGAAGTACAAGTGGAATTGATACAACTTTTGCGATTTCAGAAAGACGTTCTTTATCAAGTACAGGCGTTCCCACATAAAATCCATGTGCAGTTCAATTGCAATTGCCAGCGAATCTACGCCTGTTCTTTCCACGAATTCAATTGCCTCATTTACATCTGTATTTGTATCACTCCTTTGCCGCATTCAACATTAACCGTTTACTGCATGCATCCTGTTCATCTGAATCCATCATTCCGATACCCAGATTCATTGCTTTGCAGGAAATGATCGCTTTGTCCACATGGTAAGAGCTAATCATCCGATTCGTATTCGGCCCCACAAGCGCAAATGATTTTTCTCTCGACACCCCACCGGTCGAAATTACATTCCACTCCGGCACATCAAATAGCTCAAGAATTATTTCCACTGAATTCGTAATGATCGTAAGCCCTTCTTTTTTCCCTTTTAGCTCTCTTGCCACATACGCAGCTGTAGAACTCGCATCCAGCATAATTGCTTCTCCATCTCGGACCATATCTGCAATCATAGACGCGATCCTCTGTTTTTCCACAATCATCTGATTCTTACGAATGTTAAACGGAAGATCAAAAATACTATGTTCGTTTAAAACTGCTCCCCCATAGCTTTTGATCACCAATCCATCATTCTCCAGTTTCTCCACATCCCCGACGAATGGTTTCTTCCGACACCTGATATAAACGGCTCAACTCGCTGACCACTACCCGCTTATCCTTTTGAAGCTTCTCAATATGCGATTACGCCTCTCAATCGCAAGCATTCAGGCACCTCCTTTTCCTGACTGTCCACATAGGTTTCAACAATATTCCACACAAAGAATGTTGTTTCTATTGAAATACTACCACTTATTCAACGATAAATCAACATTTAATTGTTGTTTTTGTGTGGTTTTTTGATTTTTATAAAAAAATGGACGGAGCTTTTTTAAACTCCGTCCCAAATTTTGCATTTTATTCGTACATCCTTATACCAAAAGATTTCCGTATACAGGCTCTTGCTGTATCCAGGTCTTCAAACATACCGTCCCGAAGCATCTGAACTGCAATATTTCCGATAGAAGTAGCTTCGCCCGGTCCTGCGGATACTTTTCTTCCTGTAAATTTTGCGGTTAATTTATTCAGGTAATCCGCATTCGATCCGCCGCCCACTACATAGACCGTATCATAATATTTTCCGGTCAGTTCTTCTAAATGCGTCAGTGTGTCTGCGTAACATCTGGCAAGGCTATTATAGATAACAGCTGCAATCTCACCAACACTTTCAGGCACCTGCTGATTCGTCCGTTTACAGAAATCCTGCACGGCATGTATCATACTTTTCGGCGCCATAAATGATGCATCATTACAATCTACTATAGAAGCGATCTGTTCTTGTTCTGCCCGTTCACAGATTTGCGCAAAGCTCAACTCTTCTTTGAACTCTTTTTTCACCGACTGTATCATCCATAAGCCCATGATATTTCTCAGGTAACGGTATCTGTGCTCATATCCGCCTTCATTTGTAAAGTCTGCTCTCATACTTTCCAGTGAACAATCCGGCTCTTTTCGTTCAACGCCCATTAAAGACCATGTGCCGGAACTTATATAAACCACATCGTCTCCTTCAGCCGGAACTGCAAGCACTGCTGATCCTGTATCGTGAGATGCCGGAAGTACAACCGCACAATCATATCCGACCTCTTCCTGTACTTCCTTTCTCAAATGCCCTTCTAATGTTCCCGGCATCTCTACAGACCGGAAGATCTTCTTTGGAAATCCTAATTTTTCGATCAACTCCCAGTCCCAGTCTCCTGTTTTGGCATCAAGCATCTGACTTGTAGACGCAATCGTATATTCCATTTTTTCTCACCGCTCAGTAAAAAGTGGAAGTAATCCGGCAGCATAAGCATGTTTTCTGCTTTTTCCAACTGTTCCGGATGCTTTTCTTTGATCGCCTGCAGCTGGTAGATTGTATTATAGGACTGTTTCTGGATTCCTGTACGACGATATAGTTCTTCCTGCGGAATCACAGCTTCTACTTTGTGATCCATCCCTTCCGTCCGCCGATCCCGATATCCCACAGTATCTCCGATCACCTGATCTTTTCATCCAATAATACAAAATCAACTCCCCACGTATCTACAGATACGGACACCGGAATCTTTCCACTCTCTCTGCACTTTTTCATTCCTGCCTTAATCTCAGAAAACAAATGCTCTATATCCCAACAAAGAGCTCCGTTTTCTCTTCCATTCCATTTTGAAATCGGTGAACCTCCTGCAAAATCATCTGTCCGTCCCGGAGTTCTGCCAGAATATGACGCCCACTGGACGCTCCTATATCCACAGCAAGATAATATTTCCCCATGTTTGTTCCTCCTTTTTCCCGACTCACCTGTAGATCAAATGCTATTTCACAGCCGGGTGTCTTCCCGGAAGATTCATACTTCTGCGAATTTCATTCAGTTCTTCCACTTTATTTGGCGGAATGATCTTCGGGACCTCCGAGCATTCTTGCCTGATACATTAAACGTGCATAGAACTCGACAGATTCCATGCGATGATATGCATTCAGTAAGGTATCGGAATATGTAAAGGGCACCATGATTTTCTAAAAGCACTGCATCGTAATCCTGTAAAAATTCCTGAATAGAATCCGGGATTTCCATCGTAGATGGTGTCCCGTATTTTTGCAAGCGGCACACCTCCAAGGAAGATTACTGCTTCCGGCATGATCGGGTCCATCAATGCTTCTCCTGCAATTGCGAAAGTAGTCGCATACATCGGATGCGCATGTACAACAGCATTTACATCCGGACGCTCCTGATAAATCCGCATATGCATCTTCACCTCAGAGGATGGGCGAAATCCCTCGTTAGCTTCAAGAACTTCTCCTTTCGCGTTCACTTTACAGATGTATTCCGGCGTCATAAATCCTTTGCTTACTCCGGTAGGAGTACACAAATACTCATCCTCACTCAATTTCACCGAAAAATTCCCATCATTTGCTGCGACCATGCCTCTGTTATAGACACGTCTTCCGATCTCACATCTCCTGTTTGATTTCCAACTCGCTCTTCATAATGATCCTCCTTTGATTTTTGTTTTGTTGCTTTTTTGGTTTTGTTGATTTTTAGATCTTATTAATATTGTTTTTGTTTGTTTTCTTCATTTTATCACATAACCCAACATAATTCAAATTATTTATATCTTGTTTTCGTTGTTTTACTTCTAAAATCTGATATGATAACATAAATAGAACTATCCTAGGATTTTCTTTATTTCACCACGGAGGTAATTATAATGCGAAGCAGAGCAATTCATAGATGGAATAGCAAAACCGCTTTCACTCTTGCGAGTTTTTTTGTCTCTTTTTTATTTGGACTCTTTGACAGTCTGAAGGGTTCCACCCTTTCTACGCTGTTAAAAGATCTCAATCTCAATTATTCTCTTGGAGGAACTATCATTTTAGGCCAATACAGCGGATATTTTCTGTCTACTTTTATTACCGGAATCTTCATTGACCAGCTTGGACACCGCGCGACACTGATCCTTGCCGCTGCAAGCATGATCATCGGAACAGCCGGCTATGCTTCCGTCTCTACTTTGCCCTTTCTATTTCTGTTTATCCTCTTTATCGGTTTCGGACTGGGAACTCTGGAATTGTGCGGAAGCAATATTATCACCACATATTATCCGGAAAAAAGGGGCGTTATTTAAATATGCTGTCTGCCATGTCCGGAATCGCTGCCATTCTCTCTCCATTCCTCGCAGGCCGCCTGCTCCATGCACGGCACTCCTGGAGATTTGTATATTATACAGGGCTGATATTGCTGATACCGATCGCACTTTACTTTATATCCTTACGGGCTCCCGGACGTCAGAATACCGACGAGGGTAACTCTCATTCAGGCCCCCTGTCTCAGATTATCCGAAGGGTTCTATCCAATTCTTTCGAAAAAGACTTTGTACTTATGTACCTCATTAATTTTATGTACATGGCAGCCGAAATGGGACTTACCACATGGCTGGTTGTGTTTTTATATCACCGAACACAATTATGCTTCCATAAAAAGCGCACAATTACTGTCCTTTTTTCTATATTACGATGACATTCGGACGATTTGCCGGCAGCTTGTTTATTGACCGTATCGGCCGTTTCACCAGCACAGTATTTGCGTCTTTGGGTGTTTCCATTTGTATTTTTGCCGGTCTCATAAGTCCGGGGCCACTGTCTATGATCCTTGCCTGCTCCGGACTGTTTTATTCGATCGTATTCCCTACCGTCACTGCAATGCTCTCCTCTCCCGTGCGGAAATGCCGGAAGAGTGCAGGGACTTTACTTTGCCTTTGGTGGTCTTGGGGAATGTTCGGACCCTGGTTCATGGGAATCATAAATACATATTTCGGACTGAAATTCGGCATTCTTCTTCCGGGATTATTATTTCTTTTCATTTTCATGTTCCTTCTTTTACTGAAAAGCCAAATAATTCCACGCAAGAATCAATAATACTCATTCCAAAGCAGATATCTTTATTCAAAAAACAGGGACAGATACAACTCATACGAGTGCTCCCTGTCCCTGTTTCAAGCTGTCGATCACTCGACAGCTCTTTTCATTTCCATCTATGACTAACGAATTTTCGTCAGCTGTTTCATATCTTCTTTCAAATGCTGATAAATGCTCTTGTAGAGCTTGAAGTATTCATTATACTTCTCATGTGCTTCTTTGTTCGGCATAATCTTGTCATCCAGAACCTGCCATTTCTTTACTTCCTCATAAGTAAGAAGACCTGTACCGATTCCTGCCAGCATAACATCTCCCATGTTAGCTTCCACATCATAAATCGGGCATACAACCGGGTAACCCGTTACATCTGCGAAAATCTGACGCCATACTTTTGACTTGGTAACGCCTCCTGCAATCAAAATGTGATCTCCGAGATCGCTTCCCGTTGCCTCCATCGCATCACGCAGGCAGTAGGCAACTGCTTCTAAAAAATGCACGATAAATATGACCTTTTGTATGCGCTAATGATAATCCTACAATCGTTCCTTTTGCATCAGAATCCCAGATCGGACTTCTCTCTCCCATAAAGTAAGGAAGTACTACCAGTCCTTCACTTCCTGCCGGAATCTGTTCTGCCTGTCCATTCAAAACATCATAGAGATTCGGTCCGCCATTCTTCTGGTTTTCAATTTCCCACTGACACAATGTATTTCTGAACCATTTTACAATCGCACCGGCAGTATTGCCCTCCGGCGAAATAGTATGAAAGATTTTTTGCATCATATAAATATGGCCATACAATCAGACCTTTTCCTTCTACCGGCTTGTCAGAGATCAACGCACCACACATAGAGGTTCCGATAGCAGCTGCATATACACCCGATTCAAATACACCAAGACCGATATTCGCTGCGCCACAGTCGATACCACTTGCAATAACCGGAAGTCCTTCCCACAGGCCAAGATCTTCTGCCGCTTCTTTCGTCATGCCGCCAACAATATCTGTAGACTCTACAATTCTCTGAGGCATCATAGACATTGGGATTCCCATCGCATCCATCAATTCTTCTGACCATGTCCGCTGATTCATATCGAAAATTCCGCCAATATTTCCGGCTGAAGAATAATCAATTGCAATTTCTCCTGTCAAATGATAAATCACATAGTCATTTGGAGGAAGAAACAGTTTTGTTTTTGCCCAATTCTCAGGTTCATGGTTCTTCATCCACAAAATCTTCGTGTATCCGTAGTATGGATCCGCACCATTATGTGTAATCTCTAACAGCTTTTCTTCTCCAATATGATCCAGTACCCACTTCGTCTCTTCATCCGCTCTTCTGTCCATCCAGATCATACAAGGACGAATTGGTTTCATATTTTCATCTAACGGAATTCCTGAACCTCCATACAATCCACTGATTGCAATTCCTTTAATCTCATCCGCTTTTACTCCTGCCTCTGCTGCTTTCGCAACTGTATTACGGATAGAATCTTTGGTTGCTTCATACCACACATCCGGCCACTGCTCTGCCCACAACGGCTTTGGAGTCAAAACGTCATACTCCCTGCAGATCTTGTGCGATTAATTTTCCTGTCGTATCCATCAGAATGGTCTTTGTTCCTGATGTTCCGATATCCGTACCCAATAAATAGTTCATTTTATTCTCCTTTTCTCTTATATAAAGCTGTTTTATAAAAGTTATTTATATAATAAACCGCAGATAATCTTTTGTCAATTTGCATATTCAAAGAATTATCTGCGATCTTTTTAGTTATATTGCACAATGTCTCTTCCGCAAAATAATTATATTAAACATTCTCCAAAAAGTGATCCACAAAAAAAGATGGCTGCTCCCGCCGCTGTTGCCTCCACTTTATAGCGACATGCACGAAGATAGTTTTTCTGCTTTATCTCCAAATGGATTCCTATCGTCCACCCTTCTGGTTCAACTCTTCCATGTAATCACCGATATATGCTCCTACATATCCGCCTAAGATCACGGTTCCATCAAATAGAATTCGGATATTATGTATCGACAAAGACAGATCATCCAGATATTTCTCCCAAAGCTCTGCTGCCCCTTTATCTCCGTTTTCAAGAAGCCGGAAAATTCTTCCAAATTTCCATTTGTATAACAGTCCAGATTACTTGCACGGCACAACGTGTCAAAGCATCCTCTTTTCCCACAATAACACAATTCTCCGCCTCGGGCACAACCGTCATATGTCCGATCTCACCGCCCTTGAGACTGTCTCCCTCATAAATGGCATTGTCAATGATCATCGCGCCGCCAATACTATTGCTCAAGCTAATATAAAATGCATTCTTCACCTGACCGTCTATCCATGTTTCCATATAGCCCGCCGCATAGGAATCATGTACGATTCTGGTTGGATATGGAATATATTTTGCAATCTGCGACCTTGTTTTTCCTGTAAAACCAAGCGTCAGCCCATAAGTTACCGATTCACCGTCATTGGAAATCAAGCCGGAACCGCTATTCCTACACCCAGAAGCTGATCGTCGGAAATTGCCGCCTTCTGTTTAATCTCCTCTACCCATCTTCCTATCTTTTGCAAATAAGCATCGTCATCTAAATCAAATGCCACGCTTTCTCTCAAATGACAAACTACCTCTCCAGACAGATTTAACGCCACTACACCACCATTATTCAATGCCCCAATAATAAATGTACCAGCTACAACACCAGACATTCTACCGGAACCACCTGCTACAGACACACCTCCAAGGACAACGCAGGTAATAACTTTGAATTCGTAGCCAAGTCCTGCATTACCCATGCCAGAATTTGTTCGTGACAAAAGTACAATACCGGCAAGTCCTGCAAAAAATCCTGATAATGCAAATACCAGATATTTAACTCTTCCTGTACGGATACCAGAAAGTCTTGCAGCTTCAATGTTACCACCTACTGCATAGAAATAACGTCCAAAATATGTCTTATTCAGAATAAATGCTCCAATGATAAAGCAGATAATCATAATAATTACCGGAATAGGTACCGGTCCAACCCATCCTGCACCAAATACAGAGAATTTTTCAGGGAATCCATTGATTGGCTGTCCATTACACATAATCAATGCAATACCGGAAAATGCTGTTTGTGTCGCAAATGTTGCGATCAGTGCCGGGATACCGATTGTCGCTACCATGAAACCATTCAAAAGACCAATCAGTGTAGATGCCAGTAACGAAATCAGTACTGCAAGATACATATTAACACCGAACTCAACCATCAGTTTTGCACATAAAATATTAACGAATGTAATAACAGATCCTGTACCAAGGTCGATGTCACCCAGCAAGATAACAAACATCATACCTACAGAAGCAATTCCCCATACAGCGACCTGACGCAGCATAATTAATAAGTTACTCATTGTAATGAATCTTGGATTTGCAATTGTAAATGCAATTACAAGAACGATAAATACTAACCAGATAGCCTGGTCTTTTAAAACTCTTGATACTTTGTTTTCTTTCATTTGTCTAACCCCTTCCTATGCCTATTTATCTCTTGCTGCGGATGCATATGTCATAATTACTTCCTGGGTGAACTCATCTTTTGAAAGTTCTCCTGTCATGTTTCCTTCTGAAAGAACCACAATTCTGTCAGACATACCCATCAATTCTTCCATTTCTGAAGAAATCATTAAAATTGTCTTTCCCTGATTCTCAACAAGATCGTTCATCAATTTATAAATCTCATATTTTGCTCCAACATCAATTCCTCGTGTTGGTTCATCAAAGATAATCAATTCCGAATCTGCTGCCATCCACCTTCCAAGGATAACCTTCTGCTGATTACCACCACTTAAATTTTTAACCAGCTGATTCAGGGAAGGAGTCTTAATTGCCATATTTTCTTTATATTTTTCTGCAATTTCCTGTTCCTGCTTATTGTTTATAACGCTGAGTTTGGAATTGCGCTCATAGATTGGCATATTAATATTATTCTTAATAGAAATACCCAACATAGCACCATGACGTTTTCTGTCTTCCGGCACCAGAGCAATTCCAAGATTAATCGCTTCTCTCGGGCTCTTCGGATCTATCTCCTTACCATTAAAAATCATTTTTCCTGATTTTTTTCTGACTGCCCCGAATATCATCTCGGCAAGTTCCGTTCTTCCGGCTCCGACCAGTCCACCAAGTCCAAGAATCTCGCCTTTATGAATCTTTAAGCTGATATCCGTATCTCCGTTACCTGTTACATTTTGTAATTCAAGAACAACTTCGTCTTTCTTAACACAATCTTTTCTAGGTGGATAACTTTGTGTAAGTTCACGTCCTACCATCAATTTAATCAATTCCTGGACTTCACTGTCCTTTGTGATCAATGTCTTTACATATTCTCCGTCGCGCATAACCAGAATACGGTCTGACCGACGATATATTTCTTCCAATCTAGGAGATATGTAAATAATAGAAACCCCTTCTTTACGAAGTCTTTCTACTACTTCAAACATACTCTCAACTTCTGCACTTGTTAACTGTGCAGAAGGTTCATCCATAATCAATATCTTCGCATTCTGCTGAATCGCTTTCGCGATCTCAACCATCTGCTGATAACCTACCGTCAGATTCTTCATCAGTGCCTTCGGGTCAATCTTAATATGAAGAGCTTCAAATGCTTTTGCCGCCTCTTCTTCCATTGCTTTTTATCAATGACTATTCCTTTACGGATAGGTCTTCCCAGGAATAAGTTTTCTGCTGCTGACAGTTCTTTTACATTATTAAATTCCTGATAAATAATTGCAATTCCATTCTCCGATGCAAGCTGAGGCGTCATGCTTGTAAACTCTTTGCCATTTACTATAATCTTTCCGGAAGTCGGGATAACTGCCCCCGAGCAACACTTGATCAATGTAGATTTTCCAGCTCCATTTTCTCCAATCAGCGCCAATATCTCACCTTTCTTTAGTTCCAACGTAACATCTTTCAGTGCTACAACACCCGGGTATTCTTTTCTTATATGCTCCAATTGCAATACATACTCTTCGCTCATATTCGTCCCCCGTGATTCTACTAATTAACAGAGGCGGCGTAATGCCGCCTCCTTTTTTAATCTGTTTCAGTTTTATGACTGTTTTACATTCCTTTTAAGATCTCATCAATGTTATCTGTTGTGATAGGTTTGATTGTTCTGTAAACGTTGTGATCATCACCCTCAAATTTCTCACCGCTTAAGATTCTTTCATACATTTTCATACAAGCTTTTGCTGTATCTTCGTTAGATCCTTCGAATCCAACGATAGATCTTACTGCTTCATTTCCAGCTTTCAGGGAATTCAGCTGCTGCTCTGTAACGTCTGTTGTAATAACACCTACGTTCTCTGGAATTTTTCCTTTTCCGTATTTCTGAAGAAGAGCTTCATTCGAACCGATCATAGCACCAGCTCCGACTCCAACGAATACATTAGCATCTGGATGTGCAGAAAGTACAGACTCTACGTTGCTCTGTGCTTCCGGTGCTTCCAGACCATCAACTTCTGCGATCACTTCATAATTGTCTTTGCAATTTTCTTTCAGACCTTCTTTGATACCATCAGGTCTTTCTTTCAGAACCTTTGTTGAAGGATATCCGATAACTGTAACCTGTGCTTTATCATCTGCTGTAAATTTATCGTTAATAAATTCAGCTGCTGTTTTACCAATCTCTTTACCAAGCTCTGTATTGTCCAGTACCCAGTTAGCCGTTGTATTTTCCATCGGGTCATCCCAGCACATTACTTTAATATCAGCATCAAGAGCTTCTTTACAGATGTTCTCTACCGCTTTTGCATCAGAAGGGTGAACCATGATCAGGTCACATCCCGATGTAATAAAGTTCTCGATCTGGCTAACCTGTGTAGCAGAGTTGTCTTCACAGTCGATCAATGTGTAATCCCAGCCTTTGTCCTTTAACTGTTCTTCGAGTTTTCCCATAACTCCTGCCCAGTACGCATTGCTTAATGACTGAATTGTAATTCCGACTTTGTACTTTTTGTCTTTGGAATCTCCGCTTTCTGACTTGCTGTCTGATCCTCCGTCTTTGCTTCCGCATCCAACTGCCATAGCTGCTACCATCGTTACGCACAGTAAGATACTTACGATTTTCTTTTTCATAGATTGTCCTCCTTGAAATTAATAATTTTATTCGCATAGCCGTTGCTATTAGCTATCTTAGAATGATATAACCGGTCAATTTAGAAGCATGTAAATGCTCCATCTACGATGATATCTGATCCGGTTGTAAATGTACTTGTGTCTCCTGCAAGATATACCAGAATTGACTGTAATTCTTCCGGTTTTCCAAGGCGTCCCATAGGAGCCATTGCATTCCACTGCCCAATCAGTGGTTTCAGATCATCTCTTGACATGATCAGATCTGTTCCAATGTATCCCGGGCTTATGCAGTTGACTCTGACACCTTTCTTTGCCCATTCTACAGCAAGTGATTTTGTCAGAAGACTTACTCCTGCTTTTGACGCATTGTATCCACACTGTGGCTGCGGAACATTTACAATATGTCCTGACATAGAAGCTGTATTAATGATGGAACCATAACCCTGTTTTAACATTACTCTTCCTGCTGCTGTTGCACAAAGGAAAACGCCTGTCAGATTGATATCAATTACTTTCTGCCACTGAGCAAGTGTCATCTCCTCAGCTGGTGCATTTACTGCGATTCCGGCATTGTTAACATGCATCAAGTTTTCCATATGTATCAACCACTTTAGCTACCATTGCTTCAACCTGATCCTGCTTTGTAACATCACATTCAATTGCGATTGTCTTAGAACCTGTCTTTTCTGCAATCTCATCTGCTACTTTCTGAGCCCCTTCAAGATTAATATCTACGATTGCTACATCTGCCCCTGCTTCTGCAAATGCCATGGCTGCACATTTTCCGATTCCGCTCGCAGCCCCTGTTACGTAAATTGCTTTCCCGTCAAGTCTCATGTTCTCAATAATTCCCATGTTGCCCTCCTTCCGGTTGTTAGCCGTGTCTGTTGGTTTTGATTCCGCATAACTCTTTTGTAAATCACTTTTACAAAAGCGCTTTGCATATCTTTGTTGGTATTATTATAATACTTGTTATTTTGTTTGTGCAATATGCAATATCGACTAAATTTTGTATGTGTATTTTGTATAGTTTTAATAATGTTATTTATTTAACATTTGTCTATATTGTCTGTATATAGTTTTCTATTAATTTAATCGCAGCTCCAAGCGCAGATGCCTCCGCCCTGTAATCACAAGCTCTTACATAATTTCCATCATGACCAAACAAGTTCTTTTCCGCCACCATCTGACGTAATCTTGGTACATATGGTCCAATCAGATTACCTACATATCCACCCAGGACCACTTCACAATCAAAGCACATCCTGAGATTATCCACTGCTATTGCTAAATTATCCAGATATTCATCCCATATCTTTTCATACTCTGCATTTCCCTCTTCAAGCTTTTCAAAAAATATCTCCAATTTTCCTTCTGTAAGATCTGCAAGCCGGAGTGCCGAACAATACGCATCCAAACATCCTTTTTTTCCACAATAGCAGGTTCTTCCGCCCGGATGGATTACCATATGCCCAAATTCCGCACTCCGCCAGTTATCTCCCCGATACATATCAACAGCCTCAAGTTCATTTCCTGCCGTCATGATTACATTGCTGTTTTCAAACAGCACCGCACCACCAACAGTATTACTCAGCATAAGATATACCATATTACCACAATTCACATGCTCAGCACTTTCTGCAATCGCTGCACAATTCGCATCATTAAGAAGAACTGCCGGGTATTTAAAATGTTCTTTCCATTCACTGCAGGATACATTATAAATATCCAGTGCGTTGGAATATGTAATAAGCTGTTCTTTCTTATCTATAATACAAGGCATCGATATTCCGATTCCCAATATCTTATCTTCCGGTATTGCATTTTCTTCTATAAATCGTCTGGTAAATACAGCAAGTGCATCCAGATATTCATTCGTATATTCAAAACTCTTTCTGATCCTTACATGTTTTAATGCCTTTTCTGACAAGTCTGTATACGTAATACTTATATGGTTTGCCGTCAGATCAATTCCGACTGCGTATTTTATATCTTTTACCGCAGCAATTGCTTTTGCCTTTCTTCCTCCGTTGATTTTAACTCCCCGGCTTCCTTTAGCACACCTTCTTCTTTCAGTTCATTCACAATTGTAAGAACCGTCGGTCCACTGATATCTAATGCAGCAGAAATCTCCGGCATACTCGTCTCTGCCTGTCCGTTCACATATCTGAATACACGGTTTCTATTCTGTCTTTTCACTTCTACGCTGTTCGTGCTTCTTTTCATAATTTCTGCCCTCTACTTTATTAAGTATTTTATTTAAGTGTTTTTGTAACATCTATATTATATCATGTTACAAAAAAAAGAATACAAATATTTTTCACAATTTTTTTCATTTACTTTGCGCATTTTTGTACCATTTGTATATACAGTTTTAAAATTATAATTATCTACTACAAAAAACAGATGACACAGTTTCTGTGAGCATAACCTCTTTCTTTTCTGTATCACCTGTTTGTATTTTTATTCATTCTTTATATATAAGATATCCGCCACCGAACAGCTTCCATATTCTGTCTCTATCACAGTGCATGGCCATGCTTTCGTTCTGGTAAATATCTCGACACCATTATCCGCAAGGAATGTAGTGTCCTCGCACTTTGTCCCTGCAATTGTTGGATTCCATGCATATGCCTGATTCTTCTTAATTACACCTTTCGTCTCTGGTGTTACTGTAAATTCCCTGCAGCCATATCCGGTCGGTCCGCCCTGATGGTGCATCTTCCATTCCTTCGAACATCCTTCTTTTGCATATAATTCCTGTGCTTTCCGAAAATACGCCTGATAACTCATACCGTCTTTCATCAAATTCTGCATTGCCGCAAATATCTTCTGCGTCTTTTGCATTCTTCCCTTAATCTCTTCCGGCACCGGCACAAAATACACCATTCTGATCATACTGACATTTAGTCCATACTTTTCACCGCCCAATACTACCATCAGACTTTTTTCAATCTTTTTTGCTTGTCGGTACCGGATGACGGTAATTCAGGATTCTTTCATCACTTCCCACCAATACACAGTCCGGACTGATTCCCCTTGCGATGCATCCTGTTCTGATCTTATCTGCAATTTTGCTCTGTCTGTCCAGGTCTTGCATTCATGGCTACACCTTCTACGATTCCGGCGCATTCCTGCCCGATCTTCCGGTAACGCTTCAGTTCTTTTTCACTTAACTGCATACGGACATCGATAAGCTCTGACTGTACATTATCCGTACCCGCAATTCCAGTATCGGATGCAAATGTCCGGTCTCCTATATAATCTTTCAGATGTGCTTCAAAAGATTCATACCATGGGATCAGCATTCCTTTTGCTCTCAGCGCATTCTGCTCCGTTTCCATACGTGGACAGTCACTGCTGTCTGCTGCTACTGTAACCGATCCGTCTTTTTCGATGAGCAGATGTGCCACTCCGACTTCTGTGTTCGTCACTACAGCATTTGCATTTTCTTCTGTGATCCATTTGAAATTATCCCGTCTTCCTAAGATCACTCCGTCATATTCCGAAGTCTGAAGCCAGGATAATAATTTATCTAGATTCTTCATTAATCTTCCATCTCCATATTAACACATACTTTACCTGTTTTTCCGGTTGCAAATACGCGGTATGCTTCTTCCGTCCGGCTAAGCGGATATCTGTGTGTAATGATCTGGCTTGGATGGATCTTCTTGCGGTCCAGAAATTCGACCAGACGCTCCATATTACCTACGGATGTTACCCATGATCCATGTAATGTCAGGTTCTTATGTAACAGAAGCGGACTTGGCTCGAATGTTACGGTTCCCTGCTCGCCAAGGAATACCACATTGCCCCACATTCTTGCAACTTCCAGACATCTGTGACGGCCGATGCTGCTTCCGGAACAGTCCACTGCTACTTCTACACCTTTTCCGTCTGTATACTCCATTACTTTCTGTACAACGTCATCATCACCTAAGAGTACCTGATCTGCCCCGATCTTCTTTGCCATCTCCAGACGTTCTTCTGAGATATCTACACCGATCGTCTCTGCACCCATGGCTTTCGCAAGGATCAGTGCCGCCTGTCCGACAGGTCCCAGCCCCATAACCAGTACGCGGTCTCTTCCGGATACATTAGCCCTTAATAATCCCTGGTAAGCAGTTCCGAATCCACATGCGATCATGGCTCCGTCTTCATATGTCAGGAAATCCGGCAGATGAATACAGGTAGATACATCTGCTACCATATATTCCGCAAGTGCACCGTCTCTCTGCCATCCGTAAGCACGTCTCTCCGGATTCTGGCAGTTAATGAAGAAGCCTTTTTTACACTCGTCACAGTATCCGCATCCCTGAATGTGATATACAACCACACGGTCTCCTTCTTTAAAGTCCAGCACGTCTTCTCCAACCTGTACAACCTGTCCGCTCGGCTCATGACCTGCAATCACATCGTCATATCTTGCTCCACCTGTCTTATCTGTATGTTCATAATAAATATATTTCAGATCACTTCCGCAAAGACTGGCTGCCTTCATCTTCAGAAGTACCTGTCCCGGTCCGGGTACCGGCACCGGCTGCTCTACCTTCTGTACTTTTGCTCCTCCCGGAAGTTTCATACCGATCATCTTTTTTGGAATTTCGTATTTCATGTTGTATCCCTCCTGAATATTTTTATGATTTTTCTGCTATTAATTTTTCTGGTGTATTCTTTTTGTCATCCTCATCTTACCCCTTTTTCACATTCCATAACATAAACAATCTGACGAATTAATGGACTATATTACTGCTTCTGGATATAGTCACCGTTCCGATATTCTTTTGGTGATACTCCCATTACTTTCTTGAATATTCTGGAAAAATAATAGGGATCATCATATCCCAGTTTTTGACTAATCTCCACAATATACAGATCTGTAGACTTTAAAAGCTTACACGCCTCCTGCATCTTCAGGTTGATAAAAAAATCAATCGGCGCCCTGCCGCTATATTTCTTAAATGATGCATTGATATAGCTTTTCGAAAGTTCCAGTTCCTCTTCCAGATCCTCTAATTTCAGATTCCGATCCAGATGACGGTACATATAACGTACGATTGTTGTAATATGCCGGTTCTGCCGGCTTGCCTCATCTGCTTTTTCGCGAAAATATATCTCGGACAGGATCAGTGACAACATCTGGGAAATGTAGATAAAGTTTCCAAGTGTATAGTTGCGCTCCAATACACGGAACAACACACCAAATAATGTTATGATCCTATTCTCCGCATGTATGGAATTCATCTGAATAATCTGGTATTCTTCCAATGGATAATAGCCTGTATTTTCGCCCTTGAAGTGTACCCAGAAGATACTCCACGGATTCTTCTCACTGGCATAATATTTATGCTTCTGGTTTCTTGGTATACAGAACACTTCCTGAGGGTGAAGATGATACTTTTTATTTCCGATATGGATATAGCCTTCCCCTTCTGTACAATATAAGAGGATATATTCTTCTGTTCCTTCCTCCGTTCCCGGTAATGATGATACGCCTTCGGGAAGAATCCGATATCTGTCAGGTACATCGCTTTTACCAGCGGATGTTTCAGGTATTCTTTGAATGATTCTTGGAATTATGAAATATTGTTCATCTTTGAATCCGTCTCTTTTCTGGCTTTCCTGTATGTATGCTTCATCCTTTTCTCTTTCCATCTTCGTTTGTCCCCTTGCCTTTTATGAATTTCTTATTACTCTTTTCATGGTTCTTTTCATTATATTCAGCATAGCAATTTTGTGGAATATTGTCCATCTTTTTATGAAATATGATATTCTGCCAATACTATTTTCATGCTATCGTAAAAGCATACACAAAAGCATTGCTATAAATATTCGCAGCTTTGAGATGGGAAAATCATCATCACATATTTATTATTTTCAAAGGAGAATCTATTATGAGTAATAACGTACACGTATGGGAAGAAAATGTAACCATCCCGACCTATAAAGTCTATCCACCGGAAAAGGGGCCTCTCTTTATCGAGAACCGTGCCTATCAGGGAAGTTCCGGCAAGGTCTACCCGCTTCCGGTAACCGAAAAAATCTCTGATAAAAAAGAAGATGTAAGCTACCACGCTATCTATCTGGAGAATGATTATCTGAAGGTTATGGTTCTTCCGGAACTCGGCGGACGTATCCAGAGAGCTTATGATAAGACAAACGGTTATGACTTTGTCTACTATAACCATGTGATCAAACCGGCACTCGTTGGCTTAACCGGTCCTTGGATCTCAGGCGGTATCGAATTCAACTGGCCACAGCATCACAGGCCAAGTACTTACAGTCCGGTGGATTATTACTATCAGGAACGAGAGGACGGCTCTGCTACCGTATATGTCAGTGAGATTGACAAGATGTACGGTACAAAGGGTATGGGGGCATTCACTCTCTATCCTGACAAGGCTTATATCGAGATCAAGGGACAGCTTTTTAACAACACCGATATCCGATGTTCACGGAAACACACTCGTATCTTACACCGCGGTTGAGCAGGAATTAGAAGCGACACCCGATCCGGCAGATCCTCTGCTTCCGCCATCCGAATTAAAATCAACCGAGGAATTATATCTTGGTGCATTACACTTAGAACAGTACCGACATGCAACATTCTCTCCTGACGATTATTATTTAGAAGGACTTAGAAGAGATCCTTCTGATATCCGTCTGAACAACGGCTACGGATTATTACAATATCGTCGTGGTAATTTTGAAGAAGCTGTCAAATTATTCAAGAAAGCGATCGAAAAGCAAACCTGGAAAAACCCAAATCCATATCATGGAGAATGTTATTTCAACCTTGGTCTTGCACTTGTAATGGCAGGAAAGCTTGACGAAGCGTACGACGCTTTCTATAAAGCGACATGGAGCTATGAGACTCAGAGCAGTGGTTTCTATTGGTTATCCGCACTCTCCTGCAGACGCGGCAATTACAAAGATGCGTTAAAATTTATTGATGAATCTATGATCCGCAACTGGCACAATATGA
>VOFE01001681.1_pt1 | contig 38001 bp, 68 predicted proteins | sample 5384071 | NCBI WGS metagenome assembly VOFE01 (sample SAMN12384724, study PRJNA508395) | human gut metagenome | isolation source: healthy gut D | host: Homo sapiens
GGCGTCACATATCGCAGACGAAGAACTTTACCTTCAGGCGTTCTTTCCTGGGAATGTTCCGCCAATAATCAGCCAGATGGCTCTGGGTCCGATCTGGGAGAATGTCGAGGATCCGACGCTTTTTCGGATCAACCAGAATGCACTGATATTTACCGGTAGAAGCATTGCCTTTGAATTCGTCAATGGAAAGCGCTTGTGGAAGCTGGTCAGGCGGAGGATAGCAAATCGTGTCCAGAAGGCGGCAGACCGTCTGGACGGAAACACCGGTAAGCTCTGCGATCTGTTTTAAGGAAAAGGTCTGCCGGAGCAGGGAGACAATGTAAAATGCCAGCCTGCGGGTCCTGCGGTGGTAGCTGGGGAGGAACGAATAGGGTTCCGTGAACCGTTTGCGGCAGTATGGGCAGAGGTAGCGGCGTTTGCGAAGGAGCAGGATTACTTGTTTTCCCAGTAAGGGAATGTCCTGGACTTCTTGTAAACGGTAATCATGAATCCGTTTAGTTTTAGCCCCACAGCAGGGACAAGTCTGTTCTACCGGTTGGGACTGGATGAAAATTTTAATGAAAGAGTCTGCCTGAACCACTTTTTTAATAAAAACACCTTCCAAGTTAAGGAAGGCCTTGGTATAATTAGGGTACATCTATAAGGGGTCACCTCCGTAACATTAAACTTTGGTCGGGATAATGTGTTTAGGAGGCTTCTTATAGATGTATTTTATTACAACGAAAAGAATGTTGGAAGTGTGCTTTTCAGCACACCCCAACATTCAGTATAGAGCATAAGCGGAAAAACTGACGACAAAGGACGGTGTTGTTGCAATCGTCAGCGGAAGCTACAGCGGACGACCCGTGTGGCGGCTCCGATTATACAGGCGGCGGGCATTCCGATGGTATCTGCTTATGCCGTTCATCCTGACGTGGTAAATGCAGGAGATTATATCTTTTCACAGTCCTTCCCGGCCAGGTTCAGGGCAAGGCAGGAGCTGTTCTGGCTGTCGATAAGCTGGGAGCAAAACGCATTTCCATCATTGCCGTTGATCTGGATTACGGTTCAGAGCTTGCGGGAACCTTTGAGGGAGTATGCCAAGGCGCATGGCGCAGAGATTGTTTCCTATGATAAAGTGGCAATGAGCGATAATGAATTCACCTCCATCATCACAAAATTAAACAGGACGTTAAACCGGATCTGATTTATATGGCTAATTATTATGCACATGCATCGGAAGTTATGAAACAGTGCAAGACATTAGGCCTGGATGTCCCGGTTGTCGGCACGGAGGGCGTGGATTCCTGGCAGTTCCTGGAGACGGCAGGGAAAGAATGCGGACGGACTCTATCTGACGACCAACATGGACCGTGATACAAAGGACGAGAATACACAGAAATTTATGAAAGACTACAGAGCTACATATAATAAAGAGCCCGACATGGTCGGAGCTTCCGCGTACGATGCATTCCAGGTTATCTTTAAAGCGATTGAAGAAGCGGGTTCTACCGAGCCGGCTGCCATTAAAAGATAAAATAGCATCGCTGAAGGATATTGACACGGTTACGGGAAAAACCTTTTATATTACACCGAAAACGGAGAAGCTGTAAAAGCCGGTTCAAATTCAGGTTACAAAGACGGCAAGTAATATCATTATTACGATATAATAGATGATCCGGAAATCATTGTTCCTGAGACAAAGTAACCAGTGTATCCAGTGTTGGGAGAAGAGAGATGCCTTTTTAAGGCATCTTTGAAGATAGAAGGCGGTGAATTCTATGTTATTGCAGCAGATTATCAACGGAATTATTATCGGAAGCGTCTATGCACTGACGGCTATGGGCGCCACCCCTTATATGGAATTATGAGGATTCTTGATATAGCCAATGCCGAGCTTATGTGGAGCTTATATCGGATACTACATTTATATTACGACAGGAAATCTGCCCCTTGCTTTTATATTGTCCATGGGGCTGACGGGTACTATCGGCGTGCTTGTCCACAAATGCCTCAGACGGCCCGATCCTGGCGAAGCCGCATATCCATGCCTATTATTCCGCTGATCACCAGCGTCGGTCTTTTTTTTACACTGACCGGTGATCTTGTAAGACTGATTTGTGGGAGCGGGAACAAAAGCATACAACGCAGAGCTGGGATTTGGCGCTGTTCACCTGGGAAATAATATTGTCATTGCCCCGAGTGATCCCTTGATTCTGGTTCTTACGGCAGTCCTGTTTTCTTATTTTATGGTTTATTCTTAACAAAAACGCTGGGGCTGGCGTGGAAAGCCACGGCAGAGGGATCCGGGAGATTGCACAGGGCGGTGGGAATCAATACCAACTCTGCAACGGCCTTGAGCTATATCATCGGGTTACGGTTTTGCCGCTGCCGCGGGTATCATGGTCGGAATTCTCTATAACTCCATTACACCTGCTCTCGGCGAGACGCCATCCTATAAAATGCTTGCCATTATTGTATTGGGCGGTCTTGGAAACCCGGTCGGTACCGTGATAGCGGGACTTTTTGTCGGGCTGTCGGAAACTCTGATATCTGTGTACATAGGTTCTTTCATACCGAAAGATTCGATTGCGTTTATTTGTACTGGTGTTGATACTGCTTATCAAGCCCTCCGGCTTAGTGAGCAAAAAACTCTCGTAAAGGAGGGGATGGAATGAGTTATATTATGTACGGTTGCGGTAAATATAGCTATTTTTTGCACTGCTGGCGCTGAGCCTGAATATCATTACCGGATATGCGGGACAAGTCGGGCCATGGGCCACGCCGCCTTTTGGAATCGGTGCGTATACGGCTGCGCTCATGACGAATGGGAATCAGTTTCTGGCTGAGTCTGCCAGCAGCAATGCTGGTCACGGCAGCGGCAGGAGGCTGCTCGGTGTAATCAGCCTCAGGGTAAGAGATGACTTTCTGGCCATTACGACGATCGGTATTAACGTTGTCATGGTGGCGCTCTTTCAAAACATGAAAATCTTCGGGGCATCCCTGGGAATGTCGGTAACTCCTCCTACGTTTTTCGGCGCAAAGATGACGCCGATGCACTTTCTGGTGCTCCTTCTGATTTTAATCGTGCTGACCTGTCTGCTGACGCGCAAGATGACGAAATCGTGGTTTTGGTCTGGCTCTGGCCAGCCTGAGAAAATGACGGGCGCAGCCATGTCCTTCGGTATCAATGTAAGCCAGTATAAAATCCTGGCGTTTATTCTGGGAACCGCGATCGCAGGGGCTTACGGGGGCCATCTATGTGCACCGTATGACATTCATATTCTCCAGCAGCTTTGCGTTTACCGTTTCCATCAGTATCTTATCCATGGTGGTGGTAGGAGGAATCGGGACGATAAGAGGACGCTGCTGGGAGCGCTGCTTCTGGGGGCGGCTCGAGGTTCTGCGTTTCGCCGCTGATTACAGGATGATTCTGTATGGAGGAATCCTGGTGCTGATGATGCGGTTCCAGCCGCAGGGGCTGCTTGGCTGTGACAGCTTTATTCTGCAGGGCCTGCACAAACTATTTCCGAAAGATAAGGCAGGTGAGATGAATGGATGAGATGCTGAAGGTGGAAGAACTTAAGATGTATTTCGGCGGTCTGAAAGCCATTGATGATTTCAGTATGTCGGTTTACGATAAGGAGACGCTTGGAATCATCGGACCGAAGGGCAGGGAAAACAACGCTGTTTAACGCAATCTGCGGCGTTTATAAACCGACGGACGGAAAAGTGCTGCTGAACGGGGAAGAGATCCAGGGAAAGCTGCCGTATGAAATTGCAAGGAAAGGATTGCCAGAACCTTCCAGATATCGAAACCGCTAGGGAGATTTGGTATACAGGGGACAATATCGTGGCCGCTCGGCATACATGAATATACAGGCGTTAAATCGTATTTTAAAGAGCCATACAAAGGAGATGCTTGAGAGAGGGCGGAAGAGCTGATGGAACTGGTGGATTTGAAGGAATATCGGTTCAAACTGGCAAGGACGTGAGCCTCGGATATTTAAGGCGGCTGGAGATTGCCCGCGCGCTGGCTACGGACCCGTTTCTCATCATGCTGGATGAACCGTGCGCAGGACTCAGCAATTTTGCCATCAACGAGGTAACGGAGCTGATCATGGGGCTGAAGGCGCAGGGGAAAACCATCATCCTGATTGAACATAACCTTCCGATCACGATGAAGGTGTGCGACAGGATCGTCGTTCTCAGCTACGGTAAGAAAAATTGCCGAGGGAGTGCCGGAAGAAATACGGAGGAATCCACAGGTAATTGAAGCATATCTGGGAGAGGGAGGACGAAAGCGATGCTGAAAATCTCTAATCTGGAAGTGAATTACGGAAAAATGCGTGATCAAGGGAATCAGCCTGAGGTGAAAGAAGGAGAGCTAATCAGCGTAATAGGACCTAGAACGGGGCTGGAAAGACAACGCTGATCCGCACTATCATGGGGTTAAGAAAGCCGCATCAGGCAGCATTTTTTCGAAGATAAGGATATAACGGCGCTTCCGGCATGGAAACGCGCCGATATGGGAATCGGATATGTTCCCGAGGGCCGGCGCGTCTTCGGCAATCTGACAGTGGAAGAGAACCTGCTGACGGATGTTATAAGGTAAAGGACAATGTGAGAAAAGGGCCAGTATCAAACGCTTTTATGAACTGTTTCCCCGTCTGGAGGAGAGAAAGAACCAGTCGGCCAGGACAATGAGCGGAGGTGAACAGCAGATGCTGGCAATCGGAAGGGCGCTTGTCCTGGAGCCGCGTCTTCTGCTGATCGACGAGGTATCGATGGGACTGATGCCCATCATGGTAAATACCTGCTTCAAGATTATAAAAAGACCTGAATGACTCCGGCATCACGGTTCTTGTTGTGGAGCAGAATGCCAATAAAGCCCTTAAGATCGCCAACCGCGGATAATGTCATTGAGACGGGCAATATCATTCTGAGGACGATGCAAAGGTACTCCGGGAAAACGATGTGGTTCAGAAAGCTTATCTGGGAAGCTGATAGGGGAGAACTGCAAAGAAGGACAGATGCGAAAGAGGGACGGAAAAATCAGCAGAAGAAAAAGACGGCAGGAAAATACAACAGAAGAAATGACAGACACGAAAGGAAGGTCATAGCAGACGCAAAAGAACAGGGATAGCAGGGAGGGAAGGAATAAAGAAAATGTGAATGCAGGGAAGTAAGTGAGATTCGGATCGGGCCTGAATTCCGCCTGCTTCCTGCATTGCCGTTATACAGGCTACTTCCCCATTATATTAATGGTTTCCGACTGATGCATCGAAAGGCCGGAAGGCATAAATGTAATTTTTCGGGAGCGGCTTTTGGGGGGACATCTGCCGCTTCTGAATTATAATGTAAATTTTACATATATTTACGATGCAGCCTGCATGGGATTTTACATTGTTCCGTTATAATAGCAGCAGGGGATATGCTGCATGCTTCATCCCGGCCCTAAGACAAACGCCTGAAAAGCGTTCGGAGAGTAACGGCATGTCTGCCGATCATATGATAGAGCAGGTAATAATTGCCTTAAAGGAGGCCTGTGAATGATTAAAACCTATGTAGTGGATAGCTACGAATGTTCTGATCCAGGCGCCATATGCGCTGAATTGTTTTCGAAGATAATCAGGTGGTGATTCCGGTGGTAGTGCTGGAAGAGCTGGATAACCTGGAAAAAGCTGAGGGGGGGAGGGGAACAACGCCAGACGGGCCATCAGACTGCTGGAACAGCTCAGAGTCTCAGGAGATCTTTTTTAGAAGGGGTCAGGCTTCCCGGCGGCGGGATGCCCGGATCGAGAAAAATTTTGTCGATGTGAAGCTGCCGGGATCTTCCCGATGAAAAAAGCAACAGGATTCTGAAGGTATGCAAAGGACTGGCGGAAAGCTGCCGGGACGGAACAGGGCGGCCCATATAACAGGCGGGGAGACGGGAAGAAGCCTCCCCAGGTGATTCTGGTAACAAAGATATATTGCTCGCATCAAGGCCCAGATTATCGGTATCAGAGCAGAGGATTTCACAACCGAACAGGTATCCGACAAAGCGGAGCAATATCTCAGGAAGGATGGAGGTATTTGCCCCGAGAGCTGTTTAAGGAGTTTAAGAAAAGGAATTTCTACCAAAGAAGTTTACATAACAGACGAGAACGGAAAAGCATTCAGGTCTCAAACTGGAGGAAAACGAATTTATTATATTAAAGGCGGATCAGTCCAAAGAAGACCATGCTGGGGAGAGGGAGAATGGGCGGATCCGGGAACTGGATTTTAAGAAGAGCCGTCCTTACGGTGTCACACCGAGGAATGCCGGACAGTATTTTCTGCAGGAGGCGCTGATGCAGCTGGCCGAGAAGGCCCTTGCTTGTCATAGTCAAGGGAATGGCGGGAACCAGCAAGACCTTTTATTCTCTCGCGGTTGGCCTTGAAAAGCTTGTTAATAATCCGAACGGGGGAATACCGGAGGATTCTGATCAGCCGTCCAAACGCCCAGTTTGACACGGATATCGGCTTCCTGCCGGGAAATGAGCAAGAGAAAATTTCCCTCTGATGCGGCCGATTATTGATAATCTGGAACAGCTCATTGACTCCAGTGAAGAGCAGCGCTATTCCAATGAGAAGGAATTGAGTGATAAGATACAGGAGATATTTGACAGGGGACTAATCCAGACGGAGGCTCTGAATTATATCAGGGGCGTTCCATTGTGAAAACGTATCTGATTATCGATGAAGCCCAGAATATGACGCCGAATCAGGTAAAGGGAATTATCACCAGGGCGGGAAGGACACAAAGATTATACTTCTCGGTGATCCCAACCAGATTGACCGGCCCTATCTCGACGAGAGAACCAACGGGCTGAGCTATGCGGCGGAATATGAAAGGCAGTTCTCTCTGCTGGCAGATTACGCTGAGTGCAGAGGAATGCGAACGCTCGGCGCTGGCTATGGATGCAGTAAAAAAGACTGTAGTATAATCATCGGCATGAGATGGTTAGTTCACAGCCCGCTGAAAAAAGAGCGGCCCTGCGAACAATAACACGCTTCGCGATGCACAGAAACGGCAAAAAACGCCGTTTCGCGCCGTGTAACTCGGGATTTTCGTGCAAAGTACGCACGAAAACACCTCGCGGAATAAACCGTGGAACATAATATGAGATGAAACAGAATATTAAAAATTTTGTAAAAACAGTTGACTTTATAGCTATGAAGTGATAAAACAATAAACGCATAGTAATGTACGAGTCTTAAACGAAAATGCATGGATGGGGGAAATGTTGGATGGAATTGCCGTTTCAGAGGTCGCCGGCTGCTGGAAGGCGATACGGACGCCATGACATAATCTCACCCTGAGCAGCTCTGAACATGCCGCTGGCGGATATAACATATCTGCGGTGTTTATAGGGAAAGACGGTTTTACCGCGTTTAAAAAAGATGCTGTTAAAGAGACCATACGGCCTGAGACAGCAAAAAAGAGGCTGTGTTTATATAAACATGGCAAGGCAGGGTGGTACCGCGGAATTATTTCGTCTCTGCAGCGTAAGCTGCAGGGACTTTTATATTTATCAGGAAAGTTTTCCTGTTAAAATAAACGCTCCGCGGGAGTATCGCTGCAAAGGAGCGCAATGCGCGATAAGCGTACTTATGCAAATGGAAAAGAGATAAAAAGAAAGAGGGAAAACAAATGAATGGTATTACAATGATGGTACTGGCCATTGTAGTCTTAGGCGGAGCCTATTTACTGTATGGCCGTTATCTGGAAAAAAAATGGGGATTGACCCCAAAGCAAAACACCGGCTTTGAGATGGAGGACGGTGGATTACGTTCCGGCCGATACGAACGTCGTATTCGGTCACCAGTTTGCATCAATCGCAGGTGCAGGTCCGATCAACGGACCGATCCAGGCAGCAATTCTTCGGATGGCTTCCGGTTCTGCTGTGGATTCTGATCGGCGGCGTCTTCTTTGGAGCGGTTCAGGATTTTCGCTGCGATGTATGCGTCAGTTAAAAATAAAGGGACGTACAATCGGCTATATTATTGAAGGAATACATCGGAAAACTGGGCAAGAAATTATTTCTGCTGTTTTGCTGGCTGTTCTGTATTCTCGTGGTCGCGGCGTTTGCTGACGTGGTCGCGGGAACCTTCAACGGTTTTGTGACGGCCGACGGCGTAACCTCCACTGTTGAGGCCAACGGCGCGGTGGCGACGACCTCCATGCTGTTTATCATTGAGGCGGTGGCACTGGGAATGATTTTAAAATACGGCAGACTGGGCTAAAGGGGCTCAATACCGCCATTGCAATCGGAATGCTGGTGGCGGCCGTGGGAATCGGTCTCTGCTTTCCCCGATTTACATAACAAGGCCAACCTGGCATATTATTATCTTTATTTATGTGCTGATCGCCTTCGGTAGCGCCAGTGTGGAGCCTGTTACAGCCAAGGGATTATTTAAACAGTTATCTGCTTGTATTTATGATAGTCGCAGCGATTGCAGGCGTGTTTATCTCCAATCCTTCCTGTAACCTGAATTCTTTTTAACGGATTTAATGTGGACGGACAGTATATGTTCCCAATCCTTTTTGTCACAATTGCCTGCGGAGCGGTGTCGGGATTCCACTCTCTGGTATCCTCCGGTACCGCGTCCAAGCAGATTAAAAATGAAAAATATGCTCCCGGTGTCCTTCGGCGCCATGCTGATGGAAAGCATGCTGGCAATTATCGCGCTGATCGCAGTGGCATCCTTTGCCGACGGGAAGCGGCGGCAGCCGGCTTACGACTCAGCCTCAGATTTTCGCCGGGGCGATTGCCAACTTCCCTGACGGCGGCCGGACTTCCGCCTCGTGTTTACCCTGATTAATCTTGCGGTTTCGGCATTTGCCCTCACCTCCCTTGACTCCGTGGCCCGTGTGTGGACGTCTTTTCATTCCAGGAGTTTTTTATGGAAGATGAGACGGAAGAAAGGAAACCGGCTCATTATCAAAGCTTATGACGAATAAATATTTTGCCATCAGCCCTGACGCTGATTCTGGCCTATCTGCTGGCAAAGGTCGGATACGCTGAGATATGGCCGCTGTTCGGTTCGGCAAACCAGCTCTTATCCGTATTAGCTCTGGTGGCCTGCGCCGTATTCTTAAAGAAGACAAACCGTCAGGGAGCGATGCTCTGGATTCCTATGGTATTTATGATGGCAGTGACATTTACCGCACTTGAATGACGATATTCAAACTCGGCAGCGCCTTCTTTACAACAGGCCTGAGCTTTGGCAATACGCTTCAGCTTGTGTTTGCAGTCCTCCTGCTGATTCTCGGCGTGATTGTTGCCATCCAGGGAATCCAGAAGCTGGTTGGGAATGATAAGGCTGCGGACGGTATTGCCGGCAAGGAAAAGAATTAGCATAAACATCAACGTGAATGCCGCAAACGGACTTAAATAACAGCGGTTTGAAGACTGCTTAGGGCAAAAGATGTCAAAAAAATGATATCTTTTTGCCCGTTTTCGTTTTTATTACCAATATTCGAAAGTTTGACTGTAAAATTTATGCATGCTATTGAGAAATCTTTTTCCGGTGATATAATTCTTCCAATTGCAGCAAGAGGGACAGACATTACCGGGATGATGAAGAGATAAAGCATATGATGATATAGGAAAAGACATATGCAGGGGAACAGAGGGTAAGATGGAAAAAAGCACATGTTCAGCAACAGGGATCTGAGGAAGCTGCTGATACCGCTGGTAGTGGAACAGATCCTGAACTCACTTATGGGGAACAGCGGACAGTATCATGGTAAGTAATGTGGGGCCTGCCGCCATTTCGGCAGTTTCACTGGTGGATTCAATCAATATTCTGGTTATCCAGGCATTCTATGCGCTGGCGGGGGGAGCCATCATCTGCTCACAGTATATTGGCCAGGGAGACCATAAAAATGCAGGCCGATCCGCAAATCAGCTGGTTTTTGTCGTTACGGTCATTTCAGCAGCGGTTACCGCGGCGTGTCTGGCATTCAGGATGCCTCTTTTGAAGCTGATTTTCGGTCAGGTGGAGCCGGCCGTTATGGATGCGGCCCAGATCTATTTCTTCTTTACAACATTATCATTTCCGTTTATTGCGCTCTATGATGCGGGGCTCTTCGGTTTACCGGGCACAGGGGGAATACAAAGCTGCCCATGACAATTGCCGTGGTTTCCAACGGCTTAACATTTGCGGCAATGCCGTTTTAATATGGGGATTTAAAATGGTGTCACCGGTGCAGCTTTGGCTACACTGTTCTCGGATTTTTTCCGCTGTCATCGTATTTGCTTTTTTGAGAAAAAAAGACCAGACTCTTGTCATCCGGGATTATTTCAAAATCAGGCCGGATTTATATAAAATCAGGATGATTCTGGCTGTCGGGATACCGAATGGAATTGAAAATGGAATGTTCCAGTTTGGAAAGCTTGCGATTCAGTCAACGGTATCCACAATGGGAACGATTGCGATTGCAGCGCAGGCTATGACAAATATTATGGAGAATCTGAACGGCATCGCGGCTATCGGTATCGGCATCGGCCTGATGACGGTCGTCGGGCAGTGCATGGGAGCAGGCCGGAAGGAGGAGGCGGTTTATTATATTAAAAACTGAGCGGACTGGCCGAGATTGTAATTATTATAAGCTGTCTGGCTGTTTTTGCCCTGACAAAGCCGATCACGATACTGGCAGGAATGGAGAAAGAGAGCGCAGATATGTGCTTTTATATGGTAGGGTGGATAACGTTTGTCAAGCCCCTTGTATGGGCGCTGGCATTTTATACCGGCTTACGGACTAAGGGCGGCGGGGGATGTGAAGTTCTCCATGTGTACCTCCTGTGTCACAATGTGGGCATTCCGGGTAAGCCTCTGTATTTTCCTGTGCAGGCAGTTTGGCTTTGGCCCGATGGCCGTATGGATTGGCATGTTTACGGACTGGACCATCCGCGCCGTCATTTTACCTGGAGATTTTTGAGCGGGAGATGGATGTCTCATAAAGTGGTCTGACAGATACTGTCCGCAGAACCGCGTTTTTCAGCGGGGCTGCGAAAGTAATATGGAGCAGGGCGATCGGAAAGGAATGCCGGAGAATGGTAATCGGAGGATAAAAATAATGGAACCAGGCGAAAACTTGTATATGGGGGGCGGAATTCTCCGCCGGGGAGACAGAGTGGGACTGTCCTGCTGTTCAAACGGACTTTTGGAGGCAGACAAAGGCTCTCTGAGCTGCTGAAGGAAAGGCTGGCCCTGATTGGGCTGGAGGCGGTGGAAAGTCCTTTCCTGTACAGAGGCGTTACCGCATTCAGCGGAAACCGGGACACAAAGAGCGCATGCGCTGAAGGATTTTACCGGGATGAGACCGTAAAGCCGTTTTTGACGTTTCGGGCGGAGATATGGCTAATGAGGTACTGACTGATTTGGATTTCGAAATGATCAGCGCCTCCGATAAGATATTTTTCGGATACAGTGATTTGACGACGGTGATTAACGCTATTTATACGAAGACGGGAAAAAGTCAGGGCTGTACCAGCTGCGCAACCTGACGGGCCCCTGCTGGCAGGAGCAGTTCTCCCAATTCAGGGAAACATTGATGGAGGGCGGAAGTATGATGAACAACTTCTCTTTTCATTTTCTTGGGGAACCAGGATGGAGGGAACAGTGCTGGGCGGAAACATCCGCTGCCTGCTGAAACTGGCAGGAACACAGTACTGGCCCGATTTTACCGGGAAACTTCTGTTCCTTGAATGTAATGGCGGAGAAGTTCCGCAGATTGTGGCGTATTTAAACCAGTTGAGCCAGATCGGGGTATTTTGTCAGATATCCGGGATTTTTGCTCGAACGTTTTCTAGAATGGAAAGCAGAGGACTGCATCCTACGGTGGAAGAACAACTGCTTCGGATGATCCGCCCGGAACTTCCCGTGGCAAAAACATTTCAGATTGGTCACGGAAGCGATTCCAGGTGTCTTATGATCGGTGATCATATCAGAATTCATCAGGCGCTGCAGGAACAGAAACCGCCGGCCTGAGTATTGCTGCTGGTTACTGGCAGCGGTTTATACTTGATATCCGGAAGGCAAAATGATATAATTTTTTAATAATTGTTTGCAGGCTGCATTTTTGTGGTGTGATTTACCGATTCCAACGCCGGAGTGAGCGGTGGCTGGATTAGATAAAAATCACTTTGTAAGTATTGTAGGAGAAGAAAGATGATGAATTATAAAAAGTATAAGCGTGTACCGGTAGTTGATTTTCCCCGGAGGGAATGGCCGAATAAAGAGATTAAGAAAGCTCCCGTATGGTGCAGCGTGGATTTGCGCGACGGCAACCAGGCTCTGATTGAGCCGATGGTGGTGGAAGAGAAGATTGAGATGTTCAACCTTCTTGTGAAGCTTGGTTTTAAGGAGATTGAGATCGGATTTCCGGCTGCCTCCCAGATTGAATTTGATTTTTTAAGACAATTAGTTGAGCGAAAACTGATTCCGGACGACGTGGTAGTGCAGGTTCTCACTCAGTGCCGTGAGCATCTGATACGCCGTACCTTCGAATCCATTCAGGGAATCAAGAAAGCAATTGTACATATTTACAATTCCACATCGACACTTCAAGAGGGATGTCGTATTCCACAAAGAGCGTGACGAAATTAAAGAAATTGCCGTTGAAGGAACCAAACTGGTTAAGAAATATCTGGACAACCATGAAGGAGAAGTGATTCTGGAATATTCACCGGAAAGTTTTACCGGAACGGAATTAGACTTTGCCCTTGATATCTGTACCGCAGTACAGGATGAATGATATTGGGAGCCGACCGGAGAGAAAAGATGATTATCAATCTTCCGGCAACGGTAGAGATGACAACACCGAATGTGTATGCCGACCAGATTGAGTGGATGAATAAGCACTTCAAAAACCGCGACAGCATTATCTTGAGCGTATCCACCCCCACAATGACAGGGGAACCGGCATTGCAGCGGCAGAGCTGGCGCTTATGGCCGGGGCGGAACGTCGAGGGAACGCTGCTCGGCAACGGAGAACGTACCGGTAACGTCGATATTTTGAATATTGCATACAATATGTTCTCCCAGGGGATAAATCCGGATTGGAAATTGAGAATATCAAAGAGATTATTGATGTTTTGAGCGCTGCACCAAGATGAGGTGGATGCCCGAGACATCCTTATGCAGGAAAGCTGGTATTTACCGCATTCTCCGGTTCCCATCAGGATGCCATTAACAAAGGAATGCAGGCTCTTGCAAAGAGGACAGACGGCATATGGGAAGTGCCTTACCTTCCGATCGATCCGAGCGATATCGGCCGGGAATACGAGCCGGTAGTCCGCATCAACAGCCAGTCCGGCAAGGGCGGCGTGGCGTTTGTCATGGACAGCTTCTACGAATTCCGGCTTCCAAAGGGAATGCACAAGGAATTTGCAGATATTATTCAGAGGATTGTCGGAGGTTCAGGGCGAGGTTCGCCGGAACAGATTATGGACGAGTTCCGCATCAATTATCTGGATCGCAAAGGAACCAATGCATTTCAAAAATGCCAGATTACGGACCGGGAGTACGAGGGAGGCGGATTTGCCACGGTTGCCCATCTTATCTTCACGGATCACGGCGAAGAGCGGGAGGTTGACGGCGTAGGAAACGGCCCGATTGATGCCATTCAAAAGAGGACTCGAAGATGCACTCGGCATACAGATCCGTGTTCTGGATTACGACGAGCATGCACTCCGCTCCGGTTCGGGTGCGCAGGCGGCTTCCTATATTCACCTGATGAATGTGGAAACCGGAGAAGCGACATACGGAGTCGGAATCAGCTCCAATATTACGCGGGCATCGATCCGCGGTATATTCAGCGCTGTAAACAGATTATTTTATAAATAAGGGATAAAGAGTTCGCAGCGTGCCTGAAAATTCAATCCCGCTCCGGGAAGTTAAGCGAGTTGTAAACAGGTAAACAGCAGTGTAAAAAGCCTTTTCCAGGTGCCGCCTCATAGAGCGGCGCCGGGAAAGGCTTTATTGATGACGGTGACCCGTGCGCGGAGCGTGCAGGTTATCGTTGTCCGCCGTCCGTATGAAAGCCGGCATTGGCTCCGGAGCCTTTCTTATGACTGGTTCGCTGCGGAAGGAACCGATATGCATCAGGCGATCGGTTTTCCTCGATCAATGTCACAGCCCCGTTTTCCACCTCGATGAAAAACGGCATTTCCGGTTCATCAGAGTCGGAGAAGCTGCGCCCCCAGTCGATGAAACGGTATTGTGTGTCGGCTGTCAGCTTGAGTATGGTCCGGGACCGGCTGGGATTATGGATATAATATCCGTCCGGCATATCGTGTTCCGTCAGTTTAAGGGAGCGGACTTTTCCTTGTCTTCCGGTGTTATCCACTCCGCCATATCCACCCACAGGTTATCGTTGTCCATCCGCCTGATAAACGCGCAATAGGAGCCGGAGGGCTTTGCTTCTTTCCGTCGTTGGAAGATATGCCATTCTTTATCCTCTGACAGTACCATGATTCTGCCGTCCCCGGAGTCCCAGGTGTATGGGCTGCCTATACAGCCGAAGTTGGACTGTCCTTCCTCACCCGGAATTGCTTCAGGCTCCAGAGAGGATGAGATATACCCGTCCCACTGCCTGAATCGCCCATGGGGCCGATTTCGAGGTGCCGTAATAGATTGCCCCGTCTGCAAAAAGTATCCTGTTCTCAAATTCACTGTCTGCCTGTTTCGACAGAGAAGGGGCTTTGGTATTGTTATTTTGTGACCCGCCGTCATATTCCAAACTGTCGGCGGAACCATCCTCCGAAGGGGTATCAGTGTCGGAGAAGGTGACGGTGACGAAGAGAACCCGGTCATACCCCCGCTTTTCAAGGTCGGGAAGATTATGGTAATCCGTCACATTACCGCTTGTGATGGTATCTGACTGAGTGTTCGCCACCATGGCCAGAACCTCTTTTCTCATTATAGTGGGAGGAGGAGAGGGTGCTGAGATGGCTGGTGATGCTGGATCGGTATCCCGAAGTGGAATTAATCAGGCAGGAGTATCTCCCGCCATCCCAGGAGACAGTAATCTCGTCCGGATCCATCAGGACGGATAAACTGCCCTCGAGAGGGAGCAGGTCCGCCTGTCCGGCCAGGCAGACCATTTCGCCATCTTTAAATTCCTCAACAGAAAAAAATAAGCTTTTTTCAGCTTATCATCTGCTTTATATCTGAAAATCCGGCTGGAAGAATGGGTGTCCACAAGGGAAATCAGGTCACGTTCCCTGTCGGACAGGGGCATCTCGCTTATTTCCATGGGGGGACATGGCGTCAGGGAGGAACTTTTTCTGACGGCCGCAGGCCGTGAGCATCACACCGGCCAGTGCTATTACGGGGGAGCAGAACCGGTAAAATTTTATATGGTGATAATTTGTTAATATGTTTCAAAAGATTCTCCTTTCTGATGTGCGCGGAACGTGCAGGTTATCGTTATTTTTACCATATGTCCGGTTGCCGCTTTTTACTTTTTTATTACTTCTTTTCGTGCTGAAATATGAAGGTTTCCATAACAAATATGATTATATCGGAGTGGTTGCGGAGGGAAACTGTATTTAATTATAATGAATTGTTGACAATTTTATTGCTTAATGTATACTGAAAGATAGGAAAAAACAGGGAGGGGATTGTATGAAAGCGGATCAGGGAAACAACTTAAGTGAAATGGTATATCATTATTTACTGGATATGATTTTATCCATGAAAATCAAGCCGGGAGATCGAATTCCGGAGGCCAGGATTGCCACTCAGTTCGGGATCAGCAGAACTCCGATCCGTGATGCGATGAAGCAGCTGGCCAATCACGGCATACTGAATATTTATCCGAACCGCTTTGCTGAAGTTGCAAAACTGGGATGAAGACCTGATAAAAGAGATAGGAATAACGCGCGCCCATCTCGATAACCTGGCGGCAAAGCTGGCGATCTTTTATGGCAGCAATGCAGATTTTAACCGCATGATGGAGCATGCCAAAATATGTCTTTAAGGCAGCGCTGGATGATGATGTCGCGCTGAAGATAAAAAAGAGGATTGTGCCTTTCATCTGGAACTCAGCATGATAGCAAGGAACAGGCAGCTGATAGAATTTCAGAAGAAGATATATTTAAAAATAGAATTTTTACAGTCCTGGAGGGGGATTTTCTGGAAAATCCCCAGGAACAGTACAGGCAGCATGAAGAAATAGTGACGGCGCTGACAGACCGCAATGAGAAAGAGGTTATTCAGCTTCTGACACGTCATAATATGCATTTCCATAACCTGGAAAAAGATTTTCCGGTCGATTTTTTATTAATCCATAATACGGTAAGGGCCTTTTTAGCATATTGCTTAAGAAGGCCCTTTTGTATGCTTAAATAAAAATGTAAAAATTAAATGAAAAATAGAACATAATATGGATTTTTCTGTACCAGATAAACAAAAAATAATTAAAAAGTAGACAGTTTTAACAAATTGTATACAATTAAATAGAATGGTATTGACCTTTAACTGTGAAATGTTATAATTAAGCTACAAGCAAAACAAAGTGTTTATTTAAACAAGGAGAAGGAAACGTAAAAGGAGGAAGATGTCTATGAAAAAATGCTGGCAATTCTTATGGGGACATGTTTAACGGTCGGTGCTCTGACCGGATGTTCAGGTTCAGGAAGCAGCGCGCCCTGAGACAACGGCACCTGCTGCTGAGCAGAGCGGTTCAGGAACGGCAGAGGCAGCAGAAGGAGGCGGTGAGGCCAAAAACTGAGGCAGCAGCTCAGTCCGGTGAAAAAAATTGTCGTAGCGAATCTGCCCGAAATCCGTTGGCGGAGCATGGTTTAACCGTATGGCGGTAGGTATTGAAAAATATGGGCAGGATACGGGGAATGAGGCGTTCCAGACAGGGGCGGACAAGGGAGATGCCGCATTACAGGTGAAAGAAGTTGAGAATCTGATCACACAGGGCGTCGATGTATTGACAATTGTGCCTGTGTCTCCGGAGGCTCTGGAACCGGTTCTTAAAAAAGCCAGGGAGCAGGGAATTATTGTTATATCACATGAGGCTCAGGGGATTGTCAACGTGGATTATGATGTGGAGGCGTTTGACGGGCCGGGCATACGGAGCTCATCTGATGGACAAGATGGCAGAGGCCATGGGGAAGAGGGGAGTACGTAATGTGCGTCGGTTCTCTTACCGCAAAATCTCATATGGCATGGGCAGACGGCGCGGTTGCCCGTCAGAAGGAAGCTTATCCGAATATGATCTGTGTCAATGAGGATGCTTTCGTGGAGACAAACTACAATCAGAAAGCTTCCCAGGAGAAGGCGGCTGAGCTTATGAAAACTTATCCGGACCTGAAGGGAATGTTTGTGACCTCAGCCACGGATCTTCCCGGCTATGCACTGGCAGTGGAAGAAGCAAACAAACAGGGGACAATTGCGGTAGTCGGCAACGGCCTTCCGAGCGCCAATAAAGATTATATTGAATCGGGCGCCCTTACCTTCTTAGGATGCTGGGATCCCGCAGACAGCGGCTACATTATGGCCAGGGTGGGCGAGATTTTTAAAGAGCGGAGGCGCAATCACGGATGGGATGGATTTAGGAATTGAAGGGTACCACCCATTAAGCTGGACGGTAATGTGATTATCGGTGAGGCATGGAGAGATGTGACAAAGGATACTCTGGCAGATAACGATTTCTAAACATTTATGTGACTGTTCGGCACCATTGAACCGTTACACATTTATTCTGAAAGGGGGCTGTCTCAATGTCGGGTTTGAGACGGTCCCCTTTGGCATTCACTGGCGGTGAAAAGCCGGCAGTGCGCGGCTTTCATTGTTTATACAACAGCAAAAAGAGGTGTGCTCTATGAAAACTCCAGTATTGAAGGTATCGGGTATTAATAAATCGTTTTCAGGTCACCGGGTACTAAAAGACATCGACCTGACAATTTACCCCGGTGAACGGCTTTGCCTGGTGGGGGAAAACGGCTGCGGAAAGTCTACGCTGATTAAGATTATCTCAGGCGTTTACCGGGCTGATTCCGGGAGTATTGAACTGAATGGACGCAGTTACACGGAACTCCTGCCTGCCACATCAATTAAAGAAGGAGTGCAGGTTATTTATCAGGACTTTTCCGTTTTCCAAATCTGACAGTGGCAGAGAACATCTCACTGGGGACCCAGCTTGTGGGGGGAAACCGTCTTGTGAATTGAAACGGATGAGAAAACAGGCCGGGGAAGCTCTTGACATGATCGGTGTGGATATGGATTTGGACGAGGAGGTGAGCCGGCTGGCGGTGGCTCAGAAGCAGATTATTGCCATTTCACGGGCCATACTGCAAAATGCTAAGCTCATTATAATGGATGAGCCTACGACGGCCCTGACAAAAAAAAGAGATAGAACGCCTGTACCAAATTATCTACGGCCTGTCGGAAAAGGGAATCGCGGTTATTTTCGTCAGCCATAAGCTGGACGAAGTATTTACGGTCTGCCAGCGCATCGCTGTCATAAGGAACGGAAATATGATTGTGGATAAGCAGGCAAAAGAGTTTGAGCGCGATAAGCTGGTCTATTATATGACAGGACAGGAGATAGAGGTAACTCCCTTTCCAGTACAGGAAAATAAGTGACAAACCGGTGCTGGAGCTTGAAAACTGCAGCCAGCACGGATCATTTTATGATATCAGCTTCAAGCTGTGCGCAGGGGAGATTCTGGGCATTACCGGACAGCTTGGTTCCGGGCGGACGGAGCTTGCAAAGGCATTGTTCGGCATCGGGAAGAACCACGTGGGAACAGTCAAAATCCATGGAGAGCAGAAAACGCTTAAGAATATCCGATCGGCTCTGGCTAATCATATCGGTTATGTCCCTGAGGATCGTCTGACAGAGGGGCTTTTTATGGAACGGACACTGACGGATAATATCAGCGCCTCCATTTTAGACCGCAAAAAAAAGAAAAACGGGATGCTGGATTTTAAAGGAATGAGGGAAGAAGCGGCGCAGCGAATAAGCGAACTGAATATTAATGCGGCGGGAACGGAGGTTCAGGCGGGAACGTTCTCGGGCGGAAACCAGCAGCGTGTCGTTATTGCAAAATGGCTGGCCAGCCGGCCGGAGATTCTGATACTGAACGGTCCTCGGTTGGCGTGGATGTCAAATCAAAAAGCGAGATCCACCGTATTTTGAGGGAACTGGCGCAGAAGGGGCTGGCTGTCATTATGATTTCAGACGATGTGGGGAGCTTCTCAGCACGACTAACCGGATTCTCGTCATGAACAGCGGCCGGATGATTTTTTGAAGGTGAGACGGCCGGACTTACAGCCGGGATTTTAAACGAAAAGATTACGCAGAATGCCGGTGATGAGGAAAGTGCGGTGGCAGCGCCGGCAGACAGAAAAGGAGGTGCGGCAGCTTTGATGCAGTCTAAATTAAAAAAATTTGCCAGGAGCAATGAATTTATTGTCCTGATTATCCTGGTTCTGGTTATGGGGCTGTTCTCGGTGCTGAACCCCTCCTTTTTAACGCTGCGCAATCTCTTTGATTTATTTCGTACGATGATTGTAACAGGTATTTTGCCTGCGGCGTCATGATGATTATCATCAACGGAGGAATCGATATGTCCTTTATGGCGATTGCGATCTGTTCCGCTTACATGACGGTGCGCCTTGCTACGTCACTGGGATTCCAAGGGCCGATCCTGGTTCTGATGATAATCTCGGCAGTGATAGGGATGCTCTTCGGATTTCTCAATGCGTTTCTGGTTAATAAGTTTGAGATACCCATTTTTATTGTAACGCTCAGCGTGGCAACGAGTATCAGGGGCTGATGCTGAATTTTGTAGGAAATGAATATGTGGCCAGCGCAGAAATGCCTGCCTGTACAATCGAATTTTCAAAGACATACTGGTTCAACATGGTAGACGCCACCGGAGCCAGCTACGGGCTTCATTTTTTCTGTATTCATTATGCTGGGGATCATGATTTTGACGCACCTGATTCTGGGCCACACGATAATCGGACGCGGGGTATATGCGCTGGGCGGAGACAGTGCCAGTGCGCAGAGAATAGGATATAACCTGACCAGGATCCGAATGTTCATTTACGGTTATGCCGGACTTTTAGCCGGGATTGCCGGTCTGATTTATGTCAGCAATAACCGTATGGCGGACCCGATGAGCTTTCAGGGGAAGAGCTTACGGTTATCGCCGCGGTAGTAATGGGCGGAACCAGTATTTCGGGAGGCAAGGGAAGCGTACTGGGTGTTTTCCTGGGCCTGATGCTGACCAATGTAATCAACAATAATCTGGCGCTGATTAATGTACCTTCCTATTGGCAGAAATTTACCTTTGGCCTGCTGATCATCTTTGCCGTGCTGGTACAGTCCGTGAAGGCAAAGAGAGAGGCACGCAGCTGAAGCATATTTGTTCGGGATGAACGGAATAAACGGGATGAACGGACGGCATTCCGGACGCGCTTCAGACCGGGCAGATAGTGATAAGGAGGGAAATTACATGGGTAAAAATAAAACAATTGCTGGGCATCAATCTGGCCGTATTTTGATTTTTTGCCTTACTTAAGCCGGAGCGCTTTCTTACGGCCACAATTTTGAGTCAATGTGTTTCCAGTTTCCGGAAGCGGGCCTTCTGACTCTTGGGATAGGAATCACTATGCTGACGGCGGGAGCCGATCTCTCGATTGTGGCCGTAGCCAACCCTGACGGCTACGGTAAACGGAATTATTCTGCTGCAGTATATGCCGGCCGGGCTTACGGGCAGCGGAGTTTGGAGCTGGCTTCTGCTTTGCCCGGCTTTTTGCGGCAGTGATAGGGCTGGTATGCGGAGTCATTAACGGCCTTCTGGTAGCGAAGTTGGGAATATTCCCGATTCTTGCCACGCTTGGGACACAGAATCTGTTTACCGGGATATGCATGGTGCTTACAAAGGACAGGGGGTATTCGGTGTCTTTCCGGAACAGGTCATGTTTATTGGAAACGGCACATTATTCGGGCTGGTGCCCATGCCGCTGATTATTTTCCTGGGCGCTCTGGCGGTGGTGTATCTGATTATCCACAGAACGCCGCATGGGTTGAAAACCCAGTTATTTGGTTCTAACCGGGTCGCCAGTTTTTACTGCGGTATTGACAATGTAAAAAACGGTATTTAAAACGTATATGATGTCATCCATGCTGGGTGCGCTGACGGGTATCCTGATACTTGCCAGAACTAACTCTGCGAAATACGATTACGGTTCCTCTTACGTTTTGCAGGCAATGCTGGCATCTGTCTTTGCCGGAATCTCACCGCTCGGCGGAAAAGGAAATGTATTCAATATTCTGCTGTCGGTCGCAGCGCTGCAAATGCTGGATTTCGGATTCAACCTGCTTCGAATCAGCAGCTTTGTCCGTTCCTCCACCTATGGAATACTCCTGATTATAGGTATCCTGCTGGATTACCTGTGCTGTTAAATACCGCCAGAAAAAGGAGATTGCACGGGCAAATCAGGCGGCGGCGAGGTAGGCAGTGGAAGAGAGGAAACAGAAGAAGGGGAGCGGAAGAAGGGAAACTAAAATATTAAAAATTGGAGGTGCTGGCGATGAAAGCGGCAGTATTTGAAAAAAGAGGGGGTACTGGCAGTAAAGGAAGTGCCGAGGCCGGAGATTGTGAAGGATGATGACGTCATCATAGAGGTGGAGCTTTGCAGCATATGCGGTACGGATGTACATATAATGAGCATTCCGCCAGGATACAAAGCAACTCCCGGCACCGTTCTGGGACATGAGCTGGTGGGGAAAATCGTGGAAACCGGAGACAAAGGTGACAACGGTTGCGGTTGGGGACCGTGTCGTTGTAAATCCCAATGACTATTGCGGCGTCTGCGATTACTGCAAAATAATCTGCCGAATTTTTGTGAGAACATTAAAGCGATGGGGATCGACGTGGATGGAGGTTTTGCGGAATATGTCAGAACTTCCAGAGCGTGGTTTATAAAGTGAGCAGAGAGATACCGGCTGAAATTGCAGCTTTTGCAGAACCGCTGGCCTGCCTTCTGAACGGATTTCAAAAAATCGAGTCATGCCGGGTGAGAGCGCGGTGGTGATCGGGGGCCGGAACTATTGGACTATGTTTACGCAAATGGTAAAGGCAGCAGGAGCTTATCCGGTAATTGTATCGGAACCAAGTGAACTCAGGCGGGAATATGCGCGGAAATCAGGGGCTGATTATGTGATTAATCCATTAGAAGAGGATTTGGAGTCCTTTGTCCGCGGGCTGATTCAATGGGGGCCGATTATGGCATTGATGTGGTGGAAGCCAGATGATGGGAAGCGGTGAAGGCGGTGAGAAAAGGCGGCACAGTGCTGCTGTTCTGGTGTAAACGCGAATGCCAGACCGGAGATTGTGCAGAGCCGGATTACCCAGCATGAAATCGACGTAAAGGGAACCTGGCTGGCAAACGCTACCTTCCCTCAGGCGGTGAAACTGCTGGAGGCGGAGTGCTTAAGCTTCAGGAACTGATAACCCACACACTGCCGCTGGAGGATACGGTTAAGGGGATTGAACTGCTGGGCAGCGGTCAGGGAGTAGAGATATTTATTGATCCGAAGCAATAATTGATGAAAGTATTGAATCATTATGAAAAAATTAAATAATTACGATAACAAAATAATGGGGGATACGGAAATGGATTTTTTTTTAAATATAAGGAAGATACATCCCTGGAAGCAAGAAAATTAGAAATATCCGTCAAGAAGCAAAGGATAAACAAGATGCTTGATGAGCGGGGAATGGAAGCTCTTCTGCTGACGAAACATCAAATTTCAGCTGGATTACGGCGGCAAAATTTTGTTGCAAATTGTTTTGACGGAGGCGCAGTCTCCATCCTTGTTACCAGGCAGAGCATGTACGCTGTCTGTAACATTATCGAGGAGCCTCGGCTCAGAACAGAAGAATTGCTGCCGGAGCTGGGATTTGAACTTTTCGTGTATGGGTGGGAAGAGAACAGGCTGGAGAATTTGTTTCCAGGCATGTTTCATCCATGGACAAGGTGGTGAGCGATTTACCCTGCGGCAGCGCAGTGGTAGAAAACGGATGGATCAGTCCGCTCCGGTACTGTATGACGGAAAATGAGATGGGGAGGTACCGTTATCTTGGGATACCATGTCCATGGCTCTGGAAGAATATCTGCCCAGGGTAAAGCCGGGAATGACGGAACTTGAAATTGCCGGGGGATTTCAAAAGCATTGTGGAAATACAATATCGAACAGGTCATGCACCTTGTGTCGGCTGATGAGAGGGCCTGCCTGTTCCGCCATGGTCTTCCTACCGATAAACCGCTTAAGAATAATCTGATTGTCTCCATCAATGGAAGATACAAGGGACTGGTTACCACGGTTTCGCGAATGATACATTTTGGCAGGCCGGATACATCACTGACCGAACAGTACCGGGATTGCAGTGAGATGGAATGTATGGCGGCTGCCAAAGCGGCTGTCGGTGCGGATGAACTTGATATGTATGAGACGCTGAAGCAGGTATATCTGGACAGGGGCTATCCTGGAATGTTTGAAAAAAACACGGACAGGGAGGCTGTCAGGGTACTGGCCCAGAGAATATATGATCACGCCTGATTGCCACCATAAAATTCAGGAGAATCAGGCATATTGCTATAATCCGGTGGTAGATGGCACGAAGTCGGAGGACTCATTCCTGGTCACAAAGGACGGACCGCTCTTTATTACAAGACCGATAACTTACCCGAAGCTGGTTTGGGAGGTGAATGGGATTCGGATGGAGAGGCCGGATATGCTGGTGGTAGACTGAACGGTACACGGGGCCGGAAAGGGAAGTGGCAATGAAACGGACGGAATTATTGAATTCGGAGATCAGTTATGTGATTTCCAGGCTTGGCCATACGCAGCAGCTGACGATAGGAGATGCGGGGTTGCTGATACCGGAGGACGTGAAACGGATTGATTTAGCGCTTGTGAAAGGCGTTCCGGGATTTTTACAGACACTGGATGCGGTACTTTGTGAGATGCAGGTGGAAGGAATTATCCTGGCAGAAGAAATCCGTGAGAGGTCTCCGGAGATGGAGGCTGGGATTTTGAAACGCTTTCCGGATGCGAAAGTGCAATATGTGCCCCACGAAATGTTTAAGGAGAAGATGAAGGAGAGTCGGGCCGTGATACGGACCGGGAGACTACGGCTTTTGCGAATGTGATTTTGGTTTCAGGGGTGACGTTTTAGTACTGGCTGCCTGGACGGTATTGTTGAATGATATTTGAAGATTATTTAAGCGGAACGTTATAAGCTTATACAAAGATATTATAGAAACAAACGCAACTATTTTGATAAGTAGTTGCGTTTGTTTTACAAAGCTATTGAACTAGACTATGAAGATTTTCAAGCTGAGTAGATATGTTATTAAACTTATCTTTCTAATGCAGCATCTTAGAGACGTAATGCTTTCTTCCGATAAAAAATAATTATTTATAAATGTCCGATATTTCGATAATGTGAACAGTGATTCTCGGTTCATCGAAATTATAAGCTCTAAATTTATTTGATAGTTATTTATAGATTCCAGCAAAATTTTAACTTGTGTTGGTGTGTTGTGATAAAATGTAACAATACTATTTCCATTAACAGTTAGATTTTCTGTAATATCTTCACGTGTCGCTTTGGTAGCTTCTTCGGTTAATAGATAATAGTGTAAAACAGAATCCATACTGGCCTTTTTAAATATTTGATTCAATTCAAAATAATGCTGTTTAATACTTCGCCAAAGATTTTTAACTTGTGTTTGTTGGTTTGAGTCTTACATATCGCAAAACAGTGTCCTTTGAATATGTCTTCAGGATCCAGCCTTTGCGATTTTTCATTAATATCAATATATATTTCTTCAGAGGATCCTTGCTGCAAATTTTCGGTATTTTTTGAGAAAACAAAAGAATCCTACAATCTAACAAATGCGTTTTGTAATTATCAAGTGAAATTGTGGGATTATTCCTGCGCACTTCAGCCAGAGTATCCTCGATGATTTTGTAGGAATCTTCAAACTTTTTAGATTGCCTGTAAATATCTTATGAACAGTCAACTTGTAATTTGATTTTTCTTCTTCCATCAGTGTCATCAACAAAGCATAGGTATTCTCCTACGCTTTCATTTTTTAGTCGAAAATGTGTTCTTCCATCAACTTGGCATGATATCATATCCTCTATTTCTATCTGTGTTTCCGTCTCACCATCATCCGCACATGCGTTATATAATGCAGTAAAGATAAGCATTATGGCAGTCAAACGTTGTTGGCCATCTACGACTGAGAGATAATTTTGTCTGAAACCTCAGTAGTAATGATTCCTAAAAACTTGCTTTTAGAAAATATATCGAGGGCAAATGTTTTAACTTTCGTTTTATCCCATTTATATTCTCTTTGGTAATCAGGAATAGATAAAAGATATTTTTTAGATTGTAAAAAGGACTGAAAATTATTATCAAAATTTAAATGTAGTAAATTGTTAATTGTAATTATAGTAGATTCTAGACCAATCATAGTATCCCCACTCTTTTGGTATATTTTATATATTTATTATAATCTCGATTATAGTAAGAGAACAACCAGGATCATAATAAATGAAACGTATCACTTTATAGCCTCTTAAAAAACATCTCCTCACAAATCCTTTTCCCCGTCTCCGTCCGGAAGATATTATGATAAGCCGCATCGGCAGCCTCCGGTTCCAGTCCTTCTTCAAACAGATTTACCAGGAAATCGGCCTCCAGCAGTATCTGGTAATCCAGGCCGTCCACATCGGAATAAGTGTGGTGATGACCGACCAGATAGCAGACGCGGTCGACAACGGAGGCGCGGAAACCGAGGGAACGGAGCAGTTTTTCAGCGGGTTCAGGTCCTTCCTGTTCCTGCAGCTTGCCGTTGCAGTAGCCATACTTTTCTTCGGCAGGTTTAATCCCGATATCGTGTACAATTGCGGCGGCTTCCAGAATAAACTGGGTATCGCTCTCCAGATTCTCCGACAGCCCAATCAGACGCGCGAAGCTGTGAACCTTGATAAGGTGCTGAATCCGTTTCGGATCTCCGGAGTTGTAGCCAATCATTTTCATTAACAGGTCGTCTAAAATATCCATTTCAAAATTCCCCTCTTTCCGCTGCGGGTGAGGTCACACCCGCTATAAGAATACAATTGTGTAAGTAAAGTTCGGACAGCATGAACTGTTATCTAGAGTATACCTGATTTGCGCCGCCGCTACAACGCCTTTGTTTACTTTTCCCTTAAAGTATCTTCAACAAGATGTGGGGCGTTGTGACCCCCGCCGAGGCCGAGGCAAAGATCGAGGAGCAGCGCGCTGCCCACTTTACCGCCGAGCCCAAAAACCTGGAGGAGCAGGCCATCAACCTGGTCGGCACCGATATTTACGAAAAGCTGGTCAAGCACTATACCGAAAAGCAGTGGGGCCGCCCCTGCACTGAGCTGCCGGCGTTCATCATCAAGCGCCTGCCGGTGCGTCTGATTTTTGATAACAACTACTTCAATGCGCTGTATCAGGGTATTCCCAACGGCGGCTACACCCAGATGGTGGCCAACATGCTGCAGGGTGTGGAAGTTCGCCTGGGCGTGAACTACCTGGCTAACAAGGCTGAACTGGATGCTCTGGCTGACCGTGTGATCTACACCGGCCCCATTGACGCTTATTTTGATTACTCCCTGGGCACCTTGCAGTACCGCAGCGTTCGCTTTGAAACCGAAACGCTGGCCTGCCCCAACTATCAGGGCAACGCTGTCATCAACTACACCGATGCCGAAACCCCGTACACCCGCATCATTGAGCACAAGCACTTTGAGTTCGGCTCCACCGAGCCGGGCACCAAGACGGTCATCAGCCGCGAATACTCCGCTGAGTGGAAGCCAGGCGACGAGCCGTACTACCCGGTCAACGATGACAAGAACAGCGCCCTGTACGCCAAGTACAAGGCACTGGCCGATGCCGGACAATGTTTCCGACAACCCGGTTATGTATCAGGTGCAGTCCTGGACGGCATGGTTTTTCAGCAAGCTCATGATCCTGCGGGCCATTCCAAACCCACACTGGCACAGAAGGGATGGAAGGCAAAGCTGATCTGGTCGGTCTGCGGCCTGGTTTACAGCAGCATGAAACTGCTTTGCATTTCGCCGGAAGGCCTGAAGGCGGTGCGAGGCGGTATGCAGGCGGTATGAGAAGATAGATACGGACCGGATGGCATTCCTTCCCGACACCAGCCCCTATTGGAATCTGGTGGACAAGCGGAAATACCATCCTCTCAGAAAAATAGAATTTGAGGGAAGAAGGATTAATTTTCCCGGCAATATAGAAGAGATGCTCATCAACATGTACGGAGACTTCATGGAGCTTCCTCCTGCGGAAAAACGAAAACGCATTATCTTATAAACTGTCCTTTTCCGGCGGAGAGAATCCCGGGGTATAAGATACGTCGCCGTGAAAAATATGACAACAAATGAAAGACAGGTAACCGTGATGAATCTTACTCAGAACACTCCTGATTGGCGGAGATGATAATCTGGAAAAAACGGAATATGGTCTGGAACATGCTGGGAAGCTTGCTCTATGCGTTCGCATCGATGGTTCTGTCTATCGTGGTGATTCAGGTTGTGGGAGAGGACGAAGGTGGAATATTCAGCTTCGCCTTTTCCGCATTCGGACAGCATATGTTTATGGTCGCCTATTTCGGAATGCGTCCCTTTCATATTACGGATATAGGAAGGCGTTACACCTTTTGGGGAATATCTGCGCCGCGTTTTGTAACCTGCGGCGGAGCGCTTGTTTTGGCCTGCTGTATGTATACTTTAACCAGGATACTTATACTTACGTAAAGACCATGACGGTGATTTTAATGGTTTGTTATAAAAGGTGATAGACGGCTTTGCCGATGTATACGAAGCCGAGTTTCAGAGAGACGGCCGCCTTTTATCTGACAGGAAAGTCAATACGTTCCGGACGCTCTTTTCAGCGGGCAGCTTTATCGCCTGCCTTGTTATGAGCCATAACCTGGTGCTGTCCTGTATGGTTTCTGTGATTGCACAGATTCTGGGCGTCCTGATATTTAATATATCCATAATCGGAGAGCTTCCCCAGGTGGACTGGAGCTGCCGGAAAGGCAGATGTTCGCTGCTGTTTCAGGAAAACTTCCTGCTGTTTCTCTCGGCGATTATTGATTTCTATGTATTTTCCGCATCCAAATATGCAATTGAGGGAAATATGCTGAACAAAGATCAGGCCATTTTCGGAGCTATCTTTATGCCGACCAGCGTCATTAACCTGGTGGCCGGTTTCGTAATCAGGCCTTATATTACAAAGCTGTCCCTGGTCTGGGAAAACCGCGAATTTGCGAATTTCGCGAAGGTGGTCGGCCGTCTGGCTGCCATCATTGCCGGACTTACGGTGCTGGCTTTAGGCGGAGCATGGTTCCTGGGAATACCGGTGCTGAGCATGCTGTATCCGAAGATAGGATATGCGATTGCAGACAGCCGCCTGCCGCTGCTTCTGATCATTTTGGGAGGAGCGTTTAACGCCTATATTAACCTGTTCTATTATTCACTGATTATTATGCAGAAGCGCAGGCACATATTTGTCATATATGCCCTGGTGGCAGGGGCCGCCTTCCTGATTTCCTCTCCGTTTGTGAGGTGGATGGGAATTCTGGGAGGAGCGTTGTCCTACCTGATGCTGATGTTTGCGCTGACAGTCTGCTTTTGGGCTGACGGCCCTCTATTTTACAGGAAAGAAAACCGAAATGGGAGGAAAATGGCGAAATGATTAATTTTACAGTTGGACCCGTTCAGATGGAGGAAGAGATACGGGAAATCGGCGCAGAAGAGATACCGTATTTCCGCACGCCGGAATTCTCCGCACTGATGAAGGAAAATGAATCCCTGATGACCCGTTTTATGAAGGCCGGTGATAAGGCCAGAACAGTGTTTCTGACAGCCTCCGGCTCAGGGGCCATGGAGGCGGCGGTAATCAACCTTTTACCCCGGATGACCGGCTTTTGGTGGTGAATGGCGGCAGCTTCGGCGCGCGTTTTGTGAAAATCTGTGCTGTCCATGGATTCCTTATGATGAAATAAAACTGGAGAGCGGCCGGAAATTAACGGCCGGGCATCTAATGCCCTATGCAGGCCAGGGATATACGGGTTTTCTCGTCAATGTCCACGAAACTTCCACCGGAGTTCTCTATGATATGGACTTAATCAGCCGTTTCTGCAGGAAAAACGGGATGCTTGTGGTGGATGCCATCAGCTCTTTTTCTGGCCGATGACTTCAGGATGGAGGAATGGGGCGTGGATCTGGTTCTCACCGGATCACAGAAGGCCTTGGCCCTGCCTCCGGGGATTGCCGCGGTTGTGATGAATGAAAGAGCAGTTAAACGGGTGGAAAAGGCAGAACCCAGGTCGCTCTATTTTAACCTGAAGGACTGTTTAAGAGACGGGGAACGGGGACAGAACTCCGTTTACCCCGGCTGTCGGCATCCTGATCCAGATGAACCGCAGGCTTAAAATGATAGACGAAAAGGGAATGGAAAGGGAGAGGGAGCAGATAGAATCATTGGCATCAGATTTCCGGCGCCAGATTTCCCGGTATGCCGTTTGAAATTGTATCCGAATCGCTGTCTGCGGCGGAAACGCCCCTTCATCCCACCGGAACGCTTCCCGACGGAAGTCCGGTATCGGCTTACCGGATTTTTGAGATACTGAAAGACGAATACGGGATCTTTTGTATGCCCCTGCGGCGGTGAACTGGCAGAGAAGGTTTTCCGCGTGGGCCATATAGGGGCATCTTACGGCAGAAGATAATAAAAACTGATTGATGCATTGAAAGACATGCAGAACAGGGGGCTTTTGTGAAAACACTGATTTTTAGCGGCAGGACGAGGGACGAGAATATCGCGTTATCTTTCCGGAAACCCGAAATGTACGGTGGATATCGGGGAAGGAAAATGTCTGATCCAGTATACGGTGGATCTGCTGAAATCCAGGGGAATCCGCGATATCGGGATTGTTCTGGGATATAAGAGCCAGGTGATACGCGACGTTCTTGAGGGCCGGGAGGTTTCATTTTCTATAACCCGTTCTACGATGTAACCAACAGCATTGCTTCCGCCTGGTTTGCCAGGGATTTTCTCGAAGGAGACGATCTGCTGATTATGAATGGGGATGTTTACCTGGAAGACCGTCTTCTGGACCGGATCCTGGCGGAGAAGAAGAGTCCGGGGATGTTTGCCGATGAGAGCCGGAAAGAGACGGCCGATTATAAATTTTTCTATGAAGACGGATTTTAAAAAATACGGGAAAGAGCTGGAGGGCAGCGATATTACAGGTGAATATATCGGAATCGGCCGGTTTGCCAGAGCGTTCCTTCCCGAATTTTGCGGCAGGATGGAAGCGATGATTAACCGGCAGGAGCATTCCGTCTGGTGGGAGAATGTGATTTACGGACTGACAAAAGAGATGCCGGTCTATGTGGAGGACGTGGACGGACATTTTGGGCGGAAGTAGATTATATCGAGGATTACGAGCGGATTCTGGAACACAGAGGCGTGGAAAAAATCGTGAGATAGTATACCGTAACAATTCAGTCATGATGTATTCCGCGAGGTGTTTTCCCGTTTCTGTGCATCGTTTATTGCAGTTTGGCCAAAGGCTGAACTGTAATAGCTTACCCGATAAATAGAGCAGGCAGGTGTGGACTTTGAAAGAGAACGTTCAAAAAGAAATTATAAAAACCAAAAGAAGCTGGCTCTGACCGTGCTGGCTGTTCTTATTGCAGGCATTTTTCTCGAAATATTCTGTAATCTTCCGCTGATCCGCGAACTCCGGGAAAAACCAGGGCAGTTTTTCAGTTGACATAAGTCAGACTACTTTATGAGGGATTCCATGAAGACGGAGGAAAACTGGTATTTGACGGGAACGGCGGCAAGATACGCAAGTGCCGCTTAGCGGACGTTATGTGGACAAGTTATGTTATTCCTACGAATATGAGGGGCTGCTGAATGCCACGGTGAAGGTGGGAGTTTATAATGAGTACGGCGAGCTGCGGAGCGTGACATCCTGACGGTGGAAGACAGAAACAGCAAGAATATAAAACTTCCTGGATTCCTGTGGGAAAGAGGGCGGAGTATGCGGAAATCTATATTTTCCGGGATGCTCTTGACGAGCCGGGGCTGTCTTATATTGATTTTTCCGGTTTTCCGTTAAAAAAATCTCAGGTTTTGAGGCAGTCACAATCCCTGCCGTCAACTGGTACAGGCTGTGCTTTTCTGGTGCGCCTTTGAATTGCCGCCATGCTGATTTTCTTCCGGGAGTATTTTTGGAAAACGGATTGAAGTGGGATTCCTGGTTATTTCCGTCACCATCGGGACGCTTTTCTCCCTGTCCCTGCCGGCCAATAAGGTGAGCTGGGATGAGGAGGGTCATTTTTCACAGAGCTTCTGGCTGTCCAACTACAGAACGCCGGTATCGGTTTCCCCTGCCGTCACCCAGGAGTTTATTGCCGGGATTGACACCTGGCCTTATAATCAGCCGGGAACAGTGGAAGAACAGAGAGAGCTTGACAATTATCTGGACACTGCGGGCGATTACCGGAACGGGGGAATTACCTGGAGCGCTGATTTAAATAAAATAATTTTACCGGATATGCCGGCGAGGCATTATTCCTGAAAGCGGGACAGATGTTTCGTCTGCCCTTCTCCCTCGTATATAAGCTGGGAAGGCTGGGCAACCTTTTATATTTACTGTATCATCCTCTGTCTGGCCATCAGAGAAAACACCGGTCGGAAAAGGGATTATGGCTTTCCTCGGGCTGATGCCGGAGCCGATGATGGCCGGGGTATATTCCTACGACCCGACTGTGACGGCTTTTATGTATTTATCCTTTGCCTGCATCCTCCGGCCATTTTAGATACGGAGAAAAAAGATAACCTGGACGGACTATGCCGTGATGATGCTGGCATTCTTCTGGGGATGCCGAATCAAGGCGGTATATGCGCCGCTGTCCTGGTTGGCCTGTTAATACCTGCGGATCATTTCAGAAGCCGGAAAGAGCGTCTTATTATGAAGGGCGGAATGATAGCCTTGTGCCTTGGACTGATGGCCTTTTTTGCACTGCCGGCAATCTTTTCACCCAGCGAGACGGGAGATTTGAGGGGGAGAATACCAGCGAGGCAGGACAGATGTCCTATATACTTGGACATCAGTCGCTTATGCAAAGATATTGCTCCAAAATATCTTTAATACCCTGCCTTCTTATGTAATGGGCGAAACATCGCTGGGACTGCTGGGACATCAGGGAGAGGCAGCGTTTCCCTGGCTGATTTTATGCAGGCTCTGCGGCAGTTATCCTCACGGGTGGACAGTCTTCCTGTGGAAAACTTCTTGACTGGAAGCAGAAATTGTGGATATTCGTCCTCGCATCGGCGGCAGTTGTCCTTTGTCTGGACATCTATGTATCTTGTTTTTACAACACCGGGCAATACTTATATTGACGGCGTGCAGGGGCGTTACTACATTCCGCTTCTGTTCCTGGTATGGCTGGTGTTTAACCCGAAATGGATTACCGTACACCTTAAAAATCAGGATTACTACGCAGTGGTGCTTGCGCTGGCAGGAGGAATTCTTTTGTCAGAGTATTATGTGAATGTGCTGCAGAAGTTCTGTCTGTAACATTTAAATTGAAAGGAAGTGGCAGGATGAAGATACAGAAACGAGGTTTGCTTAGGTCCGGCATTATAACCGGCGCAGACAAAGAAGGACAGCCGTTGCATACCTTTGCAGTCTGTGCCTATAAGTTCTGCCTTATCTGGAGGCCTGCATCCGCTCCCCTTACGGAGCAGCAGGTAAAGACAGATGTGATTTGCTGTACCTCCACCCGAGCCCTTACATCGAAAAAAAATTACAAAGAAATATGCGGTTCCTCTCTATGTGCGGGAGGGAGAGAGCAACATCAGGGAGGACTGGCTGTTTGCCTGGCATAAAGCCGGTGGCCGTCTGGTGACGATTGCCCATCAGGACGACGTTTACAGAAGCGATTATACAAAAGGAGCTTTATCAGGCGTTTGCGAAATACCCCGACATGTCGGTTTTTGTCAGTGATTACATGACGTTAAAGATGACGGAAAGAGGGATGAAGACCGAGTGCTTCAACAAGGTATGGCTGGTGAAGAAGATACTTCGGATGCCGCTCCGGCTGAAATTGCTGTCAGGTCTGCGGCCGGTAAAACGAAGCAGCGTTATCTTCGGCAATTCGCTCTGCTGTCCGGCCTGTACGTATCAGAAGGAGCTGGCGGGGGAAGAGATGTTCCGTTCCAGGTATGATTTTGCTCTGGATTGGGATAATCTTTATGAGCTTGCAGGACAAAGGGCAGATTTATCTGCGTGGAAAAACCGCTGATTGCATACAGGGTCCATGAGGGGCGACGACGAAAGCCTGCATTGAAGACAACAGGCGGACAAAGGACGAGATGGCCATGTTCGAGAAAATGTGGCCCGGATGGCTTGTGAAGATTCTGATGCATTTTTACGTGAAGGCCTATGACGAATACGGTAACAGTTGAGACAGGTCTGCGCACGGCTGCGCTGAACGTGCGAAAAGATAGTGGCAGCAGGCATTCGGTAACAGTTGAGACAGGTCTAAAATTAGTACAATAAGTACGGGATGGCAAAGCGCCGGGAGGACGAGATGAGTTCGGCAGAAGTACCGAAAACGGAAGAATAAAAATAGATGTGATCATTCCTGCTTTCAGGCCGGGTGAAGCTGGAGCAGCTTCTGAAGCGGCTGCAAAAGCAGACCTGGCGTCCAAACAGGATCATTATCATGAATACGGAACGCCAGTATTGGAATGCAGAGCGTTACGAGCCGCTGTTTGAGGGCAGTGAGACAGAACTGACCTTAATCCATCTGGCTCAGGAGGATTTTTGATCACGGGGGGTACCAGACACAGGGGGATTCTTGAATCGGATGCTGAAATCTGCATCTGTATGACCCAGGACGCCATACCCCATAACAGGGAGCTGGTAAAAAATCTGGTTTCGGCCCTGATGGCCGGGGAAGATATTGCGGCATCCTATGCGAGACAGCTTCCAGCGGCGGACTGCGGAGTGATTGAGCGTTTTACCAGAGATTTTAATTATCCGGGTATCAGCCGGGTAAAGGGAAGGGAAGACTTAGAAATACTTGGCATTAAGACGTATTTTGTTCCAATGTCTGCGCCGCTTATAAACGTGACATCTATCTGAAACTGGGAGGCTTCACGGCGAAGACAGTATTTAATGAAGATATGATTTACGCGGCCGCAGCCGTAAAGGCGGGATATAAAAAATAGCCTATGCGGCAAACGCGAGGTGATTCATTCCCATAATTATAAAGCAATGGAACAGCTTCACCGGAACTTTGATCTGGCGGTTTCCCCAGGCGGATCATCCGGAAGTATTCGGCGGACTTCCCTCCGAAGGGAAGGGATGCGTCTTGTCAGGACAACGGCCGGATGGCTGTTAAAGAATGGAAATGGTATCTGCTTCCGGAGCTTGTGCTCCAAAGCGGATTTAAATATATTGATACCGGCTGGGAAAAGCCTATAAAAAACTTCCGTCCGGCTGATTAAAAAGCTTACAATGAACCAGTCGTACTGGGAATAATTGTTGGTTACTGTTCGAAGAACCGCGCTTTCCAGCAAAGCTGCGAATAATAATAAGCGTTACATTGACGGAGGAAAAATGGCAGAGCTGCTAATTGTAATACCCGCTTATAATGAGGCAGAAAAATATTGAACGCGTAGTAAACCGGCTCATAAAAAGAGTTTCCGCAGTATGACTACGTGATTGTAAACGACGGTTCCAGGGATGAGACGGCGGCTATTTGCAGGCGCAATGGCTATAATCTTTTGGATCTGCCGGTTAATCTGGGACTTTGCAGGCGGTTTTCAGGCAGGGCTTAAGTATGCGGCCCGGTATGGATACCGTTATGCGGTTCAACTGGACGGAGACGGACAGCACAGGCCGGAATATATTGCGGCGATGAAAGAAAAAATGGACGAGGGCTACGAGATAGTAATCGGCTCCCGCTTTGTCGGCCAGAAGAAACCATTTACGATGAGGATGCTTGGTAGCAACCTGATTGAGAAAGCAATCCGGATGACAACCGGTGTGGATATCAAGATCCGACCTCCGGAATGAGAATGTTCAGCAGCAGGATGATTGAGGAGTTCGCCAAAGGACTGAATTACGGACCGGAGCCGGATACAGTTTCCTATCTCATTAAACAGGGGCAAGAATCGAGGAGGTTCCCGTTATTATGGACGAGCGCCTGTTGGGGAGCCAGCTACCTGACCCCGGTCAATGCATCCCGGTATATGATTAAAATGCTGATATCAATCCTGCTGATACAGAATTTCAGGAAGAGAGGGTGACGGATGATGACGCTTATGCTTCGGATTGTTTTAATTGTTGTTTCTGTGGCGACCACGATTCTTATTATGAGGCGGATCCGCCAGTCCAAGCTGCAGATAGAGGATTCCCTGTTCTGGATTGGTTTTTCCTTCATACTGATTTTGTTCAGTATATTTCCGCAGTTACCGGCGATTCTGGCCCGGCTGGCGGGGACATATACGACAGCGAACTTTATTTTCCTGTCGGTGATTTTCCTGCTGATTGTAAAAAATGTTCCATATGTCAATTAAGATGTCACAGCTGGAAACCAGGGTAAAAGAACTGGTTCAGGAGATGGCTCTGGAGGAGAACAGGAGGGCGCAGGAGGAGAAGGAAAAGCGGATAGAACGGGAATCTGGTGTTTCCGAACATAGTGAGATTTAGTTAACAGGTGAGGACGCCGCCGCAGGCCGACGGACGGGGTGGTGGGATGTATATGAGCCTTTCGTCCCGGAGGAAGGGTGTCGTGGGTGGGAGAAGGAGATACTGCGGCTTTTTGTTTTCGCAGGGCAGAGTCGAGAGAATGAAATCCGCCCGGCACGCTTTGCCTTTCTCTGCCTAAGAGCTATCGACTCTCAGGCGAACGTCCTTCCGCGATTTCATTCTCTCCGACTCCGCCGGAAGATGTGGGCAGTATCTCCTTCTCCCGGAAGGTTTTCGCCGGGACGAAAGACTCGGCCAAGGGTGTAGGCCCCGTCCGCCGGCCTGCGGCCGCTGATTGTCTCACGCATTAAGTGCGGGGGAGAACCTTGTCGCTGCCACTCAGTGCTTCTGTGTGCGAGAAATACGATTGCCTCAATGCACCTTTATGAAAGTAGGGCTGAAGATTTGATATCAGCCTGCCGGAAACACGTAGTGGCTGCGATAGAGCCCTTCCCACTTAAGGTTAGAGATAATCATTGGACATATCTCGTTCCGGACGTCCTCGATAAAGCCGTTCACGGTGTTGACTGAAACAACTATTGCCAGGTTCCAAAGGTAGTGATATAGTATTGCATAGCCGGTACCATACAGGCTGCCCCCGGCTTATGGATTGTGAGACAGCTTATAGATCAGATTAAAAGGAGAGTAATCATGGGAAAAATCACAGTAACCCCTTGTGATATAGAGGGACTTTATGTTATCGAACCAACCGTATTTAAGGATGAGCGAGGCTATTTTGTAGAGACCTATAATCAGAATGATTTCAGGGAAGCAGGCCTTGATATGGTGTTTGTCCAGGACAACCAGTCGATGTCTGTAAAAGGTGTGCTCAGGGGCTTCATTACCAGAAGGAATTTCCTCAGGGCAAGCTGGTCCGAGCAGTCCGCGGTGAAGTTTTCGACGTGGCTGTGGATCTGCGTACCGGTTCCCGGACATACGGAAAATGGTTCGGCGTTGTGATTTCAGCGGAGAATAAAAAACAGTTCTATATTCCGGAGGGGTTTGCCCACGGCTTCCTGGTACTTTCGGATGAGGCGGAGTTTGCATACAAATGTACCGACTTCTACCATCCGGGCGATGAAGGCGGGTTGGCTTACAACGATCCGAGATCGGAATCGAGTGGCCGGTTACCGAGGGCATGGAACTGATTATTTCCGAAAAAGATAAAATGGGGCGGTTTTAAGGATACGTTTAAGTTCCAGCTTTAAATCCGCGCTCCTAAAATTAATAACAGTTCAGACAGCATGAACTGTTACTGAAATTAACCGGAGGTTTTCGATGAGAGAACTGATTACCCTTGTTAAAGGGCTTCTAAAGAAAGAAAATTGATTCTGGATCTGTCCAAAGCAGATTTCAGAAAGAGATTTGTAGGCTCCTTTATTCCCTGTTCTTTCGGCATTGTCTGGATGTTTATCCAGCCTTGTCAAAAAGGATGGTTACGATTGCGATATATGCGTTTATTTTTGGTGAGCATGGCATGAAGAATGCACCGCCTGTTCCGGGAGTATCCTATGTCATTTGGCTGACTCCGCGGTTCATTATTGGGCCCCTGGTTCTTCTTCAGTGAGGTGCTGAATAAAAAACCAACTGTCTTCAGGAATACCATTACCTTGTCAAAAGGTGGTGTTTGAACGGACGATGAGATGCTGCCTGTTATTAAATTAATATCCTGCTTTATGGTTCACGTGCCTGCTTTCTTGTAATCATGATAGGATTTATCTGATCAGCGGATATATGGATGATTACCTGGCTGCAGATTTTTACTCTATTATTCCTTTGCCGCATCCATGCTTGGGCTGGCGCTCACATTTTTTACCAGCGCGGTTCAGGTGTTTTTTAAGGATATGGCCCAGATCGTTGGAATCTGCCTGCAATTCGGCATGTGGCTGACACCGATTATGTATGATGAAAAAATTTTACCGACAGAGCGCTCCTGGCTTGGAACGGTGTTTAAGCTCAATCCCTTTATTACATTGCGGCAGGCTACAGGGGACAGTATGATGACGGAAACTGGTTCTTTGAACGCCCTGACGATGACGCTCTACTTCTGGGCGGTTACGCTGACGTCGGTTTATGCTGATCGGGCTTAAGATGTTTAAAAAGCTG
>VOFE01001767.1_pt1 | contig 38001 bp, 48 predicted proteins | sample 5384071 | NCBI WGS metagenome assembly VOFE01 (sample SAMN12384724, study PRJNA508395) | human gut metagenome | isolation source: healthy gut D | host: Homo sapiens
GGAACCAGAAACGGGTGAACATATACCAGCGAAATGACCAATTCGTTACTTTCAGCAGAGGCATACAAGCCCGGTCCCTGAATGATAATATCGTCAACCGGATATTTGTTGATAAGAATGATAATATCTGGGTAGGGACCGACTTCGGCGGAATTAATATCATGGCTCCGCAACGCATAACTTTCAATTATTCACTGCAAGGGTATGAGAAAGGAGTACCCAACATCATCAGCACGGTGCTCGAAGACAAAAGGGAAACATCGGCAGGAATTGTAGATGGCGGACTTGCCATTAAGAGGAAAGGTGCTGCAGCTAGTGTTGGAGTGTTTGTAATGGTGTTTTATTTAGGGCAGTTACTCCTGTTTTGTGGTCCGTTTCTTCAAAAGGCTTTGCATTGGTTATCCCGTCGCTGTTTTGGAGTCTTCCTTGTACATCACTTGGCTGGTAGAAGACAATCCCGACATGCGTCATTATATCAAGAATATGCTGAAAGAAAAATACAATATTGCTGAAGCAAACAACGGTGAGCAAGGCTATAAGACAGCCCAGAATATCGTGCCCGATTTTATTGTATCCGATCTAATGATGCCCGTATGCGATGGTTCCGACTTCTGCAAAAGACTGCGCGAGGACAAGCTTTTAAGTCACATTCCTTTCCTGCTTCTCACGGCAAATTCAAGTGAGACTGCCCGGATAGAAAGCTATGAAAACGGAGTAGACGGATATATCACCAAGCCTTTCGAACAATCCGTATTATTAGCCCACATAGACTCCATCTTGAAGAACAGGGATTTGCGTCAGAAGAAATTCGTAGAACAAGACTTGAATCCTATCCTGCTGGAAGTGGGACAATCCGACCAGCAGTTCATGAACGAAGTTATGAATATTCTGGAAAAGAACTATGCTGATCCTCAATTCGGTGTAAAGGATCTGACAGAAAGGCTGAACATCAGTTATACAGTGATTTATAAGAAATTCGTATCACTCACCGGACTTCCGCCGGTACGTTTCATCCAATTATACAGGCTACAGATTGCCAAGAAAATATTAGAGAGTAGCACCAATAACATCATTGTATCAGAAATAGCCTACCGGGTGGGATTTAATGACCCCAAGTACTTCACCCGTTGCTTTGTGAAACAATATAAGCAAACGCCCAGTTCATTCTTCAAGTAGCACGACCTTAGAATCAGGTTTATTTACAGCACATTGCGGAAGGTTTCTATTTTATAACTATCAGATCGCCTTCCGCAAACCCAACTGTTATATGTTTCACTTGAAAAAGACTTATTACTTTCAGTTCTTTCTTTAACTCTTTCAGAACTTCCACCAGGCCGTTCAGTACTTCCTCCCACGGGATTTCGCTGGAAAGTTGCAAAGCATCACAGTTCCTTTCTCTCGGATCGAAATCTTCTTCACAAGCCCAGTCATCATTTTCCGCGTCATATTGTTTAGAGCCTGTCAGTTCGAGGTATAGCAGCTCTGCCCATTTTCTTCGACAGCTTCCCACAAGTTGAAGTTCAATGCAATGATGTCATTAGGCAGGGTTTCGTATTCAGCAATGAACAAAAGCCACTGTTTTACAATGGCTTTTACTTTCTGTTTATCAAATACCTCCATAGGGGTACAGCAAGTCTGAAAGTCCGGTTTACTTTCATCGTTCCCCAATATGGAGAATAGTTTTTTCAAAATATTACTCATTCTTAATCAATTCAAAAGTGTAGCTTCCTAACTCAATGACATCATTAATATGATATGACTACAAAGATAATGACAAATTATAAATAAATAGTATCTTGTTACCATACCATATTAATAACCTTTAGTTGAGGAAAATGTTTTTGCATGGCATGATTAAAACATCAAATGATTCATTCTTTAGGTCTACCGACTTTCCCCTACATATATCCCCTTTTCAGAAACAGCACTTTACCCGAAAGAATATTCCCGTTATTGACGATGGCGACGGAGGTATGCACCGCCATCCGTACGGAACTGCTTCAACATCTGGTCGAAAACATCATAGCAACTCCGGAGATGGTCTGTGCCCACACGTATACAGAATCGCTCGAATGGTCATAACCCCCATCCATTAGATAGCCAAAAGCATTTTCACCGTCATCTACGGCAAGTCTACGACATTCTCCTGCAAGTGTTCATCACTTAAAATGGAATATCGCCAATATGAACCCGCACCAAACAAAGCATTAGGTTTCGAGAACGTAGAGTGAGTATACGACCATGGAAAGAAAGAAAGTAAATAATAATTTTCTCCCGGAGGATTAATGAAACTGATACAAGGTGCAAAAGTTTCTCCCTTCTCACCAAGATCCACTTTAGTTACTTTAAGATCAGTAATAATAAGATTCGCTTCCATTTTCTGTGTATCCGATTCAAAATGCTTACCGTTATAGTATATATCTAATGAATAGGAATGGCCTTCAATACCATATAGTTTAGTAGTCACATACACCCCACCAGCAGAATTCTGAGAGACGCTATTTATATGTTCCGTCTCTTTACGCTTTTTATCATAATTATAATAGTCATAATACACATGATTTTCAAAACGAGGTTTCACATATTGAAGCGTATCCCTGATACCCTCCGTAACATCTGTAATCACAATTACCGCATCATCTATTCCTTCGTAATTATAATAATCACCCCCTGTAATTGCAGCAGGCCTGGTAAGATGAAAGAAATAGGGCGGACGCTCATTAGTTACAGTCCCTTCAAAAACAATTGCATCCGAAACATAGCCCGACAAATCCACATCAAACACTTTCTCACAGCCCGACATAAACAAGCCTAAAAGAACACACAAAATATAAGAAGCCGACTTTATCATAACTATCAAAATTTAAATGTATAAGTTAAAGAAGGCACAATGCCGTAAAGATATAATTTATACATAAGAGGCTGTGCAATGGAAAAGTTTCCATTACGCCCCGCATAAATGGAAAACATTTTCTCTGTTATATGCATTAATGATTGAAAGAGAAAGACTCGATTCTTCCACCTATATGTTGTAGAGAAATCCAATTGGTGAAATGCCGGAGCACGATACCCGTTTCTACCGGAATAATAGATATAGAATACAGAGTGATGGAAATAATATTTTCCTACCGGCAACGTCAGGTTCATCCCCGAAGCATAAGAAAAAGTAGATGACAGTGACCAATGAGAACCAATATTCCAGTTCAAAAACAGTTTTAAATTATGCGGACGATCATATATCGGCTTGTATTCCTTCCCATTGATATTATTTCTTGCACGCGAAAGTGTATAACTAAGCCATCCAGTCAGGGCACCCTGATTCTTTGAAAAATACAACTCCAGTCCAGTTCCTTTAGCAGTGCCGCTCTCTACTTCCTTTTCAATCCGGTCATTCTGGAATATATTGGCATTTTCCACATAGTCCACCACATGACGCATTTTCCGGATGTAAGCTTCTACTGACAAAGTATACTCTCTGTGCGGAAAGTTATACTCGTAACCAATGCTACCTGTCTCATAACAGATGGCTCCAATAACGCATTGGCAGGTATCCACATGTCCGAAGGGATTCCTACCGAGGAATTTGAGAGCATATGTATGCTTTGTGCCGCCTGTGTATAAGAGACAGTTATACGATTGGAAGGATTAAGAGTATAGGATAACTCTGCTCGCGGTTCGGGAACAACATACGTTTTTGCTCCATACGAGGAAGATGAAGGAGCACACAAAACAGATAAACGGACTCCGGCATTCAACTGGAAACGGGAAAGGAACTTATATTCACCCTCTGCATAGAGAGCTATATCCCACAAGGTCTTTTTGGGCAGGCGGGAAGGGACCACATTCGATTCATCGCCATACTTTTCTACCGAACCGGGCATAGTAGTAAAGAAGTGCGCACTTACTCCTGTCTTCAAACTCAAAGAGTTATTCAAGTGTGTTTCCCAGTCAGACTTCAACTGATAAGACTGCATATCCGATTTCCAAAGATATTGTAATCCGTCTGCCAAAGATTTATACCTATAATAATAATTACTGAAAACAGCACTTGTATTTATGTTAGTTCTATCATTCAGAATATGGTTCCATCTCACTGTAGCAGTGGCATTTCCCCAGTCCATACCATATCCCTTGATCAATTTATTGAAAAACAGTATGGTCGCCTCCACTATACAACGAAAAGAAAAGCCGGTTACGATCATTCAATGCTGTATTCACCTTAGCATTGACATCATAAAACCACATCTGTGGCTTAGAGGCCAGATCACCACCTAATAAGCCAAGTGTGACTCCCGGATAACCGAATCTGCCTGAAACCAAATAAGAACCTTTCTTCAAAGGACCTTCCAGCAATACTTTTAGAGGCAATCAATCCCAGACTTGCACTTCGCTTGCGCTCTTTACTATTGCCTTCGCGCATACGGACATCAATAACCGATGAAGATCGGCCGCCATATTTCAATGGAAAATAGGACTTATACAGGTCCACCTTTTGAATGGCGTCATTATTAAATACAGAGAAAAAGGATAAAACATGAGTAGGGTTATAAACTACAGCCTCATCCAGCAAGACCAGATTTCCCCATTGGTTACTGCCCCGTACAGAAATATTGTTTGCCCCCTCATTGCCACTCTGCACTCCCGCAAAAATTGCAAAGTCTTTATTAAATCGGGCTCTCCTCCTACAACAGGCAGGGCTTGTATCTTCTGTGCATCCAACATAAATTGTCCGCTATGTTTTCGGGCCCCCAGTACTTCAACTCCTTTCAGCAAATAGTCATTAGGCTGTAAAGCTATATCGACAACCGTATTGTCCGATAGTTGCAATGTATCCGACCATGTTGTATAGCCCAACATAGAACACTGAAGCACACACCTACCTGTATGGAGGGTAATGGAATAGAGCCCGTATGCATTAGTAGCCATACCTGTACTTGAATTCATTTCAATACATTGGCATCCGAGAGGGTCTCCCTGTTTTTGCATCCGTCACACGCCCCCGTACTATCACTCGTTGGGCAAAGGCAGTATGCAGACAGAAAAGAGAAAAATAAATAAACAGATAAGCCTTTCATTAGTTTTGTAATTCTTTATCTAAGAGTTTAGTCAGTTCTTCATAAGAATTCGTAATATAAACCAAGCGATTATTAATGATAATGGTAGGAGTGGCAAATAGTCCCCGTTCCATCAACTTATCAATAGTATGGTTTACCTTATCATAAGTTTCGGCGGACAGCACATCTTGCTTATATGCGGCAACATCCAACCCTAAATCCCGGGCAAGGTCAAAGATATATGCAGAGTCAGGCAAAGCATCATAGGAGAATATGGCATCATGAAACTCCCAGAATTTACCATATTTACCAGCCGCTTCACAAGCCAATGATGCAAGATTCGGTTCGTCGGCAAAATTAATAAAGCCAAATTTCACCCGATCATGGTACTTATCATAAATACGTTTCAACGTCTTTCTCAAATTCAGCACAACGTTTGCAATTGAAATCTGATGCCACTATCAAATGAGTAGTAGCATCAAGATTTCCTCTATATTGAACGCATAAATCGGCTACAACACAATTGGGCTGTTTAGGAGGGTATATATACCGCTTGATTTGTGCTCTATTAAATAGTGAGTCTGCCAAATGCCGGACTAAAACACTACGCACTCTGTTTTTAGGCAACAGATCCGCCATGTACTGAGCCCCTGCTGAATCTCCCATAATACTATCAATATAAGCATTCAAGAACTCATCAGTAAGTTTTACCCCCGATCAAGAGCCTCATACTCTATCAATTTTTTGCTTGATTAAGTCGTCCAAGGCTCTTATCTTTATCTCATAAGCCATATTCAATAAATCGAAAGTCTCTTGTGTTGTCACCTGAGACAATTCGGAAGCATAAAGTTTATGCCCGTTTATTTCAGCTACAACTTCCTCATTTCTTTTAGAACAAGAGAAGAGTAACACAGCCAACACTAATAATACATATTTCATTTAATTAGCCATAACCATTCCAGGATGATATCTATTCTTATTTTTAAAATAGGAAAGATCTGTACTGAATGTCAAACTATACCAAGTATTCTTTCCGGTATTCAAACCATATTCTCCATAGAAATGATCTGATAATAAATCTGCAGTAAAAGTATTTCCGGTATATAATTTAGCCCAGTTTTTATTACTTGAGTCTTCATCATCAAAATGAATTTTCCCCATTGTTGCAAGAGGAGAACCACAAATTACTCCATAAGTTATCCGACTCTTAGGCCCCAAACTCCCACTTGCAATTGTACTCGGTACTCCCAATACATCAGGAAAGGCCCAAGCTAAAACAGCATTATCATCTATCTTGGTATAGCCATTAGAAATATCACTTTTTTCATCATAATCAGGATTTGCACTTACCACCCTATTATCAGTATGTTTATCATCACAGTCATGATAACGAGCTACTATTTTCATCCAAGGATGATTGAAGCTAACGGCCTGTAATAGTTTATATGATTAACAAGGAATACACCTCCCGGATAATATTGACTTGCTTCCGTTAAACAAAATTTTAAACGGACATTACCATTGCTATCAATGTATGAATCTCCTATCAAACCCTCCGATTTAGAATTCTGCTTCGTATCTTCCGCATCAATATTAACTTCCAACTCCGTATAGACACCACACGAACCAATCTTAAAAACTCCTACGACATCATTAGAAGCACTGTAAACAGTTCGCATCACTTTCTTTTGCAATAGATGTACGATTCATCAACTCAGTCACGTAATCATCCATAAGTATTCTGGATAGTCTCTTCATCCGCAACTGTTTCAATCTTGGCAGTATCGGCGTTTTCTTCCATTGACCTGGTTGATACTTCATAATCCGCAGCAGCTTTAGCCAACTCCATATCATTCTCTAATAAATCATAACTGTTACTGCATGAGTAGCATGTCAACACTCCTAAAAGAGTGAATAATAAATGTTTTTTCATGTTTTGAATGGTTAAGCTTACACCATAAGCTCTAAATTAAATAAGTCAAATAGTGAAATCTCCGTATAGAATCATCTCCAATAGTTATCTCCAAACGATAATTTTCTTCTCCTTCTAATAGTCCTGCCATATTCAGTACAATATTATCTGAAACCCCATATAGTTCAGAATAAATTGACTTCATTGGTTGAAAGATTAGTCACGGAAATAAAAGTATCATCGGAGCAGTTCTCAAAATTAAGTAATAGCAATTCATTGCTAAGATCTAAATAAGCGGAAGCAAATAAATCAACTGAGCGTAATGTTCCGTCAGAAGTAGTACTCTTCTTCAGTACAATACTACTTTCCAGACTCTTGTACAGTTGCAGCCCCATTTACAAACGATAATAGAAATAAAAACAGTAATAAAGTTTTCGCTCTCATAAGTATATGATATAAATTATTGTTGCAAATAACTTAATCATTTACATAAGAACAAAAAAACATGAAGTAACAATGGTAACAATAAATATAAAAACAACAGTAACAATGGTAACAAATCACACGCTAAATCACTAGTTTTCAGCAACCAAATATTCGTTCAAACAGTTCAATATCCATTTTATTCTTAATGCGGCTTTTTCTCATTTTTATCGCATCCGGAGTAGAGTTCATTATGTCCCAAATGACATCTTTGGAGGTATTCAGAAGAATTAAAATACAATATAATAAATCGTCGTTTGTCAAAGCTGTGCAACGCTCCTTAAACCCGGTCATCACATCTATAAAGGTTCTTCGAATATCATTGATAATCTTCATTCTATAATTAGCAACTAACGAAATACGTTTTTTAGAGACGAATTTTCAAGTTCATATAGCTTTTATAGCCATTAGTTGTTTTGAACAAAGAAATGCAAATCGCTAATCGCTCTTCTTCCAACTTGTATAATTCTAGCCCCTTATCTTCAGCTATAGCGTCAGACTCTTCATTCAGCAACATAACCTCAGTACGATTCTTCGTTAATTGCTGTTGCAAGGATACGTATTTCTTTTGTCGAATCCTGTCACGCCACATGTATAGTACAACCAAAAAATAAAAACTAAGCACAAAAATATTACAACTAAAATCACAACTATCTGCTGATTTTTAACAGACAATTTATACTTATGCAATTCAATCAAATGATTATCCATCAGTTTATCAATCTCTGCACGATCATTCATTATTTGAATCGAATCATAAAAGATTATAAAGGAATCAGCATATAAAGTAGATTTTTCCCAATCTCCCACTCTTTTTTACTCTCCTGAAAAAGAGAATGATAAGATGATGTCTTGGCATATATATTAGATGACCTTGCTCCTATACTCCAATAATAAACAGCAGAATCTTTCTTATTCATACTATTCATTATATCACCCTTAACAGAGCAAGCCGCAGTATAACCCTCACCTTCGGATAAATAAACCAAGGCTCTTGATATACAAGTATCAGCATCTACAAATTTATTTTGTTCATTATAAAGAGTAGCCATATTTTTATACACAGTCGAAACCATGGCTGAATTATTCAAAGAAAGAGCTATGGGTAATGCCTTTTTTTGTAATAATAGTACGTACTGTCCCATTGGTGTCCCAATAAAAAGCATTTGCTATATTCTTAAGATTATAACATGTGCGCAAAGAATCTCGTCCTACGCACAGGGCATACGCTTCTTTATACATAGATAAGGCAGTCTTATTCAGATCCTGTTCGCTATAGCAATCTCCTAAATGGCTATATATCATAGATAAAAACATAGGATCTTTCCCTTCAGGCATTATATCTACAGCCTTCAAATAAAAATCAATAGCTGCCGGAAGTTTTCTCTGTTCCAAATAAACACAACCCAGATAGAAATAAGACTTCGCAAGTCGCTCCTGATCCTTTTTTGCTTCCATAATAGTCTATTGCCAGACTTATTAAGGAATCATTCTGTAGTAATATATAGTTCTTATACCTTGCCTGTGTTAACAACAAACAGTACAAAGCTTGATTTCCTTTCTTTATTTTCTGCGGATCAGGTATTTGTTCAAGCAGATAAAGTGAACTGTCAGGACGCGACTGCATCAAAGAGTCAGCTGCCAGTAAAATAGAATTAGCAAAATGAGAGTCATTCCCGCATGAATAAAGTAAAGATATTATTGTTAATAGGAGAAAATGTAAGAGTTTTTTCATGGTAGTTAGTTTTATCGTTCTAGATTCACAAATATAATAACAAATCTTAAGAATCTGTTTAAATATAAATGAAATAAAATCTTAAGAAGATTCCCGCATCTGCCCAAGTCTTACTTTATTTGAAGTAACAAAACTAATAATAAAGATGTATCGGAAACCAAGTGGCAATATATGACAAAAGTGTTGAACCTGCAAGTAAGAAAGCAAAAATATGATTTGCGCATGATCTGGAATGCCATTTTTATTTAGTCAAAACCGGTTGTCAGTGACGTATGTTGCCTAAAGACCTTCCCAAATGGGAATCTGTTTACTATTATTATAGAAATCAGAAAAGTTTAGTTATAAGCATCATTGAATCCCATTTCCGGAAGAAGACTCAATGATGCCCAGAGAGAGAGCGTTATCTCTTTTTCTTCCAAATATAAATATGTGCCCCTACCGTTGCATATAGGCGGGTGGCATCCATCTTGCCGGTATATAGTTCATTCACTGCGGCTTGCAGCTCATCATTGTCAACTTTCGGTTTTCCGATTTCACCTCCCACAAGGCCGGCATCCACACTTAAGCCTATTACTGAACTTAAACGATATTCAAGCCCCATCGTAAAGTTTCCGCCCAAAGCATTGGCTGTAGCATTAATTTTACCTAAACCATCTGCTTTAAGGGTTTCTTTATAACGTAACCATCCCCATCCTACTGCACCGTAAATGGTTAACTTCTCCCCTAAAACCCATCGTCCGGTGAATTGAGGAGCAATATACAATAATCGTCCTACGTCTTTCATCTCCATCGTTTGAAAACCGTCAGTGAGAGACATTGTCTCTTTGGCGCGAAACTGCTGCACCAACACTCCCCACCCCCAACGGTTATAATAACGAGACATTCCCACCCTCCAATCAAGTCCTGTGGACATATACGAAGAACCCTCAACCTCTTCTGTGGAGACAATATGCCCTACACCTACACCCCAAAAACGTAACCGATAGGTTGTTTATTCCAGTCCGTACCCTTACGTGGCTGTGAGTTTACTTTTTTGGATTGCGTCAGACTTTTTGTTTATCTCCTGAGCATGAAGAGAATGCTCCCAAAATGCTGATCGCTAATAGAATGATTTGTTTTTCATATTTTATGTATTAGTTTAATGTTTTATTCGTTATGGATACTTTTTCATTATAAGGAGGCCACATTTTATATTACGCATAGCGGGGTGGGAGGATAATAGATATCATGTTTTAAAAGTTTCATATCTTTTAGCGTCAAATCATATCGTTGTAAGATATTATAGTTACGACTTATTTCCTCCCAAGAATATTTTGCAAGCGTATCAGTATCAAAATAAATATGCGTATCGTATCATTAGCCATTCTAAAAATCTCTTCTGCAGTAATTGAACCTGGTACTATAAACAAATTTACTGATTTCTTTTCCACGGTTGTAAATCCATAATTATATTGAGATGTAGCATCATAGTCTTGATAGGCAGGTACTAAAGTATCTTGGATACCCAGATACCACATGTTTAAACACACATCTATTTCTCTATCCGATTGATTATACACCTCGAAGCCAAATTCATGTGTATTTGGGTCGCAGGAAGAACATCCTAATAATATTATTAGTAATTTATTTATCAATTTCATATTTCTAATATTTAAAGTTATAATTTATAGCTTGCGGATAAAAAGTCGGATTCTTGGATTCGTCCACATTATTCCATAATATTTCTCAAAATATTTCTTCGCCCTTTACTTGCATTCATTTCGTAATCTTCTAAATCATGGGAAGGATAAGTTTTATTGCCAATTGTTACATAACTTTTATCTTGTACACTAATAATACTAGGTATTCCGACTTTTACCAAATAGCTCCACCCATAGCTTTTACTCTGCAAATAATGACCATATTCATGCATATAAAGTTGATCTTTTGTAGGATCAAAGTTTCCATCATTGTCAACAGGCATTTTACCATCACCCCAATAATCACTTTTCCCATCATTTATATTAATAAAGCTACCTAATGTAACACCATTATTCTTTGTTGGTGAACATTCATTTATTACATAAGTTGCCCCATCAAAATACTCTACTCTATCTACATTTCCTATAGCATTTCTATATTGAGACCATACTACACCAGCTACTGTTTGAGGAAGTTCCCAAGTAAAGCGCGACCAAACATCAAGAATTTTAAAGTCTTTCAAACCCTGAAATAATCCAAAATTAATTTTAAGTTCATTTTTCGCTCCCTTAATCCCCTCTTTCCAAGCTGAAAAAATCCTTTTCAAGATATTCCCTTCTTAAATAATCCTCTGAAAAAGCCTGTTACAAACCCTAAGAAGAACTCTCCATCTTCATCAATATACCTTAATGGATTATTTAAACAATAAGAATACCTATTATAATTCTGGCTCAAATATGGATCTTGCAACTGTGGATCAGGAGACAGGAATCTGCCTATAACCGGATCATAAAGCCTTGCATTCATATTAATTAAACCAAAAGCTGTCAGATGCTCATGCCCGGTATAACCTCTGCCCAAGAATAACGTAGGTTCTGTGCCAACCGCATATAAAGCTTGGTTAGCAGGATTCCTCAACCTCCCCATGCATCATAACTTAACTCCTGCTTCAGCACACCCGAAGAATTAACGATATGAGTTATACTGCCCAGATAATCCTTGCATAGATAGTAAACAGCCCAAGCCCCTGAACCTTCTTTCACATACACTGCTGCCGCTGAATATGCATCGCCGCCAAGGTACAGAATTTCTTTTGAACCCGCAACTCCTGTTTCAAATTCATATTGATTTCCCCAATAATATTTATTGAGTTGGACTTGATTGTTCTTCTTCAGATTCATTTTGGCCCTATTACCTTCCCCATTATATGTAAATGTTGCTACATAACCATTTTCAGTAATAGTCTCCGGCCTTCTTAAAGCATTATAGGTAATCTGTTGTTCCCGAAGTGGAACTTCCGTACCATAAGGAGTAATCGAAACTATCGCATAAGGTTTCTCATCATTTATACACAAAAGCTCCTACATTAGATATATTGGTTATATTTCCATTGTTACTGTAAGCAGCCGTTTTTCCGGCAAAACTTGTCAATCTGTTCAAATTGTCATAACTAAAGCTCTCCTGAATGTTCCTCACATTGTCTTTTCTCCAGTTCAGATTGCCCGTCTTAGCGTTAAAGTTATATCCGGAATTCTGAATAACAGTAGAACCGTTTTTAACTACTCTACCCGTTGGAATCCCGTTTGCATCATAAGAATATGTACGGGTCAGAATACCAGTGCTTACACCGGTCGTTAATCCTAATGAGTTTTCAGCAGTTAACTTCCAGATAGATGTCGAGCTATTAAGTTTCACTTCCGAAAGATTACCATAGGAATATGTATAGTTTTCAGTCACAATACTGCCGACATTAGAAGCATACGCCAAGTCTGATATACGCCCACTGGTGTAAGTAAATGTTTTTTTGAGCCATTTTCCATCCACATTCGTTTCTTTCATGGTCTTTAGCCTCATCAAAGCATCATAAGTATAGGTTTTAGACGTCCCGTTTGAACTTACCTCAGATTCTATGAGATTATCAGCATTATAGCTGTAGTTTATTGTCTGTCCGGCAACCTCCTTTTTTGTCAAACGATGAAAATTATCATAAGTTTTCTTCGTAGTATTTCCATTGGCATCAGTTTCCAGAACGCCATTCCCCATAGCGTCATAACCGTATTCGATTAGTCCGAAACTTGGGTCATTCATCGTAATTCGTCTGCCAAAATCATCATACCCGAATGTAGTTGTAATCTGTCCCGGAGCAATTACGCTATTCATCTGACCATCTGGTCTATAATTATAAGCAGTGGCACCTGCGGGGTCGGTAACTGATATTATATTTCCGGAAGCATCCTGTTTTTCTGTTTTTGAAACACCATCTACCACCGAAGTTACGCTTTGTATTAGAGTATGAAAAAGTGTCCTCCTTACCGGATGCATATTTTAATGATATGATCCTATCATTAGAATCATAAGTATATGTATTCCATTGCGCAGGAGTGGCTCCCTTGAACGGCACGGAAACTTTAGCCAACCTCCCTCTCTCGTCATACACATTATCGGTATAAATATAATTTCCGTCAAAGCGTTGTTTTCCACTTCTTACTTCCCTCCCTAAAGCATCATAATAAGTCCGGGGAAGCCGGAGCGCCTGTAGCAGAAATGGTAGTAAGCCTTAAAGCTGAAGCCGGAGCCGTAGCCCAAGAATATGAAGTAGTTTCTACAGAACCATCCGGAGAGACAGTTTTACTTTTCTACCCCAATCATCATATTCGAACGTGGTTTCCTGTTCTTTATGATTTTTACAGAGTAAAGTAATCCCTTTGGATTGTACGTATACGTACTCACAAAATTCAAAGGAGTCGTTTTCTTTATGACCCTCCCATAAGAATCGTATTCATACAGCGTTTTTTTAAGCTAGTAGTAGCTCCATACTCTTTCAGAAATTCCTGAGTAACCAGCCCATCTTTATATGAACGATTGACTTGAGAGGCTGATTTCCCGTTTACATAATTCACTGTAACAATCGGAAGCTGATTATTATCAAATACAGGTATGTAATTTCTGCCGACCCATGTTAAACCATCTTTTGTTTTAGTGGTTACCTGATCATATAACAGTCCTATTCTATAAGTCGTGCCATTGTCTATGTTCTGATAAGAGTTATCAGTTGTTATCGTGAGACCATCGCTGTAAACTGATGTTTCTTTCGTTACATTACTATAAACATCATAGACACAACTGGAATTTACTGTCACGTTTTTCAACTTATCTTTTTCTACCTTGCTGCTCGAAATCATCCTGACTACCTTATTTGATAAGGTAACCATATGAAAGTTATAAGACGATTCCGCCGTTGGAGTGACCACTTGAGTAATGAACCCGAACTTCATGGGATCAAAAGTCTGTTCAGTCTGAATTCCCCTGTTATTGTCATATATCCTAATTTTCCTGAACCCACAGAAGCCTAAGCCTTGACGATGCGCAACAGCATCATTATAATAATACGATACAGAAGATATGTATTTGCCATTATAAATAGAGTATGCATTACTCACCATATTAACGTCTATATACAGCTTATTATATGGAAAACCCACACTATAGTCAGATGTCGTCCAATACATATTGCCATTAGTAAGATTTTCATAATCAAATTTCTCAATTACCCCATAACTGTTAATCATGCCGGTCAGCATTCTTCCCCGGGCATCATTACGTGTAAAGGAGATTGGAGTGACAGTGGCATCCTTTATACTTAGCAATTGGCTGGTCCTACAACTATAACCATCTCCTATAGTTCCTGTTATAAAATGAGAATCAGAATCTACAGTCACTTTTGCAGATTCGGCCACAGTATTCAGTTTACCGTTCTGGTTCAGATGTACACTGATTTGAGTTCCGGATTTTACAGCTAAATCGGGAAGTTTATCACCATTCAGATCATGAAACAGAAACTGATAATTGGTATCGGAATTAGATAAAAACTCAAATGTGCTGCTTACAAATCCACTACCGGTTGCCAATAAAGCAGTCCAGGTTTTATACGTACTATTATAGTGAGTTACCGGATAAGAAATGGGTCTGATACACGGAGTGGTAAATTCAAAAGCCTTATCGCTATCAACCTTACCACCATTACTTAGGGAGGAAGGATCCTTTATTATCGGATCATCAATAATCTCACCTCTACAGCCACTACATTCACCACAAGGGCGTTTTTTCATTTCAATCCAGTAATCATTCTTCTTCGGACCTAAAGAAAATCGGTGAGCCCATCACCGTTAATATCTTCAACCAACAATTCTCTTTTGGAAGCACCCGATATATCTGTGCTCTTAATGCCGCTTGTATATGCAATCTGCATACAAAAGCACCTCCCTGATATGAGTAAATATAAGTTCCAATTCCGTTTATGAGGCAAATGTCCGTTCTCCTGTCCCCTGTTATAGTCGACAGCAAAAAGCGCATCCTTAAAATAATCAAATAAGAATGGAGTTTGATCATATATCTTAGTCCTCAATTCCAGATTAAACATAGTGGTTCTTGACCATGTCCTGTTCCCCCTTCGGAAGTTTGTTACCCGAAACGGCAACCAATTCCATCTTCCCATCTCCATTGAAATCTCCGGTAATGAATAATCTGGGAACAGCACTTTGCCCTGCCTTCTGCAAATGTTCCTTCTAATAAGAAGGATGCATTCCGGCTGTCATATTCTTATCATAGGTAGTAATATCTACTTTGGCGCTGTTCTGATCATGCAACCAATAATTAATTCTAACCAGTTCATCATTTCCATCGCCATCTATATCAACAGGATATAATTTCTGGAATCCATTACCTGCCTGAATCTTTACCGGTGAACAGAGGTAATCTCCGAGATTCTTATAAACCAACAGATTCTGTGCAGGATCATATTTACTTCCATACTGGTAATTTCCTTTTTATCATAAGCGGTTATACCATAAGATTCAAAATTAGGATAGGCAACGAGTCCTTCACCCGGGTAAGAGAATTAAACTTACCCTTATGCAGGATAAGATCAGGAGCCTTACTGTTAGCAAAATAAGTTTCAAGAAAAGCCGTGCTTGTCTGGAAACGACTTTCGTCAGACTCACCTCCATAATAGAACATCAGCGGATTAACTTCTTTGCCATTCGATTTAAGACTGATTTTAGACAAGAAGCTATATATACTTGTGTCATAACTCAGCGTATAAGTACTAAGAAGCATTGATGATTGATAATATGTATCTATCTTCGACAATAACTTACTATCCTTCATCAGCCGCCCCGCTATATAAGAAGATTGAACATCGCTTCTTGTCTGATAGGTAAACTTTACAGCACCATATTGAGTAGAATTGCTGCCATATTTGATCTCGGTGACATAATAGACGTTATTATCCAACAGATAAGTAAAATCAATATACCCTCCGAATGCATCTACACTTTTAGTAATCGGGTAAGTAATTTGTGCCGATGTATTGGTGGGATATCCAAGAGTTACTTTCTTTCCATCCGGATACCAAACATCAAAATAGTATTTTCCTGATGGTGCATAAAATGTAACTTTCACATTGCCGTGCTCTGTCTGATAATCGATTTGAGAAGACGTTTCTGATATCTTAATAAGCCGACCCATCTAATGAATAGGCAGAATTCTTATCTAAACTAGCCGGTTTTGCATTGCTTCCATCATAATAATAGTTTGAATTACAAATAGATATATAGGATAATCCTCCTATACACCACCCGTATCCGGCAATACTATTCCCCATCAGACTATTATAAGATAAGGCAAGAGCGGGTTGGTGTCCGTTTTTCCCTCCATATATTTCAATAGGTACACTGTATGTGAGTGAGCCATTTTCTATTCTCGATTGAATAGGTATTTCACCTACTGCTTTTTGCCCGGTCTATCTCTACCGTGCTTGGCAATTCGGGCAGGGATGGAGGCGCCGGCAAAAGAGGATCTAACGGTTCTAACGGTTCAAACGGATCTAATGGTTTCAACGGGGGCTTCAAGAGAGGGGCGTCTAACGAAAGAACTTCACTTCGGACGGCACTGTCTTCCGACGACAACTCATTGACTTCTGTCACGATTTTATACAGTCCGTCTTCATCAGCTTCTTGCATGAATTCATCTTTTAATGGATCTATAACAAGAGAATCCCGGCCTACTGAGATTTGGGCATATCCTGATAAGGTACATAACAGTACCAAGATAAAAAATATTCTTCTCTTCATAATAGCGTATTAGCTTTTTAGGTTATTCTTTAATTATTTTCCAACTACTGGTATTACCATTATAGACTATCTGCATGATATACATCCCCGGAGTTCGATCAGATATATCTACCGCATTGGACTGAGATATACTGCCCCATTGTTGCATCAATGTCCCGGTAAGATCATAGAGAGATATTCGGGCATTCTCAAACTTCTCAACTCCTGAAATATCAACTTTGAGCATACCACGGGTAGGGTTGGGATAAATTGTCACCTTAGTTTCCGAAAGTTTTTCTTCATATATGGAAGGCTCTCCTTCATCATCGCTCAAGACTCCCTTGTCTGAACCACAATTTCCTTTTGACGAGTCAACCGATTACCGGCGCTGTCATAGGTATATTTGATTTTGTTTTGGGCGTATGCATCAGCAGCAGCCCACATAGATAAAACCGCGAATAGCAGAAATATGGCAACTATCCGTTTAGATGTTTGAATTCTTAAAAGTAGAAATGTTGTTTTCATGTGATATAAGATTTTATTGACGCTTCAAATAACCACAACTTTCACATAAAAACAAAATATTATATGGTAACAGTGGTAACAGCCGTAATTTTTCGACCACTCATGATTAAATATCCTACTGAACGGGAAAATTTAAAAGTAGCATCTCAGTCCACCTTGAATTCCCAAACGATTTACTCCATGACGTTCACTATCAATCACAATTACCGCAGAACTGAAGTCATCAGGGCGAGTGAGAGAAGCTCGCCACCATTCCACACCCAGTCCCAGCCCTATCACTCTATTCAACATATACTCTACTCCCCAACTTAGTTCGGCTGCTATCCCCGAGAATCGGTCTCTGCCTGCACCATTCCAGGCATACCCAAAACTCACAGTTCCTCTGATTATCCATTTCTCATCAATCTTCTGACAATAAACTAAGGAAGGAGCCACATATCCCAATGTCACAGTTTCTTCAGGAAAATCAGTGCTGAAAGCTGCACACTCCAGTCCGAATCCATAACCCTTTTTACCAACCCAGTTGTACGCCACTTTATACTCGGACCTCCTTTCCACTTGTAAGTGCCCGAACGCATTTCTACCCTGCTCGTTATCCAACCATAACCCAAATTGACAATGAACGTATTTCTCGGAGTTCGCATAGCTTTCTCCTGTTCTTTTTCCTTTTCCTTCATTCCGGCCACATCTTCAAGCGTAATACCAATGCTCTTCTCTTGTCCCCAAATACTTACATTCAAGTAAAACAAGGCAAACGTCAACAATATATATTTCATAATCTTCATCTAACAGTTTTTTAATATCTCATTAGTAAATTGGTCTTCACAAGAAATTCTATGATTACAGCAGCCGATTCTTTCTCTTTCTCTGGGAGAGCGTTATACTCTTGCGAATACTCTGGATAATTCAGCAAAATAGTCCTCATATTATTTTTGGTAATAAGTTTCACTTCCTTATCGTCAGACTCTATCAGATAACAAGCCTTATTTTTCAGTTGCTTAGATGCTACGATCGCCCCACCTATAGCACCAAAAAGTATGCCGGCGGTGACAGCTTCACTCGTCTGTTCCTTGCCAATCTTAGTGCTGATGAAACAAATCCTACCGGTACCAAAACGAAAACCAGGCGCATACCAGTTGCCAAACTTACATCCCTGATACCTTAACTGGCGGCAGTTTACATACAAGGTATCCTGATGTATGATATACTTTACATCTTTCTTTAATAACTTATCCGTCTCCTTATTACCTGTCTCTGGTTTAAAATCAGCACCTCCATTCCAAAATCTCTTACTTTTAGACCTGGATTCAATAGTGAGATTCTCCAATGCAGTAAACTTTCCATCCATGTAATCGGAAAATGAAAGAGCATATCTGCTCTGAGCAAACGAAGTGGCTGCAAATAACAGAAACATAAAACATAAGATGTATTTATTCCGTATCATAAAACTTGTATTTAAGTATAAAAATTTTTAGTTCGAGGTTCTCCGAAATGATCCCCTAATAATATATTGGGCTGAATGGAGTACAGTTTATTTCCACAAGTTAAAACAGTAACCTACATGAAGTTCCATCCCGAAATTATGGGGAGACCTCGTTATTTTGTTTTCACCGAAAACATCCTCGAACATATTTTTAAGAAATTCCTTACTGACGGGAAGAAGACCGTACTCCACTGCGCCACCAACAAAAAAGATTTGTACTTGAAATCTACTCCGACACTCAATCCGATGTCCAATCGCTTCAAACCACTATCTCTATTAAAAGTTTCTAAATGAAAACCTCGATGAACAGCTAAGTTCCTAATTTCTTCCGGAACAAGACCACTACCACTCCAATGAGGATCTCGTTTCATTTCACCGTCAATATTTCCTCCAATACCATAAGCGACGTACGGTCCTGCACTTATTTGTAAACCACAATCCGTATTCAAGGGTAGGTATGTCCCTATTTTCACTGGAAGCTGAAGATAGACGGCGCTCATTTTAGACTTTTTTCGTCTCATAGAGCAAAACTGTCTCTCCCTTCGTATTGGCGAGTTTCTAATGCATCTTCATCAATGGAACTTTTCCTGTTCAAGAGTTGGAGACCTGTCTGTAATGACCAGGCACGAGCTAAAGGGAACTCCACCCCAACCCCGAAACGGTATCCGAAGTCAGCCTTATAATTTTTATCCTTTGTGATGCCACTGAAACCGGCACCACCTTGTACACTGACTTTTACTTGTGAGTAACAGAAAGAGGTTGTTAGACCCAAAAGTAGAACTAATAAAACGTGCTTTTTCATATTCATATCAGAATTATTGGATTGCTTAAAATACAAATAACAAAATAAACCTAATACTCTATCCAGACGGATCTATCATCCGGCTGAATAGGTATTTCATAATCTATTTCTTCTTAAACTGCTGCTTCGCTTGTTTAAGATGTTTCATATAATTTTCCCAATCTTGCTCATTGCACCAGAACCATTTTCTTTTAAGCAAGTTATCGTTCGGTTGAGGAATTTTCACACTAACAGGAACAAACCGAAGAGTATCGCCGATGTCAGAAGGGTAACTTTTGGAAAGTTCTCTTTCTCTTTCAATAGTTGTGTTATTGAAATCATTTATACACAGCATCGTATTTTTATCGATGATTTTATACCATTTTTCCATTCCGCTTCCAGCATCATTAAGAGATTGAGTTTCTCGTATATACTGTATCTTTAATGTGTCTCCATAGATTCTATAAATTCCTATGAAATACATGGAAGTAAAACGTTCTTCTGAAAATTCTTTCAGCTTTTGCAACTCAAGATGGTCACGTTCAGGATAATACCCTTCAACAACCAGTCCATTCTTATAGAAGAATGTACGCCGATTATAATAAACCGTCGGTATTAATAAGGGTATCAATCCCTGTATACACATCTGCATAACAGTAAGTAAATGCTTTTTTAACATCATTAGGAATCCTCTGCAGGATGACAGAGCACACAATGCACATAAAATAAATATTACTTTTTTCATATTGAATACATTTTTATTTTCCCCATAAACTCAAAGGATTATAATAGCCCGAGTAGAAATAACCACCCGTCTTAAAGTTATCATAATTCAGGTAAAAATTCTGGTTCCCAAAACCAGTTCGTCCGTGAATTCCATTCTGCTGCAAGTCTTGGAACACTTTATGGCTATATCCAATGCGCATAATTTGATTTCCTCTTCTATATCCAATCCATACAGGAGCAGAAAATACTTGTCCATTTTTCCAAGTACTATAGCCTTTATTTCTATTTTTACCCCATATTGGACTGCGTGCATTTTCATCTTGTTGTTTTTCGCTATCTGTCTTTCCATCATTTGTATAGATATAAGACCCAAATGAAAAATCTCCAACACTCAGTTCAAACGCATTCGTCCTCCATCTATCTCCATCTCCTCCTAAAGATATCATGTCATTTTGCAACGCAAAAGAACCACCTTTCCAATATGCTGTTATATTAGCGACTCTTTGTGCATTCGATTTTCCGTCCGGACCTTGAGTCTTGCCATAATAAGTCAAACCATATCCGACTCCAACGCCATTATAGGTTGCAGAAGCATTCCATCCCCAATGATTATCGCCCACTCCAACACCAGCACCAATGCTAAAGTCTCCATCGGAATAGCCTATACCGGCATTAATGCCCGCCGTAAAACCTGTAGTGCCAAATCCTATTCCCGGCGATACCGATAAACCAAAATTATTTCCTATAGGTACGTTCATAGAGGGCATAAATGAATTAATTGTACTACTTCCAGCTGAATATGCGGAATAAAGCAAGGGAGAAGTTCCAGCCTCTTTAACCCCACTCGTATATCCAACACCCCACATTGCACCTGTAAGCACACCATTACCAAGTGCTTCCCATCCCCATTACCACTGGTAAGTCCATGACTTACATAGCCAAAAACAAAGCCTAATCCTCCAACTAACCAGTTCCATTCCCCACTCGGGTCCGTATATATTAACGGATTATTCAAGCAATAAGTATATCGATTGAAATTTTGTGAGAAATCAGGCATCTGAACAAACGGATCAGGACTCAAGAAACGAGCCAGTAACGGATCGTACATACGACCGTTCATGTCTATCAGCTTAAACTCGTCCAGATGTTCATGTCCCGTATAGCCACGGTGGAACTTGAAGGTATTATTAGCTACCGTACGTCTGCCCCAAACATCATACGAAGCCTTGAAAACCTCAGTACCCGCATTATCAGTCAACTTTACAATACTACCCAAATGGTCTTTATGCGCATAATAAATCTTGTCCGACTGGCCGGATTGTTTTACATAAACAGCTACTAATCCGTTATTACCGCCAAGATAATACAATTGCTTCGTCACACCGCCTTCAGTGACCGTCTCATAATCGCCTGCATAGACTATCGTACGCGTGACGGCATTGTTAGTCTTCAACGTAGATTTCCAACGCTGCCGGTCAGGTCCATACGTGATGTTTAGCAAATAATTGTTCGAACCGACCGCTTCACTGATGGAGGAGACTTTATCAAATGCAGTATACGCAATAGCCCTGGTTATTCTCGGAAATCAGACCACCGGTATTGTCAACAGCACTTACCGCATGTGGTTTGTCATAACTGTATGAGCCCAAACCTGTTTTGGAAGCGATATTACCATTGGCATGATAACCCATGTTCATGACTGTAGAACTAGCTTGCTTCACAACAGTCAAACGATCTGCGCTGTCATAAGTGAAGGTTTCCGTTTGCCCAATCATACCCGTACGCGAAGTAAGATTGCCTGTAGCGCCATTAAACACATAGTTCATATTGTGCAGTGACGTAGTGCCTTTCATCGTTTTTTCAGGTTACTAAGTAAACCTTGCGAATTGCAGGTTTCGGTAGAAATCAATGTACCGCCAAGTTTGGTAGTAGTAACCGTTCCTGTAACTCCCGTCAGCTCCCAAATAGACTGTGTACCCGCCAGTACTTGTTGCAAATTACCATAAGCATCATAACTACGATTTACAGCTAGAGCTCCCGGATAAGTTATTCGGCTCAATTGGCCCACCGCATTGTAATCATAGGTAAACTCCAGCAATCCGGAATTATCCACCTGACGCTTTTCGGTGGAAATCCGCCCATATTTATCATACGTATAAACAATATAGCTATCACCGGTCTGCTCCTTTTATTAGACGTAGCAAGTCATTACCCGAAGTTCCATAGGAGTAGGTAGTGGTAACCTCATCCAGAACAGAAGTTTTCAGACGTCCTAAAGGATCATAAGTATTCGTTGTCGTTTTGTTCTTGCTATCAACCTGAGTTTTCAAACGTCCGGCAGCATCATAAGTATAGGTTATGCTACCTGCATTAGGGTCAACCAATGTCTTCTGATTACCGGTATCATAATAAGTCATGGTAAAGTCAGCTCCCCCAGTCGTAATTTTTTTAGGCTTACCCAGTGAAGCATAAGTATAGGTTATACTTGACACCGGATCAGTGACAGACTTCACGTTACCCCAAGCATCATAAGTTTTGGTATAAGTCCTTCCATTTGTAGTAGTCGACCCACTACGGTTACCATAAGTATACGACACACTTTGTCCGGTACTGCTCGTTTGTGTCAGGATTCTTCCTCGCCCGTCGTAGGTATAGTCTTCTGTTGTAACAAGATTACCAGTCTGGACCTGCTCACGGATCACCTGTCCCTTAACGTCATAAGTCATGGTTTTCTTGATTCTTACATCCTTGGCGCCGATGGTTTCCATCAACACTTCCCGTTCCTGATTATCATACCATGTTATCACCCAAAGGCTGCCCTGTTCCCTGTGTCAAAGTAAAGAAACGCTGGGTAGGTCTACCACGTTTCCAACCGGTTTCATACTCCATTCTTCTTCCATCCGGCAGGATCGTTTTTTCCTGTTCCCCCATCCGTCATAAAAGTGCTTTGTAATCAACCTATTAGATGAATCGCTTAGATCTGTTTCCGTCAGCACATTTCCCCATATATCATAAGTATAATCCTTTATAGCCGATGAAGGCGAGGTATGAGTCCCGGCAACAAAACGCTTCGAGAAATCGTAAGTATAATACTGAGTAAGCGCGGTTATGCCTGTACCACTGTTTGTAGAACTAAGCACATTACCCCACGTATCGTATGTATATTCGGTAGTTAATGGCAAGGAAGAACCATAATTTTCGATAACCTTCTTTTTATATCCTATAGCTTCGTCATACACAATGGATGTTTTCTGTGTAAAAGTGGATGCATCATCCGTGTGTCTCTGCGTTCGCGTTATCAACCGGGGTCTATAGGATTTGCCGGCTAAAATGTAGTTGCCATATTGCACAGTCTTATACATATTGTCACCAAAGTCCGCCTTTTCCTCTGTCATATAGCCATAAGAAGAACTGAACTGTCGGGTTGTTGTAACAATATTACCATCAAGGTCTTTTTCCGTAGTAACAGAAGGATAGGCAAAATACTTTTTAGAGCCTTTATCTACAATAACCATTGTGGTATTGCTTTCAGCAGTTTTACTGTCTATGGTGGTTTTACTATAAGTAGAGGAAGGGATATAAAAGACGTATTCCATGAACTGACTCCCTGATTCATTCACCGTACCCAGCAGGGCATTCTCAGCTTTCATAAAGCTTATTCCCAGTAACCCTTTTCCCTGTTGGTGAACCTTCAACCCGCCATATTGGTAATTGGTTATCATATTAGCGGCTACTCCATTGCTATTGAGGGTAGTAGTCTTTACAACATGCAAAGGCATTATACAATCCAGCATAGGATAAACGCTTCCACTACCTTTAGTATAAATACCTCCATTGACAAGCGAAGCGTAATTAATTATAGTTTTACTACCATAGTCACCAATAATACTAGCTACTTTACCTGTTCCGGCATTATAGCTACTATTCTGATAAATATTCCGTAGGGTTAACATTAGCGTCGGTAGAGTTATAACAATTATAGCCATAATTCATTAATTCAACTTGTCCGTCGCCATTAAAATCGCCCAGCACATGGAGAGCCATAAGAGCGTCCTCACTTTTATTAGAAGTGGCGGAAGCTACCTGACTAAGCAAGCGCCCCGTTGAACGCATCCAATAAGTATATGTTTTTTGAATTCACCCCAAGAGCCAAGGATATCACTCTTCTTTTTATGCATGGCTTTAGTTATCACCACATCTGACTTACCGTCAAAGTCGAAATCATAAACATAGCAATCGAACTTATTATCATCTTTTTCCGTAAAATCCTCATCATAGATGTCCAATATACATGCCTGTGATTTTGTGAAAGTACCATCGCCATTATTCAGGGCAAAATACCACTTACTGTCACCGGTAGCGTTCATTAAAAGATCCATTAATCCATCACCATTAAAATCTCCGGAACGAATCATCCAGACATTACCAATATTAGTGCCGGTTGTCTTTTTAGCGTCTGAAAAGATAATTCCGGTTAATCCGCCTCCTTGATTCCAAAAGATTGTATACCCACCATTATATATCAGCAACATATCTTGCAGACCATTGCCATTAAGATCGGAAACAAAAACTTTCTTCGGCTTAGAAGACAAGGTAAGATTTATGGTGGTACGATAAATGGTAGTCCCGAGTTATGTCCTATAATTTCACCCGGATATTTGTTAGAGGTATGCCCTTTTTCTAAAAAAGACAATCTCTCCTTTTCCATCATTATTAAAATCACCGGTAGCATAAACCGGCATTTCACTACTACGCTGCAAGTTGTATCCAAAAATTCCCTGTACTGTATTCCCGTAAATAGCAAAACCTATTTGCTTCCAATAGTCATTAATACTTGCATGGGGTATCACAAATTCATTGAGACCATCTCCATCAAAATCAATGACAGAAGAACCTGCTTTTATATTCCTTCCAATCCTCCATTTGAAATTCCGATCCAAGAGTGTATTGTCTTCGGGAAGGAAATTAATGTTTCCATCAGCATCCCGCGAAGCCCAATAGACATAAGCATACGTATTATACGACCATGCCCCCTGGTCCTGTCTGAATCTTCCCTCGAAAGACCCCCCTACTAAATCCGCCAGCCCATCACCATTAAAATCACCGGAGGTAAACTGTTGATCTCCAAAGGACATAGCATTCCCGGACATATTCACTACAGGAAAGACAGACGGCATATTGAATTGGGGAGAAATAACAGATTGCTGGAAAGAGGGTAAGGGCAGCCATTGCAAATAGACAGGTTTAAGGGCCTCTCCTGCACTATTCTTTTTCCTAACGTTTGCCAGACGTGAGAACTGGGTACCGGAACCATCGCTTGTGGTACTATAAGTCAATTCATAAATAAGATAAATACTAGTAAATGCTTTACCTGTTATAGTTTTTAAACGGTAGCCCATTTTCCCCTTTACACCTTCTATAATGAAAGGTTGCGGATCGGGGCGAGATTCATAATCAAAAGTGATTGTGTTATAATGACCTGTAATCCTGTTCTTATTCTTCCCGTAAGAGATACTTTTAGGGTATATAGTATAATCCCAAACATTGTAGGTGTAAGTCATGTAGTTTCCCCAAGTATCTTCCACTCTATCCACATACCAGGCATAGATTCTCGGTGAACTACCCACCGTATAACTTTGCCTCGCTTCGGCGGTATTTCCATAATAATAAACCAAACCATCAGAGGTCTGAACCTCAAACCATGTATTGGCTGCTGTATTATTATAGGTTCCATGAACAGTTACTTTGGTGAAGGGGTCAGACTCCGGATAGTAAACAGCCCCCTCTTGTCCGACGGTACCGGTGGAATAAATCAAACGCTTTCCATCCAGATAATAAGCATCATCGGCAGAGTAAGTCAGCGCTTTCGCCATACCATCATGATAGATATCCTTCGGTCCTCGTGTTATGGCTGATATTCCTGATATATTACATCCCCAGCCTGCTATGCCGTTCCCCGCCTGGCTATTATACACAATAGCAAGCGAAGGTTGCAGCCCTCCTGCACCTTGCGGAACCTTAATAGGAATAGAGTAAGTAGCTCCACCGGTGGCTGAGACATTAAATGTTCCTCCAAATCCTCCTACAGCTACGTCTTCTTCATTATATACACCAGGAACCACCGGATAGTTAAAATCACCCGGCGCATAGGCGATAATATTAGTAGTTATAGGACCCGATTCTTCGTATCCTTCCGACACGACATAATAAGTGCCCGCTTCTAAATTCTTTTCTATGAGAGCAAGATCAAGAGAAGAACCACATTCTCCTTACCATTGTTGCCACTACTGTATTCTATGAGATTTCCCGAAGAATCCAATAAATACATATAAGTACATGAAACGACTGAACTGCAATGGCTCAATATCACATACATTTTCTTACTAATGGTAAATTGATAAAAGACTTCATCTTGTCCCCTGAAGTCTTCCTCTTCATTATATTGGTCTGTAAAACGATTCGTATCTTGCGTATCAGAATAGTATATGCTGTTTGAATGAGTACCGACAAGGATTGGATTACTCATTGTGTTACCTACTGCAGATAATGACATTCCGGAAATTCGGGTAGTTATATTGCCTTCTTCTGTAGAATATTGCGCTACTTCTGATACTGCGTAATATGTACCTGGTTCCAATACTACAGACAAATAACTTTGACCGGATTCACCACAAACATAAGAGCCGTCATAACCACTGGCACTTGTAACCCATTTCCCCGAAGCATTCAATAAATTTATGGATGTATCTAAAATCAATGAACCACAATGACTTATTATGACTCTCATTCTTGTGGTCAATATAAACTTATAGAAGATATCATTATGAAACGATCCATAGTTATTCGTAAAATTCTCCGTATTTTTTGTATCAGAATATTCAAAATCAGAACCAAAAGCTCCCACTTCCAGTGGGAAGACATCGTATTTCCTTGTTGGGCATAAACAAACACTGGAAATAACAAGATAAAAAGCATTAATGAGTATTTAGTTTTCATTGGAATCCCTTTCTGTTTAGATCGTTCTTATTCTTTAATTATTTTCCAACTACTAGCATTACCATTATAGACTATCTGCATGATATACATTCCCGGAGTCCGTTCGGATAAATCAATTTCATTGGATTGGGATATACCCGCCCACTGCTGCAACAACTTTCCGGTAAGATCATAGAGGGATATCCGGGCATTCTCAAACTTCTCAACTCCTGAGATATCAACTTTGAGCATACCTTTTGTTGGGTTGGGATAAATAGTAACTTTCGTTTCCGAAAGTTCTTCTTCGTATACCGATGGCTCTTCTCCATTATTTAAAGCTCCTCTTGTTTGCACCACAATTTCTTTCTTGCGTGTCAGTCGATTCCCGGCATCGTCATAAGTATACTTGATTTTATTTTGAGCACACACATTAGCACCTGCCCACATAGATAAAAACCATGAACAGCATGAATATAGCAGCTATCCGTTTAAATATTCGTTTGTTATTCTTCATGATGTGTAGTGTTTATTCAATACAGAATCCTCCCAACAACAAGGTTTCTCCTATAGAAATCTCTAACACATAGTCTCCCACTTTCGTGCCGGACATGTCTACTACTATACAACTTTCATCAAAGTACGACTGATAGTAAGCCATTTCACCGGTCAAAGAATCTGATACGCTCACAGTTAAAGTGCCACATGGGACAGGAATATCAATAAATAATTTACTATCTTCAACATCATAGCAAGCGATAATCCATGAAGCCGGATCTACAGAACGAGGAGTGCCTTGAGAAGTATTCGTAGCAGTTTTTAATATAATCTGTTTCCTCATAGATTGAGATTCTGCCCAAACCTGAACTGATAATAAAATCCCTATCAATAACAAGAATAAAAAATTTGTTTTCATAATATATAAGATTAATTGGTTGATGCCCAAATAACTAAATTTTTATTATGAAAATCAAGAAAAAAAGGTAACAGAGGTAACAAACTCATGTAGACTTACAGTAACACTCTATAGAGTCAATCACATAAGTTTTTGATTATCAGAACCAAACACCTTATCAAAAAAAAGAACAGTATCCATTTTATCCTTAATCCGGTGTTTTCTTGCTTTTATAGCATCTGAAGAAGCATCCATTATACCTAAAAGCAAATCTTTGGGACAATGAAGCAGGCTCAGCAAGCAATAAAATAAATCTTCATTAGTTAATGAACGGCAATTCTCCCTCAAATTATTCATAACATCTAAGAATGATTCCCGGATATCACCAATAATCCTTTCCCTATAATCCTGAATTTTGAGAATGCGTTTACCAAGGCTTCATATTTTTCAACTCATTCAATTTCTTATACCCCTCAGTTGCTTCGAATAATGAAATACAAATCTGCAAGTTTTTTTCTTTCAGATCATGCAATTCTGCACTTTTTTCTTCAATTGGTGCAGAGCTTTCACTCAGCATCATTATTTCCGCACGATTCTCATTCAATTGTTTTTGCAGAGCTATATACTTATTCTTACGACACCTATCCCTCCACATATAAATTAATGCCAATACTAAAAATAAGCCCCAAAAACAGTAAATCATCTTTTTCTTTGCAAGTTGATGCTCTTTCAACAATGCGTATTTATGGATTTCCAATTGATGATTGTCCATCAAATCACCAATTTCGGCTCGATACGCACTCGCTTGAATAGAATCAAAGTAAACGATGAAAGAATCGGCACACAAAGCAGCCTCTCGCCAGCGGGATTGCTCTTTGTTTAATTCAAATAGTCTATCAAAAGCAGAGGCTTTAGTTTCAATATCAAAGGAATATTTAGCCAGATTCCAATAATAAAGAGCCGAATCTTTTTTATTCAAATGATTCATAATATCACCCTTCAAAAAATAAATAGAATAAAGACTTTCCTCCACTTCTATGTCTCTCATTGCTTCTGAGATATAACTATTCGCCTCTTTCATATTCTCCTCTCTCATTATAGAGAGCGGCTATATTTTTATAAACAAGAGGTTTAAAGGCAGAAGTTTGCAAAGAATCAGCCAGAAGCTTCGTCTGCTGATAATAAATGAAAGCACTATCAGAATCATCTTTTATCAGGTAATTGTCTCCTATCTTCAACAAGGCATACAAAGCCCAATCAATATGCGCGGTACCGCAAAGAGCATAAGCATTCTTATGTGCATCTATCGCAGCAGAATTCAAATATTGTTCTCCATAGCAATCTCCCAAATGCCCATATACCATCGACAAAAATACCGAGTCACCTCCCTTGCGGCATAGTCCTCAATGACTTCAAATATAGATTTATGGCAGTAGATATGTCTTCTTGCTCCCGATGCACACATCCGCTATAAAAATAAGATTTTGCCAATTGTTCTCTATCGCTGTTCTTTTCAAAATAATCCACAGCTACCTGTATTAAAGAATCATTCTCCAGCGACACATAATTTTATACTTCGCCTGCGTAAGCAGCAAGGCATACCGTGCCCCTATCTGTTTTCCCCATCTTCTGCGGTGCAGGTATAGCTTCTATGTCCTTGTCGCCTTCGTAGCGGCTATGGAAGTGCTTGACGATGGTCTGCGGCTCGCGGCCCATGTGTCCGTAGGCGGCAGTCTCCTGATAGATGGGGTTGCGCAGTTTCAGGCGGTCTTCTATCGCCTTGGGGCGGAGGTCGAACAGCTCGTCAATTTTACGGGCAATCTCACCGTCGCTCATATTGACGTGGCTGCGGCCATAAGTATCTACGAAGATATTGATGGGGCGTGCCACACCGATAGCGTAACTTACCTGTACCAGCATTTCGTCGGCAACGCCGGCAGCCACCAGATTCTTGGCAATGTGGCGGGCTGCATAAGCTGCGCTGCGGTCTACCTTACTGGGGTCCTTTCCGGAGAAAGCGCCGCCGCCGTGGGCACCCTTGCCGCCGTAGGTATCTACGATAATCTTGCGTCCCGTCAGCCCGGTGTCACCGTGGGGACCACCGATTACGAACTTGCCCGTGGGGTTGACGTGGTATGTGATATGGTCGTTGAACAGTGCCAGCACCTTTTCATGATGGATGGAAGCAATGACACGCGGCATCAGAATCTCGATTACATCCCGGCGGATTTGGGCGAGCATTTCCTCGTCGGCCTTCAGCTGGGCGGCATCACTGTCGTCGGCAGGCTGGACGAAGTCGTCGTGCTGGGTAGAGACTACAATCGTATCAATGCGTACGGGTTTGCCGTTGTCATCATATTCAATAGTAACCTGGCTCTTGGCGTCGGGACGGAGATAGGTCATCACCTTCCCTTCACGACGGACATCTGCCAGCACTTGCAGGATGCGGTGTGCAAGGTCCAGTGAAAGCGGCATATAATTCTCCGTTTCGTTGGTAGCATAACCAAACATCATTCCCTGGTCGCCTGCCCCTTGTTCCATCGGGTCCTGGCGCTCCACGCCGCGGTTGATGTCGGGGCTCTGCTCGTGGATGGCGCTCAGCACGCCGCACGAATTGCTCTCGAACATATACTCGCTCTTGGTATAGCCGATTTTCTTGATCACTTCACGTGCGATGCGAGGCATGTCTACATACGCCTTGGTTTTCACTTCTCCAGCCAGCACTACCTGACCGGTAGTCACCAGAGTTTCGCAAGCTACTTTCGAACTGGGGTCGTAGGCCAACAGTTTGTCAAGCACGGCGTCCGATATTTGATCGGCCACCTTGTCGGGGTGTCCTTCTGACACCGATTCGGATGTAAATAAATATCCCATTACTCATCGCACAACGCAGCACAACCGTAGAACGGGCAGAAATGGAAGGATTGCCCTTAAAGGCTTGGGAAATGCGGCATACATTCTTTCTGCAATTCCACGATGCTGACGGACACCTAATGGGGTCAGATCACCTCCATGGCCTTCCGCTTCTTCCCACACCTTCAGCAAACGCTGCCGGGTATCTTCTCCCAAGTCGGAAAGTGCACCCTCACGATGTGCTTCTTCAAAAAGGTCGACCAGCCATTTATAATCACGGTCGCCAATCAGATAACGGGAACCATGCCGTCCATAGTGGCTTACGTAGAATGGTTTATATCCTTTGGGAGCGGGTTTGCGGTGCAAAATCAAGTGGATAGGCCCAATAGACTCCACCCGTTTTCTCAATAGTAGAAAACATCTCTTCTTTGGATGTCTGCGCTCCAAGAGGAACACAGCACATCCACATCATACCCATAACAGTAATTGTTTCAGTCTCATTCTATTCTTCATTTATTGTTTATAACCGTCATTCTGATTCAACGCCGGGTTGTTGGTCAATTCGCTTTCCGGTATCGGGAACAGTTGATACTTGTCGTCCACATCTCCTCCCAGACGGATACCGTTCTTCCAGTCCCAGTTATTGCCTTTCGTATATTTACCGAAACGGATCAGGTCAGTGCGCTGGTCAGCTCGGATGCCAGTTCTTTCTGACGCTCGTTTAGGATAAAGTTCAAAGAAAGTTCATTGAGGCCGATTTCTCCTGAAACATCCGAACGGACACCGCTCTTCGCGTATTTACCGGACATATACGCTCTGGACCGGACTTCATTGACGTAGCCTAATGCTTCCGTTTCCGTACCATTTGCGCCACGCAAGATAGCTTCGGCAGCCATCAGATAGGCATCGGCGGTGCGGAACAACGGGAAATCAATAGAGGTATAAGCATCGCCCGAAGCACAGAGCTGATCATCCTGGTTACATTTCTCCATTTGATATAGCCATAACCACAGGTAAAGGTGCTGGTCATATTCAGTTCCGAGTCCCAGGTTTCCTTCACCTGATTCGGAAGGGCGGTCATAAACTGTGCACGTTTATCTTTCTTTCCGTTACCCCAGGTATCATTGACATCAAACGCCACATCATCCGCATCAAAGGCGTCTACCAATGTCATCTTGGCACGAACATTACCCCAACCTCGCGAACCGACTCCTGTCTTATACAATTCGTCCATCGGACCATTCACGAAAGCTTTTACGTAGAAGTTTGTTCCGGCTGAACTTTGGGCACGCTGTCCGTCCTGCACCAAGCCCCAGATGATTTCCTTGCAGGTTTTGTTATCCGCCAGGAAGATTTCACGATAGTCGGAAGCCAGCGGATAGTGTCCGTCTGTAACTACTTTCTTCGCATACGTATATGCCTCCTGGTATTTATTTTCATGAATCCAGGACTCGGCATTCAGATACATACGTGCCAGCAGGAACCAGTCGGCTACACGATCAATCCGTCCGTATTCGTTTTCTCCCGGAGCCTTCAGTTCACTCTCAACAGCCAGCAATTCACTTTCCGCATATTCAAATATCTGCTTACGGGTATACTGAACCGGAATTTCCTTCACACCTGTATGTTCATCCACATAGGGCACGGAACCAAACAAATCACAAAGCATGGAATAGCAGTATGCGCGTATAAAACGTGCTTCGGCTCTGTAACCAATGTATTCGTCCTTCATTTCTTCCCAAAGTCCTCTATCCTGTAACTTCCCTTCGGTACATTCGCGCAGCAGCTCGTTACAGTAAGCAATGCTCATATAAAGCCGCTGGTAAGTCCAGGTGACAACAGAAGCATTGGAGGCATCCCATTGCAGGTTCAGGCACTTACGCAGACCGTTTGAGGAAGAAGGCATCAGGAAGTTATCCGTACTCATCTCCTGCAAGTAGAACAACAGACGCATAACCGGAATATCCTTCATTGGCACCTTCCAGGTCGCCATTGCCGCCATCGCCACCCTGCTGTCCTGTCAGGATCAGAGATGAATAACACTTGGCCAGCACGCCTGTATAGCCGTCCTTGGTCTTATATACCTGGTCGCTCACTAACTGGTTATTATCCAGTGGCATGGTATCGAGGTCACCCAGGCACGAAGCCAGAAACGTGACCAAGAAAAGTAGATTGAATGAATAGGCAATTATCTTTTTCATATCGCATAGTTTTTTTTAATCCGTTAGAAAGTTAAATTAGCACTTAATGAGAATACTCGCGGACGGGGATATATCTCCTTGTCGATACCGCTGTAGATTTCCGGATCGATGCCCGAATAACCGGTAAAGGTAGCCACATTCTGAACACCGAAAGTCAGCCGCAAAGAGCTTGACTGATCCCACAGTTTCTTGAAAGTGTAACCCAATGAGATATTGTCAATCCGGAAGAAGTTTCCTTTCTCCAGGAAGTAGTCCGAATACAGTTGCTGGTTCTGGAAGCCTGTAGCTTTTGGTTCTGCTCAGGATATTCGAGAAGTTTCCCTGGTCGCTATAAACAGACTGTACATACTGGTCGGCAGCTATGTAGTTATAGACATAATTGCCGAAAGCTCCGTGCCCGCTGATAGCGAAATCCCAGTTCTTATAGCTCAGTTGGGTATTGAAGCCCAGATAGGATTCCGGCAATGCACTCTTGTTGGTGGCATACTTTGTTTCTGTTGCCGATACGGAACCGTCCGGCTGTACATATTGGCCTTCTATCGGCTTGCCATTGTCGTCATAAGCTTGTTTTGCCAGATAGAAAGTATAAGGGCGTTCGCCTACCATGAATACCTGTACTGTTTTACCGGTGCCCGAAATGGCTCCGGTCTGTACAAAGTTGGCTTCCGAATCCACTACATTCAGTTTTGTGATCTTTGAATCGTTCCAGGTATAGTTCATGCCTACTGTCCATTTCCAGTCTTTGGTATGTACCGGCACTGCATTAATGGAAAATTCAGGATATTCGTGGTAATCACAGAAGAATAGTTGGTTCGAAAATCAGGAATCGTATTCAGCAAGTCCTTGGTGTGGCGTTGGTAATAGTCCACAGAACCATAGATATGGTTATTAAGGAAGCCGTAATCAATCCGATGTTATAAGTTTCGGTAGTCTCCCATTTAATGTCGAGTCATAACCATTCGGACGATACGTATTATACCATTTATCTCCGAACTGATAGCAAGCTTCAGGATAGGATACTGTGAAAGTTGTCATATAAGGATAGTCGTTCAGAATATCCTGTTGTCCGGTCTGTCCGTAGCTCAGACGCAACTTCAGGTCAGACAGAATATCCGAATCTCTCAGGAAAGCTTCCTGGCTGATTTTCCACCCCAATGCCACGGAAGGGAACAATCCCCAACGATTACCTTTTGCAAAACGGGATGAAGCATCCGAACGCAACGTAGCTGTAATCATATAGCGGTTATCATACGAATAGTTAAGACGACCGTAAAACGAAAGCAGATAATATTCCGATTCATAATGATTGGGAGAGAAGAGTTCCTTGCCCTCCGGAGAAAAGGTAGTAGCATCAAACTTCTTCCAGAAATGCTGCCAGCCGTATCCGCCCATGGCACTGAAGTTATGCTTCTCATTGAAAACATGAGAATAGTTAGCGTATAAGTCCAGCAGATAATTCCGCTTGTTCTGCTTGGAGTCATAGACAAGACCTGTACCATCCTTCATGTTAGAGGTGTACATCATTCCCGCCAGTTCGGGCACTTCCTTCGAGTATTTACTGGTCAGGACATCGTATCAGGTTCATGTTCAGTTGCAAATCTTCCAAATGATGTACCTTATAGTTGAAGGATGCATTACCGATAGAGCGTGTCACTTTATTGCGGATGTCCTGCAAGTCAAGTTGCGCCACCGGATTATCCGTCTGGATGGCCATCGGAGAATTACCGTTCATCCAGATAAAATATCCCAACCCCGGATCAGTAGCCGCAGTGGCACTTCCGGTCTTAACCGGACGTGTAGGATCATAGCGAAGCGCGTTATTTACGACGCTTTCATCGACTTTTCTTATTATTCTCATAAGACACTTTCAGGTTCAGATCAACCGTGAGATGATTATCAAAAAACTTGCGAAATACCTCCGTTGAATGTAAATCTCTCGTAGTTATTGGTACGTATGACACCGTTCTGATTGGTATATCCAACCGAAAGGCGATAAGGAGCATTTTGCTTCACTTTACCCGATACAGAAAAGTTGTGTTCCTGTCCGAATGCCGTCCGATAGATTTCATCCTGCCAGTCGGTCGATGCCGTGCCTAAGGTCACAGAAGCCGGTACTCCGGATACAGTGGGAACAAACTGGCGAAATTCATCGGCAGAAAGAATATCCAGCGTTTCAGTAACTGTACTTACCGACAGGTTCGTTGAATAATTAAAGCGCAAATTGGTATCAGCCCCTTTCTTCGTAGTGATTACAATCACACCGTTCGAAGCCCGCGAACCGTAGATAGCCCGTAGCCGAGGCATCTTTCAACACCGTAAAGGTTTCTATATCATCGGGGTTAATACCACCAATCACATTGCCACCACCTTCGATAGTAGAGTTATCAACCGGTACACCGTCAATCACAATCAACGGATCGTTGGAAGCGGAAAGCGAAGCACCGCTTCGGATGCGAATCGTGGCGCCTGTGCCTGGAGCACCGGAACTGGATACTACGTTTACTCCCGGTACTTTACCCACCAGGGCATCCTGAGCGGTCGTGCGCAGTCCTTTATTAAAATCATCCGGCTTAATGGCTGTTACCGAGCCTGTTGCATCCGACTTCTTTACGCTTCCGTAGCCGATGACAACCACATCTTCAAGCATCTCGCTATCTTCCGTCATCACGATCTTCATGTTGGCAGAAGCAGGCATCTCCACGTTTTTATACCCTATATAGGTAATCAGTAATGTAGCCTTAGGATTTGTGATCGAGAGAGTGAAGTTACCGTCCACATCACTGATCGTTCCGTTTGACGTTCCTTTCTCCAAAATATTAGCTCCAATAATAGGCAGATTATCCTTATCGAGGATATTGCCCTTTACAACCGTTTTCTGTGCGGCAACGCTCACACTGAAAACCAAAGCAAACAGTACCCAAACATACCGCCATCTACTTCCAAAAGTTTCCGGATTCTTCTTGTTTTTCATAATAGTTTTAAATTAGTTTATTATACGTGTAACAAAGGTATCGCGTGTCTCATACGATACGAAGCAAAAGTAATTTCAATGGTATAGCAGAACAACTACACGAAGTGGAAAAGTAAGTAAATAAAGAAGAGAACAGAAAGTAACATCTTATTTATCAACATATTGACAAATAAGAGTAAAAGAGAAAAAGTAAGATCAAAGGAGATGTAAAACTACAGTTTCTGTACCTGAATTGCCAGATCCTTGCCCGAATGATCGCTTTATTCCGCATTTTCATCCGGTAGTTGTAAACCGTTTGAAGTGAATAATGAAGGAAGTTGGCAATCTTGGAATTATCATTTATACCCAAACGTATGAGAGCATATATACGCAACTCAGGCGTCAGCAGTTCACCTTCCTTCAGCTGCACGCGCTCTTCTTCCTTCAACAGAGCATTAAACGACTCCACAAAATTAGGAAAGATGGAAAGGAATATAGTATCAAACTTACTGATGAAAAGCTTGAAATCATCGGAAGTGGAAGATTGTCCGCGGAGTGTCTTTGATATATCCGCCATAGAACCTGTATTTGCAATCTTCAGTAATGCCTTGCGGTCGTTCTCCTGCTTATAGATATATTCGGAACATATATTGAACAGCAACCCGATATGTTCTTCCTTGATATGATTTGATTCCTGAATCTGCTCATTCATCCGGGTGAGGTTCCCAGCCATTTCCTGCAAGCGCAGATTCTGTTCGGCCAGCGATTGCTTCACCTTCAGCAGTTTGGTATTCTTCTTACGGATAAAGAAGAAAGCGACAACCAGGGCTATTACCAATATCAGGAGTATCAGAAGGGAAAAGAGCACCCGATTCTCATCAGCCTTAATACGCGCATCATTAGCGGCCTGAATGATGGGGAGATATCCGGCAATGTCAATAAAGCGATAGCGGGCTTTCCCTGAAGTTCACATCTTCCAGGGAACATGAAATATAATTATAAGCCCTTGCAATGTCTCCTTCCTGGAAGAGAAGTATTGCCAGATGCTGCAAAGACATATACACCTTCTTGGCATTGGCAATATCAGTCAATGAAGCCAGAATAAGATAATGCCTTGCCTGCAAAGTATCCTGTTTCCCCAAATACAATTCTGCCAGAAGATACTCCATTCTCGCTCTGTCCGAATTATCTTCTGCACTTTGCCCATAATAATCTTCCAGCAGCCGGATAGCCTCATCCCACTTTCCGGACATACTCAGCCGACCACATTTATTGGTAACATAGCTGGAAGAATGTGGTTCGCTAATCGCAATCAGCGTGTCTTTATAAGCCTTTATCTGCTGCCAGGCAAGTTCTTTGCCGGGCTCATCTATGGCATCATTATAGCAGGATAAGTAAATGGTGTGGTATAGATAATAGAAATAAGTATCCTTTTACATCTTCCGTCCGTTTCACTTTGCCAAGCATAATCAACGCATTCTCATGCTTTCCCATTTTGTTCATTACATCGGCTATGTTCATCAGCCCCTGATTGATTAGCGTTTCATCCTTCAGACTTTCTGCCAGTTGCAGTCTCTCCTTTGCGATAATCATAGCCGTATCAATCCGAAATGAACGATATTTAGTGAACAGATTCCCTAA
>VOFE01001825.1_pt1 | contig 38001 bp, 80 predicted proteins | sample 5384071 | NCBI WGS metagenome assembly VOFE01 (sample SAMN12384724, study PRJNA508395) | human gut metagenome | isolation source: healthy gut D | host: Homo sapiens
TCTTGGTCAGCTCCAGCTTTTTTTACCCTCGTAATGCAGGCAGGCGCTTTTCAATCCAGCATGGCGCCGCCACGGCGAGGGCCGCGCCCGCCTGTGCCCCAAACGAATAGGTGCGCCGCAAAGGGCCTCCACTTTGGCCACTGCCACAGATAAATCAAAGGGCTTTGTAATAAAATCGTCCGCGCCCATGCTAAGCGCCATGACGATATTGAGATTTACACCGGCCGCCGAAAGGAACAGCACCGGCACTTTGCTTACTTTTCGAATTTCCGCACACCAGTGATACCCATCAAAAAACGGAAGAGAAACATCCATCAGCACAAGGTGCGGCTCGAAGCGAAGAAATTCATCCATCACATTTTCAAATTCTTCTGTGCGGCACACTTCATACCCCCATTTTGCAAGCGTGCGCTGCAGCACCCGCAATGGCGTCATCGTCTTCCACAATCAGAATTTTATACATTTCCACATCGCCCCTAACTTTATCAACGCACATCGCGTGCACATTTCTTCAAATATTCAAAGATACAAAGAAAAGGCAGGCCCTTTGGCCTGCCTTCTTTAACTCCCCGGCTGGGGTGCGCTCAAAAAATTCTGTAATGGCAGTCTCAGCATCCAGCCAGCTTGCACCAGACCACCACATGACCGTCATGCGGGCCATCCTCAAAAAGTTCTGCACGGGCCACAAGGCGCCGCAGGATTTGCGCCTTGAGCTCTTCGTCCTTTTTCGCTCCCTCACGGAAGCAGTACAGCCAAGCGGCAACATCTTCCGCGCGGACGGTTTTCTTTTTCTTTTGCTTCGGCATCCTCTATGCGCTGCTGGATGCCTGTGCGCCGCCGCTCTGCGTCGATAAAGCATATCCCGCGTTGTGTCCGTAATGATGCCGGCAGCAATGGCGCGGCTGATGTTGTTGATTTCTGTATTCACCGCGGCCAGCTCATCCAGCAGGCGCAACTTTTCGGCGCCCGTTGTTGCCGTTTCAGCCGATAGCTTTTCGGCCTGCAAGGCGATGCGGGCGATGTTCTCATCGGTGAGAGTACCTATTACTGCACGGAAGACGGCATCTCAACAATCTCTTCGCGCACCAATTTCTGCTTGCAGCTGTGATTTTCAGACGATTGTCGCACCGATAATAACGATATACATTTTTCACCCCATGTGACATGGCCCCATAAGCGATTGCCCCATACATTGGGGCACCACAGAGGCCGCAGAAAAAGACGGGGCGTAAGATAGTATTCTTCCAGCGCGCGGGCACGCTGCGGCATATGCTTTCCATCCAACTTGGCGTTTATGCGGCGCCAAAGGTCTGGCTCCACCGCGGCGGGGAAAATCCCCTCTTTCAGTATCTCATCCTTAAAACGAAACACCCCATCAGGCGCACGTTTCGGAATGATGCGCTCAACGTAGTGGGGTTCCACTTATGCCCCTGCCGTGTTTTGTAGCCTGCCGCATTGATATACTCGCAGCACTGACGCAACGTGGCCCCCTCATCATACATTACCGCGGCTTGTCGCATAACGCGCGCAGCGGGCTCATTGAGCACAATTTTTTGTTGGCGTCTGCCATTAGCCACATAGGCAGAGAGCCTGGCGTGCGATAATCTGCAGCCGCATCACGCATGCCGCGCTTTGTGTCTTCACTTACACCCAGCGAATACACCTCGGCGTCAGCGCCGTAGATGGCACGCATATAAACCCCGCCGCTGCCCTCTGGCACAACATCGTGCACGCTTTGCATGGTTACAGACACTTTACGCAGGTCCTCCATTGTGATGACCTGTTCTGTGAATTACGAAAGAAGCGGTTGAATTTGTACACCACAATAGTGTCAAATTCGCCCTGCTTCGCATCTTCCAGCATGCGGCGGAACTCAGTGCGCTTAGTGCTGGTGCGGCCGGATTTGGCCCGGTCTATGTATGCGCGCACAATTTTCAAATCTTTCTTTTGACAGTATTCCTGAATTTCACGAAGCTGGCCCTCGATGGACAATTCCTGCTGTTTGTGAGAGGAATACCGGGCGTAGATGGCCACCCTTGCCGTTTTGGGCACCTGATCTTCTGCCGGCTTCGCCCGTGCAATTTGCGTTTGTGCCAGCTCCAGCGCCAAACTCATAAAAAAACACCTCCGGGAGACTTGTAAAGCCCGCCCGAAAGAGGTATAATGCAGTTGCTTGGGCTGCATTGTTCCTCTTTGAACAAGCTGTCTATGTAAACCGCCTACGGTTGCCGCCGTGGGCGGTTTTTTATTTCATATATGTTATGGCCGCATCGAACAACGCCAAGTATTTTTGGCTGATATGCCCGAAAATTTCTGTTGCCGTTGCCTCGTTGTAGATGTGGCTTGTCAAATTGCGGTCTTCCAGCAGGCTGAGCCAGCCGGATTCATCCGAAATGAGCCCAAACGCAAAGGCCTGCCGGATGGTAGCCTTCGGGCTGTTCAGCTCGGTGTAGCCCTGGTCTATCAGATATTCGCGCATCGTTTTCCACGCCAGTTCGGTGCAAAACTCAAAACGCTGGATTACACCATCCCGGACGGATTCGAGCGCGGTTTTGTCGTAATCGGCCAGTGCCTCGCGCAGACGCGCCACAGCATCCACCAACTGCCGGTATTTTTCACTGAATTTGTTCATCAAGTCTATACCATCCCTTTCAATGTTTTGCAAAACAAGGGGGCCATACCCGGCCGGATGTGGACAATGTCCAGCTTCAGCAGAGTGGGCAGTTCCTCACAGGCAGCCCCAAAAGCGCCGCGCTGAGATTCCGGCATGCCGTACACGGCCAGGTCAATATCACTTGCCGGCCGGTTGTCTCCGCGCGCGCGCGAGCCAAACAGAACTAGCTTCTGCGCGCCGTAACGGCGGCCCAGCGCAACGATGCTGCGGTACAGATTTTTTAATATTGGCATCCGCCATTGTAATCCCTTCTAAAAACTGATAGTTATGCACTAAGCGATATATCACTCACGAATCCATTTGTAATATAAATCAGCATAGTAAACGTCTCATGTTGATTCGCTTCAATTTCCCCATAAATCCACTGATTTGCTTTTTTCTTCCGAGAACTCTCCATCAATTTGATATGCACTAAACCCTAAATAGTAATTCTGCCCCATGTTGGTTTTTTCAATATTTTGATAAAAATAGTCCACCGAAATATTTTCAGCTACTTCACCATTTATCTCTAAGGCCTGTGCCCCATCGGATACTGTTACCCTTATGCCCACATATGCTTCGCAAACGTCTTCCAGTGTCGATCCTATTTTATCCCTCGCTCTGTTTCAAGCGTCCTTCCAGGGAAATCCTCGTTGCCTTGACGCGAGAATTTAAAAACCCCGTCATCCTCATATTGCGCTTTCAAATCCAACGCTGAAATAACCTGCTGCCCATTCTCATATACGCCAAATTCATCTTCCGAAGACAACATTTCGCCCTCTTTTGAACTGCCGCAAGAAACCAAAGCAATAAGCAGCAGAGTGGGGAAAGCAGTATACACAAAAATTTTTTTCACCTGAAATTCCTCCGCATTACTTGAACAGTTTTTTACGATATCCCCAACACCCACAGAAGTGTTGCTATAGACTTTGTTATACACAGCTTTCTTGGGATGCAAAACCCTGTGCCCTTTTTGCCCGTACATAGGGTTGATGGCCTTTTTCAAAGGCACGTTTTGCCCGCCCTGTTGTTCTTGCTTTGAACATCTTTTTTCAACGAAGGCTTGCGAACTCCAAATTTCATGATTCCGCACCTCACATTTCGAATTTACACCTTATGTTCCTGTGCTTCCAATTCTATCTGCGCATATTCCATTGCTGAAAGTTCTTTCGCCCGGGCGCGAGAATCCTTCGTCATATCCCTCATATACGGCATAAGGTCCGCCAAGAATTCACGGTTACGATTCAATTTGCCACGGGTTGTTTTTAAGGGCTGAATGCGCGTTTCCCAGCGATATTGAGCATATCTATCTAAAAAATCATGTGTGGATGCATCATACTGACGGACATAGCGATACAGCAATTCACTGGGCAAATCGCCTTTTGAACCTCAGTTTCTTTTCTATGCGCGCAAGACCTTTTTAATCCCCAAAAATCATCGCCCAATGCTCGAAAAACTCCAACGGCATCCGAGCGTTATTCACACTCTGTCGAATAGCCTATAGAATCTAAAATAAATGCTGCCTCCTCTTTTGTGAAGGATGGCAGAACCGGCCCCATTACGGAAGGACGGCGGCGATAAATTGGCAGGGCCTCTACTTCTTCCGCACCGGAAAGCACCCTTTTTGGGCGACTTCGGGACAGAAGGGCTTGAAACCTTTTCCCACGCTTTTCATCGGAAGAAACTGTGATTGGCTTTCTTTCTGCATCAGGTTTAATCCAACTCTCTTTATGTTCGTCTCTTTCCCGTTCCATTCTTTGGGATGCAATATACTCGCTGAACTTCATGTAAGCAATCAGACCGAGCATAACGACAACAAGTAAAACAAGCCATCCCATGGGTGCCCCCTGACATAAAAGATTCAAAATCTGTGCAACCTTTATACCCAATGTGTCCAGCCTATAGCCTTTCCCTCGATACAGATGTCATTCATATCTTCTCTGCGGCGAATTATCGACTGATATGCAGTATTTGCGGGACGCAATTCGATAAAATCATCATGGAGATAAAATTTCTTTAGTGTGGCTTCATCCCCAATGCGAATGGCTGCGATTTCTCCATTTTCTATAGTAGCCTGCTTACGAATATAAACGACATCCCCATCGTCAATGCCTGCATCTATCATGCTGTCGCCCTCGCAGCGCAGGCAGAAATCTACCAGTTTGCCTTTTGGCACATCCATATAGTCTTCGATGTTTTCCTCTCGGCGGTGATGGGCTGCCCCGCAAGCAATACGGCCCACGAGAGGCACCTTATAGGTTTCAGGGAGGCATGAAACGGAGGAACCTTTTCTTCTTTTTCTTCGTCTATGCCAATTAAATACGCTGTAGTGGTATGCAGTGCATGAGCAAAAGCAATAACCTTTGATTGAGGGATATCTGCCTTTCCATTTTCAATTTTTGGAAATAGAAGAGCGGTCTTTATAGCCCATTCGATTGGCTAAATCCTCTGTTGTCAGGCCCAGTTCTTCCCTTCTCATTTTTATCCTTCTGGCGATTTCAGACACAAAGCTCACCTCTTTACAAGCTAACTATAGCACCCGTGGAATTAAATTCAAGATTATTTTGTTTTTCTCAAAAATAGTTGACTTTAATTCACGGCAATGTTATTATGTGCTTGTGGAATTTAATTCCCCGAAAGGATGGTGAGAGAAAAATGACTGATACGGAGACCTTGAGAGAACGCATCAAAGTTACCGGCTTAAAATATAAAGCTATCGCGGACAGGCTCGGCTTGTCCCCTTATGCTTTACAGCTTAAAATTGACAACAAAAGCGAGTTCAAAGTTAGTGAAGTTGATGCTCTTTCAATGTTGTTGGGGCTTTCTTTACGAAAAAAACGATATTTTTTTTGCAACTTAGTGGAATTAAATTCACCAACGTAAGAGAAAGCGAGGTGAAAATATGAGACAGAACGATATAAAGAACTTCTTGCACAGCAGATGGAGCTGCTGCACAAAGAAGTCTGAAGATGCAAACGCCATGGAACTGGCCGCTTTGAGCGAGGCCATGAGCATGATTGCAAACTCTTTTCTTATCAACTATAGCGAATAACCTTTTCGAACATCTATCTGTGTGGGGAAATTGTTTAGCAGTTCGCGCTTCGATACTCCGGGCACAGCATCAATTTGTACTCTTTTGCTTGCTTATGGAGGCAAGCAACTGTTCTCAACAATCGGACAAGTTGAAAACATAAAATGCGCTATATATTCCTCTCCGGAGTATCTGAAAAAATATTTTCCTGACAAAGGAACTCTAATTCCCCACTTAGGGCACAAAACATTTTTACAGATTATTGTCGTATGCATTTCCATCCTTCCCCCCTTTCACGCTCATTTTATCACGGCGTGATAAGGCGGGCAACCACAGAAAGCAGGTGAACAACATGGAAGCATTGGCCGTTGATACCGCCCCGCATGTGGAAGCTGCTCCATTGTGTGAAGCAGACATTAACGCGCTGGCGGAGGTAATCAACCGGCGCGGGCTGTACTCTGCGGCGCCGGAAAGCGATAAATTTTACGCAAGCCCCGCCGGGCGGCGGATGGCAGGTATTCTTGCCGCGCTGCCGCCCGGCTGAGGAAAACACTGAACAGAAAGCGGGGTGAACACGATGAATGCAGTGCATGAAAAATGGCACAGGCATACGAACGACCTTGCAACTGGCGGAGCCCAAAAACCTGCAGGCCAAAGGCGCGGCCTTTTGCTACAGCAGTTACAAGGGATGAGATGACGGTAAGCGTTGACGGGCGGCTGTACACTGTGCGCGGCGAGAACGGCGCGCATGACAAGGCCATGGCGGAATGCCTTACCGCACTGAAAAATGCTGTGGAGGTATCACAAAAATGAGCACAGAAAAGAAAGCGGGCGCCCGGAGTGCTGGCACACTCGAACGCCCAGAGCGTCAAATCTTGGCCGATTGACGCTTTTATTTTACCCGTACCCGCCCGGCCGTCAAGCGCACTCTGTTCGACACATTATGCGTGGCGCTTTGCCTTGCCGCCCTAGCCGCCCTAGACGGCATTTTCAGCGCGGGCGGCGGTGTGTGTGTATGCTCTTTTCGCGGCTTTTACAGCCCTTTCCGGGGCTGTGGCGCACATAGGAGGCAAGAGGACATGAACATCACCACGCCAGAGCAATGGCAGGCGGAGCGCCTGCAGGGTATTGAGCCAGCGAGGCCAGCGCCGTCATCGGGAAAAACCCCTGGATGTCCAATGTGGATTTGTGGCGCATCAAAACCGGCCGCAAGGCCGCCGAAGATATCAGCGACAAGGCGTGTGTGCAGTACGGGCATGATGCCGAGCCCCTCATTCGCGGGGCTGTTTGCACTTGACTACAAAGAGATCTACGAGGTGGAATACCGCGGGGCCTTTGATATGGTGCGCAGCGCACAGCACCCTTTTATTTTTGCCACACTGGACGGGCGGCTTACTGAGACAGCCACCGGACGGCTGGGGTGTATGAGGGCAAGACCACCGAAAATCCTGCGCAGTATGCAGCGCGAAAATGGCGCACGCCGGACGGGCGCCCCCGCCTACCGGACAACTACTATGTGCAGGTGCTGCATCAGCTGATTGCCACGGGCTGGGAATTTGCCGTGCTGCATGCCCAGCTTAAAAGCACATGGGGCAATGAATTTTGTGGCCACGCGGCGCACGTTTGTTATTGAGCGAGCCGAGGTGCAGGCAGACCTTGATTTTTGTTAGAGCACGAGCTGCGGTTTTGGGAGTATGTGCAAAACGACCGTGAGCCGCCGCGCATTATTGATTTTTAAATTTTGGGAGGAGAACAAGACTATGACAATCGACAAGCTGAACCATGCAAAGGCAATCGCCGCAGAAATTGACATGCTGGACGAGCAGATGCGCCGCCTTGGCAGCCTGCTGCGCAATGAGGAAAATGGCGCTAAGCTCTCTTTGACACTGGTTAAAAAAGGCATCACGCTTTGCAGCGTGCGCATCGATAACCTGACGGAACGCGGGCTTGCCAATATGCTGGCGGGCATCATTGCAGACCTCAACGAGCAAAAACACGCACGCCAAAACGACTTGGCCTCGCTGTAAGTAAGGAGGATGCTATGCCAATGCCAGAAATTGTGAAAGTACGTTTCAAAGCCGTTTCCAGCCGGGTGAATGGAGCCCACGGGAGTACAGCTATTATGCGGCGGTGCCGCTGAAAGTGGGCGACCTTGTAGTAGTGCCGTCAAATACGGGGAAAGCGTTGCCAAGGTATCGCAGGTGCATGTGGATGAGCGCGAGGTGCGAGACTATCTGCATGTGATGCAGACGATTTCCACCCGCCCATCGGACATGAAGATGACAGCACACGTTCAGGCCATGCCTGCGGAGCGTCCACGCAAATGCGGCTTTGATATGCCGCCTTGGAAAGGAGAACACACCATGGAGCTTAAAACCCCACCACGGCCCCCCCCTGCCGGCTGTGGAGTGGAACTATCGGAAATGCGGGCAGAATTGGAAAAAAGCTGGCCGCCTACAAGGGCGCGGTATACACCGCAGCACAGATGCCGCAGGCAAAAAAAAGACCGCGCAACCCTGAACAAAGTGCGCGCCCAGCTGGACACCGCCCGCAAGGAGCTGCGCGCCTACTTTCTGGCCCCTACAACGAATTTGAGGCCCAGAGAAAGAGCTGCTGGGCCTTGTAGCCGAGGCTGTAGAGGGTATTGACGCAGGTGAAGGCAGTGGAGCAAAAGGAAAAGGACGAGAAACAGGAGGCTATCCGCGACATTTATGTCGCATGGGGCAAAGAACTTTGCGAACTGGTGCCGCTGGAAAAATACAAAACCCGCGCTGGCTTAACAAAACCCTATACCCTCGCCGCCATCGAGGATGATGTAAAGACACAATTTGCCAAGGTGCGGCGCGCTGCACTCCATCGAGGGGCGCCGTGGAGGCGGAATACCGCGACACGGTGCGCATGGTATACCTTGAATCTCTGGATTTGGGGCTTGCCCTGCAGAAAAAATCGGAGTTGGCAGAGCAAAAGAAAAAAATGGAGCGTGCCGCCGCTGAACGGCAGCTGCAGGCAATGCGGGAAATGGCCGCGGGCGGCCCTGCCCCGGCACCCGTTTCCACCCCGGCACCCGTACCCCAGCCCACGGCACAGCCCGCCCCTGCGGCGGCCCAGACAGAGCCGGAAACCATATGCCTTGACTTTCGGGTGTGGGCAAAAAGTCCAGTTGCAGGCGCTGAAAGAATTTCTGCGCAACAACCAAATCAAATACGGCCGCGTGCCAAAGGAGGCTTAAACTATGGCAGTACAAAATTCTCTTTACGCAGCGCAAGCCCACGTTTACAACATTCCTTTGGGGGATGCTGTAAAGCGCAAAATCAATACCATCATCGGCGGCAAGGACGGCCAGCTTTTTATTACGGCTATCACCAGCGCCGTGAGCACCAACCCGGCAGTGGCGGAGTGCGACAACTCTACCATACTTTCGGCGGCGCTGCTGGGCGCCAGCCTCAAGCTCTCCCCTCCCCGCAGCTTGGGCAATATTACATAGTGCCTTATAACGACAAAAAACGAGGTGCAAGGTAGCACAATTCCAGCTTGGTTACAAAGGATATATCCAGCTTGCCATTCGCAGCGGTCAATACAAAAAACTCAATGTGCTGCCCATCAAGCAAGGAGAATTGGTACATTTCGACCCGCTGAACGAGGAAATTGAGGTAAATCTCATCGACGATGAATTCGCACGAGAGAACGCCCCACGGCAGGTTATTATGCCATGTTTGAGTACACAAACGGCTTCAAGAAGGGAATGTACTGGAGCCGCGAAAGATGATGGCACATGCAGATAAATACAGCCCCGCATTTAGTGCAGAGAGCTATCAAAAATTACTGGACGGAGAAATTCCCGAAAAGGATATGTGGAAATATTCCTCATTTTGGTATCGCAACTTTGATGATATGGCATGCAAAACCATGTTGCGCCAGCTGATTAGCCGGTGGGGTGTCATGAGCATAGAGATGCAGCAGGCGCTCTGATAGACGAGCATATCATTACCGAGGATGGCACCGCCGAACCCGCTTTTGTCGAGGATGCGCCGGGCCCGGCAGCCCTATTGAGGCCACCGGGCAGGAAGTGCATACAGCACCACCGCCCGTAGAAACACCACCCGCTGAGGCAGAAAACAATATGGCCGATGATTTTTTCAGGACTAACGAAAGGAGCTTCAATGATTGAAAAAGACCTTTTGACGACCAATATGAAAAGCTGCTCGGCATCTGCGACAAGAACAACCTTGTCGCAGATTTCAGCGCCGCGCAATACCCAATCATGCTTACGGTGCGCCCTGATTCCAGCATGGAGGGCCAGATTTCCATGCTGGGAAGATGATGTGGGGCACAACAACCGTGATTCTCGCATTCGCTTTGTCTTTGTGGATGGGCGCCTTTGTAGTAAAGGTTTCCGATAATTTTACACTGACGGACACCCTGCTGAACAAGCTTAAAAACATTGCAAAAAGCTGTATGTACAGCACCTTGCAGCCTTTTTTCCGCGAGGCAAAGGAACGCTCCAAATTTGTGGAAACTGATGCGGAAATACAGACTCCGGACGTGCCTGGAACATCGGACGAAACGGAAATCATTGACGCGCTGTTCTCGGCTGACGATGAGGTGGACACAGACGGCGCAAGCATCGAAGAGAGCTGAACGGGAGGGCGCTCATTATGGCAGACGGAAAGCCATCCATTTTAATTTATCGCGACACGCTGCGGCTATTGCTTAACAGCTTCGGCCCCGAGGATTTTTATGCCATCATGGGCGCCCTTTCCGCACATGCCGAAGGGAAAAGAGTGCAAAAGCCTCAAAACCCCGCCGCAGAATTTGCCTATAACATGATTGCCCAGCAGCATGACCGTGACAGCGCCGCCTACGCGGAAAAGAGCAAAAAGCGTTCGGCGGCGGCCCGTAAACGCTGGGAAGCCAGTGGAAAAGGCGTTGAAAATGCGGAGCCTTGTGGACAACCCGTTGAAAACCACATGCAAAAGCATGCAAAAAATGCAAATGCAGATTTTGCACCTACGGATACGGTAACGGTTACGGATACGGTAACGGTTACGGATACGGTAACGGATATAGAAGACGATATTAACATATCGTCTTCTTCTGGCAAAGACGACGAAAGGCCGGTTGATGAAAAGCCCACGGAAAAGATTTACCGCACCTATCAGGAGCTTATCGGCAAATTTAACGATGAGGTGAAATACGGCCTGCTGGAAGCCTACGGGCATTGGGATTTGACGGCACGATGAACGCCATTATGCGTGCATACGAAAACGGTGGCACAACCTGGAAGTATGTGCAGCGATGTATCAACAGCCAGCGGGAGGACCCCGGATGGCGTCCGGGGAAGGATGAGATGATGGATTATCAATTCGACCGAGAGTTACAAGCGGAAATGAACAGACTGCTGCTGCGTGTGCACTTGGGAACACCCAGCCCGCAGCAGGAGCTTGGAAAGGACGATGAAAATGCCGATAAAAAATTACACCACCGTTGTGAGCGCCTACGAATCGCTGGGGCAGATTCAGGGCATGCTGGCCGCCCACGGGGCGAATAAAATCCTTGTGGAGTATGATGCCGGGGCCCCGGTAGGCGTTATGTTTTCACTTTCTGTTGATGGTCAAACGCAGGGCTTTTTGCTGCCGGCCAATGTTGATGGCGTCATGGCCGCTTTCCAGCGCCAGAAGGTCAAGGCCGACCGCGAGCAGGCCGAGCGTACGGCGTGGCGCAATATCCGAGACTGGGTAGCCGCACAAATGGCCTTTATTGAGAGACGGCGGCGCCGAGCTTGCGGGAGACGTTTCTTCCTACTTCACAGACGGCAAAGGCCGCGTTGTATCAGGCGTTTAAGGGCGGGCAGCTGCTGCTTGGCGACGGCGGGGGTGTCAAGCATGAGCTGGTATATTTTTTTCCGTACCGGGAAAGCCGCAGGGCAAGGGCCGCCCTGCGGGCAAGCGTTGTGGCAGGGCATGCCCACCTGCACACCCCCCCGCAGCCACTCAGCTTTACGAAAACTGGATACGGCAATGCTGGCTCGAAAGGTTTCAAGGCGTTCGCCTTTCCGGCCCCCGTAAAAATACAGGGTGTAGCCTTTTTGAGGTGCCGAAAAGCTACTCCAAAAACAAAAGGCTGCTATGCACGCAGAATGTCACCCCGCCGACCTGCAAGCCCGATTGGGACAACATCGGCAAGGCATTGTGCGACGCGCTGAACGGCGTCGCCTACGGCGACGATGCCAGTATATACGATGCACACATCGTCAAACGCTGGGGCCCCTGCCCGGCTGGTAGTATGCATCACGGGCGAGGACGCCCCAAGAGAAGAAACAAGTGAGGAGAGCAAAAAGTGAAAGTTGGCGATTTTGTACATATCACCCGGAAAGAAAACGGGGCAAAAGCAGGATGGATCCGGAGGATGTCGCGCTGATGCAGGCCCGCATCCCCCACACCGGCATCGTTGTGTATATCCATCCGGTTGGGCATTGGGCCACCGTATTGTGCATGTCTGACAGCGGAAAGGCTCTATACTGTGAGACATTCCGGGCAAAAGAACTGAATAGTGATGCGGCCGCCGAAAGATGGGCGTGCGATGAAGGAGGTTCTGGCATGGAACGCAAAAGGCTATGGATCAATTCCCCTGCCGACCGAGACGCAGTAACCGTCATCCTTGTGCGGAACGGGTATACAGTGCGCCAGGGCGCGACAATCGCCCCGGAAGCAAAACTGCCAAGGCATCCTATGTTGAATATTGGCAGGAGGCGCCCGGCGAATGAGTGCTGGTGCTTATCCTCGGCTGGCGGTGGTGGCCGCTATCGCCTGCTGGGTATCCGGCAGGCCGTGAAAGGAGTAAAAAATGGGACAGCAAGAAAAAAAGCAGGACAGATAAACCTTTTGATGAAATCATAGTGGATAACTTTGCCGGCGGCGGTGGGGCTTCCACAGGCATGGAGTTGGCGGCGGGCAAACCGGTGGCGATCGCCATCAACCATGACCCAGATGCCATTCTGATGCATAAAACCAACCATCCATACACGGAACACTTGCAGGCAAACGTGTGGGATGTTGACCCGGAAAAAGGTATGCAGGGGCCGCCCGGTTGGGTTGGCATGGTTTTCGCCGGACTGTAAGCATTTTTCAAAAGCCAAAGGTGCGGCGCTTGTGAATCGGAATATCAGAGGGCTTGCATGGATTGTGCTGCGCTGGGCGGGTACAGTACGCCCGCGGGTGATTATTCTTGAAAATGTGGAAGAATTTGTGACTTGGGGGCCTGTACGCAAAGGGAAACCCATAAAGAAAAAGCCGGTCAGACGTTCCAACAGTGGAAACGACAGCTTGTGGCGTTGGGCTATGACGTGGAACATCGGGAAATCGTGGCGGTTGATTTCGGCGCGCCAACTACACGCAAACGTTTTGTGTTGGTGGCACGCTGTGATGGGCAGCCCATTGTATGGCCGGTACGGACGCATGCGCCGCGGACAGTGAAGATGTGCGGACTGGGCGGCTGCTGCCTGGCGGAGCGCCGCAGAAATCATCGACTGGAGTGTGCCGTGCTACTCCGTGTTTGCCAGCAAGCGGGAACTGAAAGAAAAGTACGGAGTGAATGCTGTGCGGCCTCTGGCGGCAAACACAATGCGGCGGATTATCCGGGGCGTGGATAAGTTCACCATCGCAGCGGGCAACCATTTATTGTGGAGTGTAACCATGGCGGGGATGGCATGTCCGGGAAAAACACAGAGCCTCTATCCACCATCACAGGAAAGCACTCAAGCGGAATCTGTAACCCTATACTTTCGCCGATTACTATTAGCAATACCGGAGGGAGTGTCGGGGCAGATATAAGCATGCCGATACATACCATACGCACAGCCGGAGGACAAATCCTGGCATCGGCTAACTTGATGAGTATTGGGCAGACAGGCGGTAGAGATCGAATCCGGGATGTGCGGGGCCTGCACCAACCGGAGTGACAAAACAGGAGACGTGTCTTACTGCCGCCAGCCTGATACAGTATCACACAGAACAGACGGAACATGTGCGGGCAAACGGCGTGAGCCTGCCTCTGCCAACTGTGGATGCCTCCAACCGATACGGACTTACGACAGCGCAGCTTGTGGAATATTTCGGGAACGGCCGCCCGATTGATGTGCGGGCTCCCATGCACACCGTAACGAGCCACGACCGGGAGGCCCTGGCGTGCGGCCACATCGTTGAGTTTAAGGGACAAGACATAGGGCAGAATCCGAACAGGCCGCTGCGTACCATCACAGCAGGCGGCGGAGAGTTCGCGGTCTGCTGTGTATCACTGAGCAAGACGGACAACCCTAACCTAGAGCACTGGCCAAAAATCCGCAAACTGCTGAACCAACACTGTGGTTATGCGTTGAAAGAGGACGAGGTATTGCTGCTGGAAATCGGCGGCGTGCATTACTACATTGCAGATATTATGCTGCGGATGTTGACGCCGCGCGAACTATACAGCGCCATGGGGTTCCCGCCAGATTACATCATTGAGAGGGATTATCTTGGAAATGAATATGGCAAGGCCAAACAGGTAGCCCGATGTGGAAATGCAGTGTGCCCACCTATCGCTGAGGCAATGGTACGGGCGAATTTGCCAGAATGGTGCGGACAAAAACTTGTTACCATGGCAGAATTGATGCGAAAAATCGCCGTGTAAAGCTGATAGATTGCGCTGGACAGTCAGGCGCAGTTCGGAGATGAATTTGTGTGCTGCACAACTCAATATGTGCTACGAAATTTCGAGAGGATAAAATTATGGATGACATCAAACGCGCCCTCCTGGGCGATAAAGAGGCAGCCAAGCGGATGACGGATGCGGGAGTGCTGCTGCCGTGTGCGCACTGTAGAGGAGTGGTGTTTTGGATTCAGACCATAGCATGGGTATATTTTGGATTCTATGTACTGGTTGTGGAATGCAAACAGAGGCATTTGTTACAGAAGAGGAAGCCTGCCTCGCTTGGAACACCCGCGCGCCGATTCTGAGCGACAGTGACCTGAAGAAACTATGTGGAGGCGGTGAGGAAGATTGACAGATCAATATTGCACTTAGATTTTTGCTGAAAAATCCAGAGCAAAACAAGTTAGCGATTGAAGAAATTTATTTTGCGCTCATGAAAACGAATGGATATTTTTATGAAGATGTTTCAAGCGCACTGTACAAAGAATTTCGACTTGATACAGGGATGGAGGCCAAGCTATGACGCGAGAAGAAGCGATTTTGCTATCAGCATACACAGGTTTTTACTTGCACCAGATTTTTCGGAGGTTCACAAATTTTGTGAAAATACTCTTGGTCGTCCGATTTGGACGCATGAATTTGCACGTCCTGCTCTGCAAAATGAAATCCAAGAGAAACTGCACCCTCAAATCATGGAATTAGTTCAGAGTATTTCCGCCCTCCGCCCCGCCAGACGGGAGCAGGTGGAGAAGGTGTGGAGGGGTGAGTGGATAGGCGTACCAAACATGGGGGTATACGACACTGCATGTTCGAAGTGCGGATATTGCCCTGGAATTAGGTTTTGGGATTCTGACTTTTGCCCCAACTGCGGCGCGCCCATGACGGCCGAGGCCGTGCAGATGGTGATGCGGAGATTGGAGGATTTACATGAAGAAAATTGACCTTTACCAATGTGAAATTTGCGGTACACAGTTCAAAAAGCAAGGAAGACTGCGTAAAGTGCGAAAAAGGACACCAGAAAAAGAGTTGCACATTGTAAAGACCCGTTACCTGCCCTACACACAGGACGGGAGTGGAATGCCCACGACGATTACGCTTGTTGGGCCAGATGGCAGGCACTACACATACAAACGGTAAGGGAGGCGCTGAAAGATGGCAAGAGCGATTGATGCAGAATACGTTGAAAAATTTTTGAAAAATGGCTTGATAATATTCCCGATGGTGAAGAAACCCCTGCAATCGAAGCATGCTTGAATGTTGTGAGAACGCACCCACCCCCCTCACCCCGCCGAACGAGTGGGTGAGCGTGGAAAAATGCCGTCCCTGACCCTGGAGAGCGCGTGCTTGCCACGGATGGCACATTTGGGAGAGGCATATCGGACCAGCGCAAATACCTGGTACCGACACACCGGCTTCCCGTGGCGGGACTGCTTGCAAAGCATCGTCACGCTCTGGATGCCCCTGCCGACGGTTGATAAGGACAATCATGTCCCTGCCAAAGCGCCGAATGAGCCGCTGACCATTGAGCAGCTGCGGGAGATGAAAGACGAGCCTGCATACCTCAAAGTCTTTGACCCGCTGCTTAAAAGCGGATGGCATATCATTAAGGCTGTCACAAAGGACAAAATCATTTTCAGAGGTTGGCAAACAGTTTATGTGCCCATTGATGGCATGGGTGTAAACTACAACCTGTACCGCTGCCCGCCGGAGGAGAGGAGGAAACCTGATGGACATTGAGAAACTGGACATAAATGCAGTGTGCTTTGGGATTCTTTGCAATTTTACACCTGTATGTGGAGAAGAAAAAGCAAAAGAGGCGGTTGCGCTTATCCGTTCGCTTCAAACTGAAAATGAGAAGTTGCAGGCGGAAGTAGAGCGGCAAAGGAGGAGTGCAGACAATGGACAACACCTCTACGAAAATGCAGAACGGGCATACATGAAAGTTCTGGCCGAGCTGGAGCGAGTGACAGCGGAGAGGGATGCGGCAATAAAAAGATTTGTACATATCCAACAAGTAGCGCGGCCTGCAAAAGGAGGAATGAGCGTGGAAAAGGAAAAGCAACGTGATAAACTGATTGAGATTATCGTGAACGCAAAACAAGCCGAACCGGATACCAGAAGATTTACCGAATTTTTGGCCGATTTCCTGCTAGGCTATGGCGTGTTTGTGCCAGATGATGGGTACGACATTGACCGTCTGCAAAGAGTTGGTAGAGGCAGACAAAGACGGGCGGTGCGTGGTGCTGCCATTTCTTCCTCCGAAAGTCATGTGGTCTTGCAGCAAAAGACAGCCGAAACCGGCAAAGTCTTTTTATGCATCGGAGATTGGCGTATTAGCAGATATGAAAGCAGGGTGCGTTTTTGGAGAGATGCCGGAAGAAGCAGAATCCGCGCTTGCAAATAAGGAAAATCATGTGAAAAATTGACTTTTTAGCATAAGGAGAACACCGCATGGACCGTGAGTGGCTAGAAAATTACATATCGATGGCCCGCGAATGTGAGCATCGGCAGGAACGGCTTGCCCGCATGAAAAGCGCCGAAGTGCTTCCCCCGCTGCAAGCCGGAAACGATGGGAGCCAGCACACGGGAAGTTCAGGTGAGCATATGGCGCGCAGCGCTGAAAAGCGCCTTGAATACGAGGAACAGATAGCCCCTATCCTCGCAGAAAACAGGCGGAGGATGCGAGCAGTTGAACATGCTGTCTGCACCCTGCCGCCGCGCGAAAGAGATATTCTCCGCATGCGGTATATGGACAGCGACACATTGCGCCCCCCTACCGTGGCGGGATATTGCAACAAAGCTGTTTGGCACAGACGAAAAGCGTCATATTGACGCCGCATTGCGAATACACCGGGCAGCTCTCGCCCACTATCTCACAAAATAAAAACAGTAAATGAGGTATTTTGAGGGTAAATGAGGTAGATTGAGGGTTGATTGCTGTGATATTCTTAGGGCGTCGACGAGGGTACGCCAGCATGCAGAGGACGTTCTCCCCTTTGCTTCCCATCGACATCCTTTCACACCGCGCCGGCATGCCGCGGCCAGTAGTATGCCAAAAAACAAAACCGCCCATCGGGCGGTTTTTATTTACAGAAAGGAGCCCCGAAACATGGAAAAGAAAAGAAAATCATATTGCGGGCGCTTCCAGAGATAAAGCCGTATCACGCATAATCCTCGCATCAATGATGCCGCCGTGCATAAGGTTGCGGAAAGCATCCGGCAGTTTGGATTTCGGCAACCTATCATCGTGGACGCTGACGGCGTAATTATTGCTGGCCACACCCGATACAAAGCCGCGCAGTTCCTACGCCTGAAAGTTGCGCCTGTCATTGTGGCGGATGATTTGACGCCCAAACAGGCCAAGGCATACCGCCTTGCCGACAACAAAACAGCCGAGTTCTCGCTGTGGGACGATTTGCGACTTGCCACAGAGTTACGAGATTTATTGGACTGCACGGAAATAGACTTGCGCAGCGTGGGCTTTGATACAGAGCCTGCCGCGCAAAAAAGCAAACGGACAACTGGCATCATGGCAGAGACGTTCGGCATCCCGCCTTTCTCGATTTTGGATACGACTGGAAAACAGTGGGCTGCTCGAAAAAAAGAATGGCTGGCTTTGGGCATCCGCAGCGAGGAAAGCCGCAACGATATCCGTACTTACAGCTTAAATGTCAAATATGCAGCCAACTGCAAAAACACAGTATCTGTTTTTGACCCTGTTCTGTGCGAAGTTATGTATCGGTGGTTTGGTATTCCGGGCGGAAAAATATTTGACCCTTTCGCCGGGGGCTCGGTACGAGGTGTGGTTGCCGCCGCACTCGGATATGAGTATACCGGCATAGACCTCCGGCGCGAGCAGGTAGAGGCAAACAAGCAAAACGCTGAGAATATCGGTGTATCCCCACATGGATATGCGAGGACAGCCGCAATATGGACAGGCATATTCCAGACGAGAGTCAGGACATGCTTTTCACCTGCCCGCCTTATGCAGATTTAGAGGTTTACAGCAACGACCCTGCCGATCTCTCAAACAAGACATACCCTGTCTTTTGGAACTCTATCAGGACATCATGCAAAAGGAGGTTTCAAAGCTGAAGCAAAACCGCTTTGCGGTTGTTGTGGTAGGCGAGGTGCGCGGGAAAGACGGCAGTTATTATAACTTTGTCGGGGATACAATCCGCACATTCATTGCCTCGGGTATGCGTTACTACAACGAGATTATTCTGGCTACTGCCATTGGCACATTACCCATTCGCGCGGGGCACGCCATGGCCGTGAATCGCAAAATCGGAAAGCGCCATCAAAATGTGCTTGTGTTCTATAAGGGCGCGAACCAAGGCTATTCAGGATAATTTCCCGCGCATCGCTTTGGAGGATGATGCCAAAAGGCGGTGGAGTAAATGGCCCGTCCAAGAATCAAAATCGACCAGGCCAGCTTTGAAAAATTGTGCTCTTTGCAATGCACGCTTGCCGAGATTGCCGTGTTTTCGGTTGTTCAGAAGATACAATAGAGCGTTGGTGCAAACGCATATATCACAGCGGTTTTGCGGAGGTTTTTGCAAAAAGCGCAACCTGGGCAAAATCGCCCTGCGCCGTTCGCAGTTTCGGCTTGCCGAAAAAAAATGCAACCATGGCTATTTTCCTGGCAAGCAATATCTTGGGCAGCGCGAAGACGTTACCAGCGACGACATCAGCGACGATGGTTTTCTGGACGCCTTGCAAGAAAAGGCATCGGATTTGTGGGCAGAAGGCGCGGACGATTATAACTTTGTAATGCCAGAGGAAAAGGATGATGAATCAGGTCTTTAAGTTCCGGCCGTTTTCCGGCGCCAACAGAAGGTTTTGACGTGGTGGTGCGCGAATAGTCCAACACATACCGCCAATGGCATCATCGCAGACGGCGCCATTCGTTCGGGCAAAACGGTATGCATGTCGCTCTCTTTGTCCTGTGGGCGATGTCATCATTCGCCGGGGAGCAGTTTGCTATGTGCGGCAAAACGATAGGCAGCTTCCGGCGCAATGTGCTGCCGCCACTCAAAAAAATGCTTCGCGGGCGTGGGTATCATGTAACAGACCGCCGCGGCGATAGCTGCCTGCTTATTTCCCGCGGAACGAAGTATAACACTTTCTATATTTTCGGCGGTTCGGACGAGAGCTCACAAGACACCATTCAGGGCATCACCCTGGCGGGGTCTTTTTTTGACGAAGTGGCTTTGATGCCGGAAAGCTTTGTCAATCAGGCAACCGCCCGATGCTCTGTTGAGGGCAGCAAGTGGTGGTTCAACTGCAACCCAGAAGGGCCGCAGCATTGGTTTTACACCTCATGGATCCTTGAGGCCCGAAACAAGGGATTACTCTACCTGCATTTCACCATGGAGGACAACCTTAGTTTGTCGGAAGGTATCAAAAGCAGATACCGCAGCATGTATGTGGGGGGTATTTTTTGAGCGTTATATACTTGGGCGCTGGTGCATGGCCGAGGGCCTTGTGTATGACATGATTGCACGCGACAAAGAGCGATACCTCATGCGCGGCCCCATTACCGGCATGCAGGGGCGCTTTTATGTTTCCATCGACTACGGCACGCGCAATCCATGCAGCATGGGGCTGTGGTGCGTGCACGGCGGGAAGGCCGTGCGCATTGCCGAAAGCTACTATGACAGCCGCAAGACCGGGCGGCAGCGCACGGACGAGGAACACTACCACGCTTTGGTGGAGCTCACCGCAGGCAGATATATTGACAGCGTCATAATAGACCCTTCGGCGGCGTCTTTCATTGAGACGATACGGCGGCACGGGAAATTCGTGGTGCGACCTGCGGGGAATAAGGTTGTTCCCGGCATCAATGTGGTATCTGCCTTTTGGAGGGCGGCCGGATGTTAATACACGAAAGCTGCCATGCATGCTTTGCGGGAATTTGGCCTATATCGCTGGGATGATAAAAAGGCCGAGTGATGCCGTCATAAAAGAGTACGACCACGCAATGGATGACATCCGATATTTTGCCGCAACGGTGCTTGCGCTTGAATTCCGCTGGGTGCCGTGGCGAGAAGGAGCCTGACAGATGTTTCAAAAGATGATGCAATGGGTGCGCGCCACCCTTTTGCGCCTGCTTGGGCAGGAAAATACAGACCTTAATATCCCCGGCCATGGAGACACAGATTGCCACATGGGTGCGCATGTATGAGGATGTGCACGCGCAGGATACTTATTCCCTTGGCTTGCCCGCTTTTATTGCCGGCGAGTTTGCGCGACTTGTCACGCTGGAATGCGACATCCGGCTGACGGGAACCCGCGGGAAATGGATGGATGAGCAGTTCAGCGTATTTCGTGACAGCCTGCGCCCCTCCGTGGAGTATGCCGCGCGCTGGGTGGCGCTGTATTTAAGCCGTATGTGCGCGGCGATGCCATCGCCGTGGATGTGGTGCAGGCCGACGCCTTTTTCCCCACTGCCTTCGATACTTCCCGACGCCTGACCGGGGCGGTATTTTCGCAGCAAATCACGCGGGGTGGCAAAATATACACGCGCCTGGAAAGCCACGATTTCAACCCTGGCACTGGCGTTGAAGTGATACAAAACAGGGCCTTTGTGTCGTCCTCAAATGCGAGCCTGGGAGGCGAAATCGCGTTGTCGCAGGTGCCGGAATGGGCCGACATCACGCCCGAAGCCACTATTCAAAATCTTACTCAGCCGTTGTTTGCCTATTTCCGCATCCCGCTGGCCAACAACAAAAGACCGGGGCTCCCTCTCGGTGTATCCGTATTTGCCGGTGCAGTGTGCCTGCCATTGAGCAGGCAAATGCGCAATACGGGCGCCTTTTATGGAATATGAGGGCGGCCAGCTTGCCGTTGATGTGAGTGAAGCGGCTATCCGCAAGGGGCGAGGACGGCGGCGTGCAGCTTGACAGGCTGGGCAGCGTTTGATACCGCAGAAGCCTCGCCACAGGTGATATCAACTTTTATCACGCCTTCGCCCGGCCCTGCGCGATGCCTCTTATCTCAATGGGCTGAACGACCTGCTGCGCAAAATAGAGATGCAGAGCAACCTTTCTTTTGGTACCATTTCCGACCCATCAGTGTGGACAAAACGGCAACCGAGGTAAAATGAATAAGCAGCGCAGCTTTGCCGCCGTGCATGACATCCAGCGCGCACTGGAAACCGCTCTGAACGGCCTTTTTACGCTATGGACAAGCTGGCCCAGCTGTATGGCCTTAGCCCTGCGGGCGACTGGCAGGCCACATATCTTTGGCATGACAGCATCCTTGTGGATGAGGACAAGGCCCGCGAGCAAATGCGGCAGGACTGCAGGGACGGTGCTGCACGGTGGTGGGAATACCGTATGCGTTTCTATGGCGAGAGCGAGGCCGAAGCAAAGAAGGCTGTGGGGTATTCCGAGAACCCCAAAAAGCCGCTTGATCCCTTCGGGCTGGATGGAGACGGCGGTGATGGCTGATGCTGACGCCGCATTATCTGGCCGAATGCTCCGATGAGCTTATCCGGCTGCTGGGCGAACTGGACGAAAGCATCATGCGCGATTTTGTTCGGCGGCTGGTAAAGGCCGGGCATATCACGGATGCCGCAAAGCGGCAGGCACAGCAGATGATGGAGGCCGGGGCGCTGTATGATGACATCGTGGCCGAGGCTGCCAGAATGACGGGCAAGACGGAAACTGCTGTTCGGGAGCTTTTCCGGGAGGCCGGATTGAAAAGCGTGGCCTATGACATCAACATCTGCCGAGCGGCAGGGCTTTCCCCTCTGCCCCTCGCCGCCTCACCCGCGGCCATGCAGGTGCTGCTTTCCGGCATGGAAAAGACTAAGGGGCATGTTGGACAACCTGACCATGACAACGGCCAACGGCGCACAACGCGCCTTTATTGAGGCGGCCACACTGGCCGAAATGCAGGTGGAAAGCGGTGCGTTTGACTATGTTACCGCCATACGCAACGCCGTGCACACTGCTGCCAGCGGGGGCGCATGGGTGCTTTACCCCACCGGAGCACGCAGCCGCCTTGACACGGCCACGCGCCGGGCTGTGCTGACCAGGGGTAAACCAGACGGCCGCCGCCCTTACGCTGGCCTACGCCGACGATATGGGCTGCGACCTTGTGGAGACCACGGCGCACATGGGCGCACGGCCGGAGCACGCGGTGTGGCAGGGGCAGGTGTTCAGCCGCAGCGGCAAAAAGCTGCCGCTACCCTGATTTTTGTCACAGCCACGGGCTACGGCACCGGCCCGGGGCTGTGCGGGGAACTGCCGGCACAGCTTCTACATGTTTTCGAGGGGCATTGACAGAGCGCGCCTACAGCCGCGCGCAGCTGGACGAATACGCCAATGCCAGGGGTGCGCGTAAACGGAAAGAAATACCCTATTAATGAGGCCACACAGCGCCAGAGAGCCATGGAACGACGCGTGCGCGACACACGCCGCGAGCTGGCCGGGGCTGGACGGCGGCATCAAAGGCCGCCCCGGATGAGGCCGTAAAAACGCCTTGCAGCAGGATTTTGACAGCGCCGCGGCTCGCCTGAAGCGTCAGGAGGCCGCGCTGAAGGATTTTGCCCGGCAGGCCGGCCTTGCGCTGGACACCTCCCGCGTGCAGGTGCAGGGGCTTTGGGCGCAGCACATCGGCCAAAGGCTGTGTGGGCGGCCAAGCGCGGGCGGACGGCTGATATTGTCGTGCAAGGACATACCCTCTATGCAGTGACTGATAAAGCAATACAAGCCGTTCCGAAGCCCTTCTTCAAAGCTCTTTCTGATGGCATGAACCGGAAGGCCCAAGGCTATGCGCGGGAAATCCTGCGCAATGTAAAAAGACTTGCCCGAGGGTACAGAGGCCGCCATTTCTTTTTGGGCAGACGGCAGCCTGAAACATGTTTTACCGGCACAGGGCCGGATATGAGTGTGGCAATCCTGAGGCATGCAGCATCCTTATGTTCTCTTGCACAACCACGCCAGCAATGATATACTGAGCCCAGAAGACATACTGGCGCTGATACGACATGACAATATGGTAGCTATTGGCGCTGTTGGTAACAAAGGCGCTTTATTCACCTGCGAAAAGGTATTTGGGTATAGCCGCGAAAAAGCCGTGAGCTTTTACCAAAGTATTTTGGGGCAATACCCTGAAATGCATGTGAATCTCGAGCAGAGAGTCCAATTCATGCAGAGTTTTATGAAGGGAGCAGAAAAAATATGGCCTACACTTCTCCTCTCCCGGATAATGTGGTTAAAGTGCTACGCAGTTATTTGAAAAAAGCAAAACCGTACACACCGGAAGAACGCAAAATATAATTACCATGAGTTGGGAACATTTTTAGCTGATATTGTGTACCAATATTCAGACCGGGGAGCTCGCCACACTCGCCATGGATGAGTTGCAAGCTGCCGGCCTCTGGACGGAAGAAGACGAGCAAAAAGCGTTTGGCTGAACCACCACCCGCGGGCGGTGGTTTTTATGCCATCTGAAAACTGAATCGTTCATCAAGGCGTCTGCCCATACGGGGCGGGCGCTTTTTTGATACAAAATTGCCCCTGCCTGCCGGGCTTTAAATGCAGGATAGGCCGTGCGCGGAGTGGCCCGCGCGTTTATAAGCAAAATCTGGCTGAAAAGGAGTATACACATGGAATTTCTGAAGGGATTTTCGGCGGCGGCGCGACCTACGAACAGCTTGCCGCAAAGGTAGCTGAAAAGAAAATGAAGCTGGCCGACTTTCCGCAGGCGGCTATGTGGGCAAGGGAAAAGTTCGAGACCCTGAGCGCAGAGAAAACCGGACTGAAACACGCCTTGCTAACGCAAACAAGAAGCTGGAGGACTACGACCCCGAGTGGAAAGCAAAAGGCCGCTCAGGCCAAGGCAGACGCCGACGAGCAGGTGCAGGCCGTGCAGCGCAACTTTGCCCTGAAGGAGCAGGCTGCAGGGCTGAAATTCTCGAGCGAAAGCGCCAAAGGGCATTTATGGCCGACCTCGAAGCCCAAAAGCTGCCCATACAGGACGGCAAAGGTGCTGGGCTTTGACGATTTCGCAAACTACCGCGAAAGAGACCCCGGCGCATTTTGCCCAACGAAAAGCCGCCGCGCTTTTCCGGCTCGGCCACAGGCCCCGCCGCCGCTGGCACAAAGAAGGACCAGGCAAACGCTGCCATCCGCGCGGCGTTCGGCCACGGACAAGCAACATGATTTTTTGACAGGAGGAAAACACTATGAGCATTATCAACCGCGAGCAGGCGGAAGCCCCTTATCCGCGAGCAGATTGTGGAAACCATTTTCAAGAGGCCCCGAAACAGAGCATCGTGATGCAGCTGGGCCGCCGCCTGCCCAATATGACGAGCAAACAGACCAAAGTGCCCGTGCTGGACATGCTGCCGATTGCCTACTGGGTGAACGGCGACACCGGCTACAAGCAGACTTCGCATCAGGCGTGGGACAACGTCTACCTGACGGCCGCCGAGCTGGCCGTGATCGTCCCCATCCCGGAGGCGGTGCTGAGCGACGCCAGCTTTTGACATTTTGGGCGAAGTGACGCCCCGCGTGAATGAATACATGGGCAGGCGCGTGGACAGCGCCGTTATTTTCGGCGTGGAGCGCCCGGTGGAATGGCAAAACGACCTTATCACGCTGGCACGCCAGGCGGGCAACAACGTGAGCGGCGGCATCACCTATGACACCCTGATGGGTGAGGACGGCCTGCTGGGCAAGGTGGAGCAGGCGGGCTACACCGTCACCGGCGCCATCGCGGCCATGCGTGCCCGCGGAGCCATGCGCGGCCTGAAGGACGACGCGGGCCGCCCCATCTTTTGTAAGCGACATGCAGGGCCCCACCCGCTACGGGCTGGACGGCGCGCCGCTGTTCTTCCCCGAAAACGGCTCTTTGATACATCCGCCGCACAAATGGTGGCCGGCAACTGGAGCCAGCTTGTGTGGGCCATGCGTCAGGATGTGACCGTAAAATCCTCGACCAGGGCGTGGTGCAGAACCCCTGTGACAAAGGAAATTGTGTACAACCTTGCCCAGCAGGACATGATTGCGCTGCGCGTGGTGATGCGCATGGGCTGGGCGCTGCCCAACCCGGCAACCCAGCTGAATGCAGACCGCACGAACGTACCGTTCGCCTATATCGAGGCCGACACGCCCGTGACGGACTATGCCGCCACCTTTACCGTGCAGGACAACGCTTCTGCCGCCGTGAAAGGCGCGCGCGTGAATGTCAATGGCGCCATCAAAAGACGGATGCGTCCGGTAAGGCTGTGTTCAACCTGCGCAGCGGCACCTACCCCTACACGGTAAAGGCCGAGGGCTACCACCCGATGAGCGGCGAGATCGTTGTAAATGACGCTGCCGCGAATGCCACTGTGAAATTTCCTGCAAAGGAGGCGTAAGCCATGCTTATCATCGACGCATTGAAGGCCCTGTATAAAAGGCTACCACCAAAGGACGCCGCCGCAACCAGCATTGCGGGCGTGGTGCAGGAAATGGCCGACAACTGGCCCGCGGCGGGCGGCGCAGGTGCGGCCACCACCGAAAAGGCGGGCCTTGTCAAACAGGGTGCGGCCGTGGCCGACGCCGCGGGCGAAACGCCTACCAAGGAGGAATATAACGCGCTGCTGGCCTCGCTGCGCGCAGCGGGCATCATCGCCGCAAGCTGAAAGGCGGTGCGGCCATGTATGCGGACTATGCCTTTTATACAGGCACCTACCAGGGCGAGGACATCCCGGAAGCCGACTGGCGCCGCATTTCTGCGCGTGCAGATGCCTTTGTGGACAGGCTTACCTACGGGCGCCTGCACCATGGCTGGGAGGTGACGGAAGCCGTTAAAATGGCCTGCTGCGCCGTTGCCGAGGGCCCTCCATGCGCAGCAGGCAGCGCAGGCCCAAGGGGCCAAGGCCGCGGCTGCCGGCATCAAAAGCGAGAACAGCGACGGTTACAGCGTGAGTTACGGCGCCCACACCGACATGCAGGCCGCCATGGAAGCACAAATGCTGGAGGCGGCGGGTGTACCTCCCGCCGCACTCGCCTATCCGGTACGCGGGGCTTTACCGCACCGACCTGTGCGGGGTGCTGCACTTGACTGCAAACGCAGACATTACGCTGCTGATTCCCCGGTATGACGCCGTCCAGCGGCAGGACGAATACACGGCGGTAACGGTGCGGGGCGTGTGGATACACGCTGTGCACAAGGGTGGCGATAACCCCGGCGACGAATTGCGCGTGCGTATCCCCATTGATGCCGGCTTCGGGGGTGTGTACTGTGCCCCTGCCGAGTGGCAGGCGATGAATGACAGCGCCGCGGCCGCACACTGGACACTGGCCCCGGGCGGGTATCTGCTGGCCGGGGCGCATGAGCTGCCACCGCCCATCTCCCCCGCGCCCTAATGGAGCAATACGGGAAGGTGTGGAGAATCACCGAGGCCGCCGATAACCGGAACGGCACGGCCGCGGTGCAGCACTGGCGCGCAAAGGCGGTGTAGCAATGGCAAAGGAATGGAGTATTGAGACACCGCGCGGGCGGGTAATCCGCGTGGGAAACTGCAAGGCGCGCCTTGAATGGAACCCCAATTTCGCGCCGAAGCACCGCGCGGCTTTCAGCCGCAGGCAAAGTATGTGGACAGTTCCTGCCTGCGCTACATGGACCCGCTGACGCCGTTTCGCACCGGCATGTTAAAGCTCTCGGCAAAGCTGGGCACTGTGCTGGGCAGCGGCGTTATCCGTTATCTTGCCATCTATGCACGGCGGCAGTATTACACGCACAAAACCAAGGCCAAATGGTTTGAAACCATGAAAGCCCGCAACAAAGAGCAGATTTTGAAGGGGGCAGCGAAAATTCAATGAAAAATGATGACCTGTTGATATACGGCATCCGGGAATATTTCAAGGCCTGCCCCCTGCTGCGCCGCGGGCGGCTGCTGATTGACGCGCTGGGGCTGGCCCCCCGTGAGCTATTCGCTGGACGTTTTGCCCTGCGACCCTATTATTACGCAATATGCGGACGGCGACAGCCTGCGGCAGTATCAGTTTGCATTTACCAGCCGAGAATGGTTTTCCCCGGGGATGTAGACAACATCGAAAACAGCGGCTTTTTACGAGCGGCTGGAGGACTGGGTGGAGGCACAAAACGATGCGGGCATCGTCCCGCTTATCAAAAGCAAAAACAAGGTGCCGCAGCGGGTGGAGTTGATTGCCAGCGGATACCTGCAAAGCGAGGACGGCCAAACCGGCCGTTACCAAATACAGTGGCGCCTTATTTACACAAAGGAGGTTTAACATCATGGCAGAAAACACCGCGGCCCTTGTTGGCCGCCACAAAGGTTGCGTTCCTCGGTATTGTGGGAAACCAGCACCGAGAAATTCCACCGCATGCGCAAATTCACGGCATTTTCGAAAAGTTCGAACCCCAAAGAATATTCGCGCCAGTATGTGGATGAGGCCTTTGAGCAGACAGACGTTGTCGGCTTCTCTCCCTCTATCTCGTACACATTCGACCTGTACACCAACACGCCGGTGCACAAAGGAAATCGTGTCAATCACGGATGGGGAACTGCTGGGCAGCGAAGCCGTGCGCAACGTGGTAATTGTAGACCTTTCCCAGCCTGCGGGCGAAACAGCGGGCCAGTTTGTCGCATGGAAAAGCCGTATTCTGTCATTCCTGACACTGAGGGTGACAGCACGGACGCCTATACTTACTCGGGCACGCTGCGCACGGCCGGAGAAAGCGTCAAGGGATATGCCACATCTGACGATAACTGGGAGACGCTTACTTTTACGGAAGGTGAACCGAGCCCCGCGGGTTGAAGTCCCTCGGGGCCAACAACTGAAAATTAAATGGAGGATATGAGCCAATGAGCCAGACTACAGACCTTACCGTGTGGAAAATACACGGGCACGAGCTGCGCTTTGACATGGAGGACGCAGAAGAGCTTGAGCGGTATGAGGCCGCTTTTGCCAGAATGGCAGAGACGGAAAGAAACCTTGTGCGCACAGGAAAAAAAATCTGCCATAGTGCGTGCCTACTGCGAGATGTACTGCACCCTGTTTGATGACCTGTTCGGCGCGGGCGCCGCACAGAAGCTGTTTGAGGGCCGCAGGAATGCGCGCGAATGCGATGAAGTGTACGACAGTTTCCTGGGCTTTGTAAAGGCGCAGAATGCCGGCACGCTTGCGCGCCGCGAAAAGCTGGTGCAGGCATGGGTGCCCAACCGGGCCGCAAGGCGCGCACAAGCCCGGGCGAAGGGCAAATGAACCCGTTTTACAAGGCGCTACCGGAGGCTGTGGAGATTGATGGGGCTCTATATCCCATTGCGACAGATTTTCGTGACATTGTGCAGCTGATGGACATGCTGCAGTTACCGGAAGCGGAAATGTCGGACGAAGTAAAAAGGAGGCCGCCATGCAGTATTTTACTGCGCGGCGGCCCCCTTCCCCGTGCGGCAGGGCTGGATGCGCTATGGCGGTTTGTCACGATGCAGGAAGTGTCGTTGGCGGCCGAGAAGCGCCGCCTGCGAGCCGCGGCCTGCGGCGAGCCGGAGCAGGAAGAGGATACGGCCAGCGGGCCAGCGGTGCTTTCATACCGATGGGATGCCGGATACATCTATGCCGCGTTTCTGGCGGTTTACCGCATTGATATTTTTCAGGTGGAATACCTGCACTGGTGGGCGTTCCGCTGGCTGCTGGAGGCACTTCCGGGCGATACGGAAATCAAGCAGCGCATGGCCTACCGCGGCACCGATGCAAGCAAAATCAAGGACAAGGCCGAGCGCAGGCGGGTGCAGCGCATTAAAAATGAAATCAGCCTGCCACAGCGCGAGCTTACCGATGAGGATATCGGCAGCGCCCTATTCAGCATGATATGAGGCCATAAGAAGATGAAATATCCACCTCTGGAAAGGCACTGGCTCCGCTGCGCAATCTGCGGGGCCAAGCTGCTTTTATATGACAATACCGCACAGTGCAGCGGCGGCATCTATGCCAAATGCACCCGGAACCGCACCTGCGGGGCGGAAACAGAAATCATCATCAAAGACGGAAGCAGATATTCCCCACGCAGAAAAAGCACCTTTGAGCCTTTGAGCCGTGCATTTTGCAGTTGATTGCAAGGAGGGCACGGCATGAGCACGCAAAAAGCAGACGGCAGCCTGCTGTTCGAAACAAAAATTGATGAAAAGGGCTTTGACAGCGGTGTGAAAAAGCTGGGCGGCATCGCCGCCAAGGGCATGGCCGCCGTGGGGGCAAGCATCGTCGCTGCCGGCACCACCGTGGCCGGGCTGGGCGCGGCCGCCATCAAGGTGGGCATCGAATTTGAGAGCGCCTTTGCGGGCGTAAAAAAAGACGGTAGATGCCAGCGACGAGCAACTGAGCGCCCTGCATGACGGCCTTATTGATCTCTCGAAGGAAATTCCCGTGACAGCGGCCGGGCTGTCCGCCATTGCGGAGAGTGCCGGTCAGCTGGGCATTGATGTGGACAACATCGAGGAATTCACGGCCACAATGGCTGACCTTTCCGTAGCCACCAACCTGACAGCGGAAGAGGCTGCCACCAGCTTTGCCCGGTTTGCAAATATCGTGGGCATGAGCCAGGAGAATTTTGACAGACTTGGCAGCGTGGTGGTGGCGCTGGGCAACAATCTTGCCACCACGGAAGCGGAAATAACCGCCATGGCCATGCGCATTGCAGGCGCGGGCTCTCAAGTGGGGCTGACCGAAGCTCAAATTATCGCGTTCAGCGGCGCGCTGTCTTCCCTGGGCATCGAGGCGGAGGCTGGCGGCACGGCCTTTTCTACACTTATTTCCAAAATGTCACTGGCCGTGGCGCAGGGGCGGCGCGGCCCTGACTGACTTTTCCGATGTGGCGGGCATGACGGGCGACGAGTTCGGGAGGCATTCGAGCAGGACGCCGGGCAGGCCATTCTTTCCTTTATTCAGGGCCTTGCCCGCATCAACGATGAGGGCGGCAGTGCCATCAAAACGCTGGACGATATCGGCCTTTCCGACATCCGTATGCGCGACGCCCTGCTGCGCGCTTCCGGCGCCAGCGATGTGTTTGCGGAGGCGCTTGACATTGCCAATACCGCATGGGATGAGAATATCGCGCTCTCCAAAGAGGCCGAGCAGCGGTATAAAACCATGGAGAGCCGCCTGCAGTTGTTGAAAAACAGCGTAGCGGCCCTTGGCATTGCCATCTATGAGAGCACGGACGAGGGGCTGGGCAGCGCCGTTGACCCTTGCCATGGGCTGGGTGGACGAGCTGACACAGGCTTTTTCCAGCGGCGGCACCCGCGAGCTGGTGCTTGCCGCAGGTGATATTCTGGCCGACATGGTTTCTGTACTGGCCGAAAAATCAGGCGACCTCATCGACGTAGGCGCCGATGCCATAGACGCTTTTGCCACCGGCCTGCGGCGCAACGCAAAAATATTGCCACCAACCTGCAAAAGGCCCTGAAAGATGCCGTATCTGGCCTCAGCAAAGCGCTGCCAAGCATTGCAAAGGCTGGTGTAAAGGCTTGCCACCGAGCTTGTGGGGGCTATCGCTGAAAGCCTGCCCGACCTGCTGCCTGCTGCTGTTGATGTGTTTTTTGACACGCTGGTGGCGCTGCTTACCGACCTGCCTACTCTCATCAAAGTAGGCGCTCAGTTCGCGGTTGGCCTTGTGGAAGGTATCTTCTCGGCGATTCCCCGGCTGCTGAGCGGCATCGGCGATGTATTCACGGCGCTGTTCACCGATAATTTCCGTATTGCGGACGCTGTGGCGGAACAAACCGCAGATATGCGTGCCGCCTTCGAAAATATTCAAGACGAGATAGCCCAAGCAAACGAGGCGTTTGCCGACCAGCAGGAAAGCATTCTGGCGAGCGCTGAAGTAGCTGAGCAATATGCGGGTATCATTGACCGGCTCTCTGGCAAAGACCTGAACGCTGAGGAAATGGCACAGCTGCAGGCAGCCGTGGAAGGCTTGAATGCGCTTTACCCTGACCTCAACCTGCAGATAGACGAACAGGGCCGCCTGATTGGAATTGCCAAGGATGAGATCCACGAATATATCAGGCTTCCACGCAGATGGCCTTGACAGAGGCCTATCTACAAAAAAATCAAGGACAACACTGCAGCGCTTGTAGATGTGCAAATTGCACAGCGGGAAGCCGTAGAAGAATACGATGCGGCCCTTGCACAGAAAAACGAACTGGAGGCCCGGCAGGCAGAGCTATTGCAACTGCAAACGGACCTCGAAAACGGACGCTTCTGCCCTCATGGCCAATACGGCCGCTTACATCGAGGCAATCCCTGCCCTGAAAGCTATTTTGTGCAGCTGGAAGACGGCACCTGGGCACTACAGGAACATGTATCACTCGACCAAGCCTTTTCTGCTGCACAGACCGGCCTGCTTTTAACGTTCTGGGCGAAGTGTCAAATAGTATTGAAGTCCAGACCGGCGCAATGGATACCGCCAGTGGCACGATTGGAGGCCTGCAAGGGAAAATCAACGGGCTGAACGAGGAAAACGCCCGGCTGGCCCAGATGGCGAACGAAAGCGGTGCGGCCATAGCAAACGCCGGAGCACAGGCATCCGGCGCAGCGCAGAGCATGGGCAGCGCCTCCGCGTCTCTTGGCCAGTACTCCGAGGCCGCCAGCGGCGCCGCGAATGCGGTAGCCGAAGGCATGAACAATGCGGCCGGGGCTGCCTCCACCTTGCCTACAGTGGCAAACATGGCCGCGCAAAGCGCTGTAACCGGCATACAAAATGCGACGGCGCCCATGGCAGAGGCCGGCAGATGATGATGCAAAGCGCCGTGGACGGCGCCACAAGCGCGGCGCCAGAACTGGCCACCGCCGCAGGGAATGCTGTAGATGCCGCAGCGTCCAAAGCTAATGGACAACTGCCCAGTGTTCCACCATCGGCAGCCAGATGGTGCAGGGCATGGTGAACGGCGTCAACAACAATTCCGGCGCGCTCGCCACCGCCATGGCCAACTGTGTCTCCGCCGGCATCGAGGCCGCCCGCCGCGCGGCCAATATCAATTCTCCGTCCAGACGCACACGCGATGAAGTGGGCAAAGCCGCTGGCCGAGGGCGAAGAGGTTGGCTACGTCAAGCAAATTGAAAAGAGCGGGCGCCGTATGCTGGCGGCCAGGAAGAACGCCGTGTTTGATCGGCTGAAAAAATCCGCGGCAGACACCAGCACGCAGGGCCTCACGCCCATACAGGCTGCGCCAGTGCCCGCCCCTGTCCCTACTGTTATTCAGCGGGCCGGAGATACCATCATCATTGAGAAGCCGTGCGAGAGCCCCGCGGAAACGGCACGGCAAATTGAGCTTGCAAAAAAGAGCTTGCCGATGACTGACGCAAAAAACTCAATATCACTTTTCACGCGGCGACACCGTCATTGAGGCGGGCCGCCGCGCCCCCGCTGCACATCCTTTCCTGCGAAGGGCTGGAAAGTTCAAATATAGATTTGCAGCTAAGTGCAAACGCACAGGGCGACGGCGGCACTGTAACGGTGGACCGGTACGATTCCAAGCCCATTACCATGGTGATGGAGGTGGACCGCAAAGAGGATAGCGAGCATGGGCCGAAAAACTGCGCCGCTTTTTTTGTCCCCATGTGGATACTACCATCACGGTGGATAACTGCGGGAGGCAGACGATGAATACTTTCCGCCTTTCAAAGTTCCGCCAGCAGCGCACAAACCTTTATGAGCCTTTTTCGCTTTCTTCTCGACATCATATGCCTGACCCTTACATGAAAAAGCGTGTCGGAGTATGTCTCTAACATGGCCGACCACCTGGCGCTTTTACGGCCCCTTTGCACTGTACCCAAACGGCGGCGCGCTTTCCGTGCGCCGGTTCAATGAGGAACTGCTCATTATAAACCGCGGCGATGTGACCACGGGAATTATCTTCGAGTTCAGTGCCAGCGGCCCGGTGAAAAACCCGCGAATTGACAACCTCACCACGGGTGAATTTCTGCGCGTAATGGTGGATATGGCAGCCGGCGACGTACTTGTGATAAACACACAGCGCGGGAAACACGCTATCACGCTGAACGGCGTATCCGTCACACAAAAAAAAGACCGCGACCAGAACTGCCGGTTCTTTCAGCTTGCCGTGGGCGAAAATGTGCTGAAATACAGCGCTGATGATGGTTATGCAAACCTTTCCGTGGTGCCCCGCCATCGTTATGAATATTACGGAGGCTGAAGAATATGGGCAGCTTGGAAATCAATATTCTGGACAAAAACCGCCAGCTGCTGCACAGCATTGACGTGTTTCGCACGCTGATATGGACACGGTGCTACACCGAGCCGGGGCGGTTTGATTTGTACTGCTACCAGCCGGATTTTTCCCGTCTGCGGGAAGGCGTCTATCTATGCACCAACCGGCACAAAGAGCTGGGCCGCATTGACACGCTCAAGCTGCTGCGCTCCCGGCATCTTGCCTTCATTTCCGGCAGTTTTCCGAGGCGGAAATATAACGACCGCATTATCGAGAGCGTGCAGGATATCAACGCCAACCGTGAGGATGCCATTCTTTCTTTGCTGGACGATTTTGCGGTATCGGCCCGGCCGGTACCCTGCCAGCCGGTATTGGCCGCCTCACAGCAGCGCGGCGGTGACGTAGCTTTCAGGTAACCGGCAAGCCATTGGGTGATTATGTGTATACTCTCGCCTACGCGGCGGGCCTTTCGGTGCGCAATGCGTACGACTTTCCGACCGACACCCTGCGGGCAGAGGTTTGGCAGGGTCTTGACCGGCGCAGCAGCCAGACAGAAAAACCCGCTCGCCATCTTCGGCGGAGATGAAGAAAAACGTCAGGCTTGGCGACTATACCCTTTCCACACGCGATGAGAAAAACGTGGCGTGGGTGGCTGGTGAAGGCGAAGGCGCCGAACGCGTCATCGTAGAGGTAGACCGTTCAAACGGTGCACCTCGTAAAGAGCTATGGGTAAATGCCGCCGACATTCGCAAGGGAAAGCACTTCCCGGGCCACTCTGACAGACGAAGAATATCAAGAACTGCTGGAGCAGCGCGGCATTGAAAAGCTTGCCAAATACACGCGCACAGAGTGCGGCCCCCACCCTGCTGCCTCAGCCCAACCTTGTGTATGGAAAGGATTTCGACCTGGGCGACCTGGCCGAGTACCACGACGACGAGGCCGGCATCATGGTGGAGGCTCGTATCACAAAAGTGGTGGAAACCTACGAGGGGGCGAGGAATCTGTGGACATCTATTTCGGTGATGAAGAGAAAAAATCATGCAAAAGGTAAAACGGGAGGCGGAAGAATGAGTTTGCAAGTTGGTATTTTTCGCTCGGAGGTAGTAGGTAAAGACGAAACGCTGGGCCTGCCTGTTTTCGACAGGGCGGTAACAGAGGAGTTTCTGGAAAAGTTTTTTTCATGGTATATGGGGATGGGGTATTCCCCTCGCCTTCCCGGCATTCCAGTTACGCGCCGGTACTGGCCTGACCGCCGCTATTCAGCCGGGGGCTCTGTTTTGCCAGGGTAAATTTGCCTACGACACGGAAGCCGCGTCAGTGACTTTTACCCAGAACAGCGGCGAACAGGACTTGATTGCCCGGCTTGTGTTCCGCCGTGACCTGCCCAACCGCACGGGAGATTTTGTTGTTTTGTACGGCACCCCGGCCGCTGATCCGCAGGCACCAGAACTTACGCGCACAGCAGATATTTACGAGCTGGGATTGCTGACGTGTTGCTTAAAGCTGGCGCGGAAAGCATTACCGATGCCGATATCACAGACCTACGCATGGAATCATCCCTTTGCGGCATCATTACCGGCTCTCTGGAAATCACCGACACTACGGAAATTTTTGCACAGTTCAAAGGCGATTTTTTCAGGGGCTTTTTGACCAGATGGAGGCAGAGGCCGCTGAATTGGAGGACGTTATCGCTGGCATCGAGCAAGGCAGCGAGGTGATGCTGCGCGGTATACGACAAGGACGCTGACGGCGTGGTGGATGAGGCCGCGGCTGTGCAGGCGTATACGCCCCCTGCCGCCTCGGGAGGCCGGCACGGATGAGGCCGGTGCACAGGCAGCCAGCCAAACCTTTGGCGGGCCTGTGCGCCTTTCGGTGGACGAGGCCACCGGCGCCGTAACGCTGCACGCGGTGAAGCAGGGCCTTGGCGAAGAGGGCGAGCCCGTGGGCGAGGCGGCCGTGGAAGAGGTGCCTGTGGCAAACGCCGCGGCGCTGGGCGGTAAAACGGAAGCAGAACTGAGCGTGGGCGATTCGGCCAAAATCGGTGGAAAGGCGCTTTCCATGTCGCTTTCAGGCACCACGCTTACTATCAACTATGGCTAATTGGAGGTTGTACAGAATGACGATTTCAGAAATTTCCACGGGGGTGCTGTGTAGCCCGTAAGGGCAATTTGCACAAAGCACCTACCCTGGAACGGGGGGGGCGCATCAAATGGCCCTCATAGTAAATAGCACAAATATCCCCGCGGGGGAAAGTAATCAGAACGGAACAGCAGCGAAGCAAATATACTTTGGCAGCACGAGGTGTGGTCTGCCACGCCACCCAGCTGGTGCTGTACGATGGCCCCGGGAACATAAACCGCATGACGGCCGTCAATTTTGGGACCGTCTACAACAACAACGCCACCACGCAGGGCAATGGTGTAAAATGCTGGAACCTCTCGCCCTGGGGTAATGGCGACAGCAACCTGCGCACGGCAGCTATTTTGCGCTCTAGCGCTGCATACGACCTAACAGACTATACCACTTATCACATGATATGGACATCCTATGGCGGATATGGCGCGGCGCCTTGGGGCGTGCCGCGCTGCACCATGTATACATGGCTACTGTGACGGGTGCTTTGCCGCACACCAACAGCCCCGCCCGCACTTGGGCCGTGACGGACACAAACGAATATAAAATTGACTCCGGCTGGCATACCGGCACCTACAGCATTGCATCTGTGCAGGGTATGAACTATGTGTATGTAGGCAACTGGGGCAACGGAAATGCCAGCAGCGTCTATGTTCAAAAACTTTGGCTGACATAAGGAGAAAAAAAAAATGAAACAACTGATTTGTGCGAATGAAGCTACCTATGAGGTGTGCAATGAAACTGTGTGCTACCCTTCTGGAGATATCAACGTCCGCAGTTTTGTGGAAATTTGGATGCCGGAAAAAGCGATGACCTTCAACCAGTTCGAGGCACTGTGCAAGAACACAGATGCTATGCAGCATATCACGGTAAAGAGCCCAAACCGGATAAACCGGATGAGTATTTTGAGGCTGTGTTCACAGGCTACACCTTGCCGGTGGAAATCGCCCAAAAAACTGCATCAAACCTATGATGCGAGTACGGGTGAAACCATCAGCGAGACGCGCCTGTTTGCCCGCATGGAGCAGCTTACCTTCATTGAGCGCAAGCTGGCGGAACTGGGGGCTGATGTGAGATGGCGCTGATTGTAAACAGCACCGAAATTCCGCAAAGCGGCGCCGTGAACTTAACAGCACCGCCTTAGCAAAACAGGTGAACCACGGCAGCGTGCTGGTGTGGACATCCACGCCGGACCCCATCACCATTATGAGCACCGGCAAATCTATCGGCTCTTGGCTGGGCGGGGCGTGTTGGGCAGCGATGCCGGGTATCAGGTGTTTTCCATGGCAAGCCAGGGCTATAAAACTGCACCAATGGCAATATCAGGCCCATGGCGGCATTGTGGACGGCAAGCTGCGCTTTGGCGGCGAAGAGAGCACCGTGGGCAGCAACCGGGCTTTGCTGGTGTCCAACTTTACCGTTGATACGCGCGGCTTTCAATATCTGCGGTTCAAATATTATACCGAAAACAACAATGTGCCTGCCAATGCGCCTTCGCTTGGCATTGGCCCCGCCGGATGGAGCGAGACGGTGAACGCATCGGTAAGCCTGATCAAGCAGAACGGCACCAGCGCGGTGCAGACGGTGACGCTGAACCTGAGCAATTATCAGGGGTATATGCAATCAAAGGGAAAATGGGGTTTTTCCGGCAACACCAACAATAACCCGTACTGGGCAGGGCGCAAATGCTGGGTGACGGAAATTTACATGTACGCTTAGGATGTACAGAGAACGCCACTTCTACAAAGCAAATGGAACGAACGAATATTTGAGGTTTTACAAAATTCTGATTTCATAAGGAGGTACAAACAAATGGCACAGGATGAAATGCTGCTCTTCCGAGGACGCAACCGCATCCGCTATGGCTATGCCCGCTGGGGCTACACGCGCGGCGGGGGCAAAACGTGGCACGGCGGCGCAGACGTGGAAGGGCTGGACGACCACCATCCGCATGCCCGGCTATGGGCTGGGCGCAGGGCGCCATGCCATTTCCGGCACGGTGGTAACGGCGCGCAGGGTGGCGCAAAGCACCGGCAACCCCACGTGGGAATGGGGCTGGTATGTGTGCGTGAAGCTGGACGCAAACCAAACGCCGGACGCGGTGAACTATTTATACTTCTGCCACAACGCCAAAACCTTGCGGCCGTGGGCCAGCGGGTGAAAAAACGGGCGACGCGCTGGCCGTAATGGGCAACACCGGCAACGCGGCGCTGGCCAGCCCGCCCTATGCGCACTGCCACTTCGAGGTGCGGGCCACGGCCACGGGCAGGGGGCTGAACCCCGCGCAGTACATGGGCTTTG
>VOFE01001888.1_pt1 | contig 38001 bp, 59 predicted proteins | sample 5384071 | NCBI WGS metagenome assembly VOFE01 (sample SAMN12384724, study PRJNA508395) | human gut metagenome | isolation source: healthy gut D | host: Homo sapiens
GTTCCTTTCCGCGCTGATTGCGCTGCTGCGCGAAACCTATGGCGCAAATACGCTCTGGACGACCTATATTTGGGGCAACGACGCGGCGCGCCGCCTTTATGAGAGCCTGGGCTTTGTCGAAACGGACGTTGTGGACGAGGACGGCATTCATGAGGTCAATCTCTGTCTGCGCCTTTCTTAAGGCCTGCGTTTTTATAAAACGATGCTGTTTATTTTACGCGTCCGCAGGCGCGGCACGCATATTAAAAAAACCTTAAGGATTATCCGGCTATATTCTTAAACGAATTCCCGATATACTAAACGCGGAGGTTAGGAAGATGTACAACATACTGGTTTGCGACGACGAGAAGGATATTAGAAATGCTTTTGCAGATTTATCTTTCGGCAGAGGGTTATCATGTCTTACAGGCGGAAAACGGCCAGGCGGCGCTCGATATCCTTCGCCAAAACGAGGTGCACCTCGTTTTGATGGACATCATGATGCCGCAGCTCGACGGCATGACGGCGACGACCAGGCTCCGCGAGACGTATAACATCCCGGTCATACTCCTGACGGCGAAGAGCGAGGACAGCGACAAGATTCTCGGTCTCAACGTCGGCGCCGACGACTACATCACGAAACCGTTCAACCCGCTCGAGGTCATTGCGCGCGTGCGCGCCCAGCTGCGCCGGTATACGCAGCTCGGCGGCATCCCGAAGCGCGAGGACGTCCTGCGCGCAGGCGGCATCGAGATGGACGATAAGAGCAAATCCGTCACCCTGAGGGCGATCCCGTCACGCTGACGCCGACGGAGTATGATATTTTAAAGCTCTTTCTGGAAAATCCAAACAAGGTGTATTCGTCTTCGGAAATTTACAGGGAAGTGTGGCACGACGCGCCGCTTGGCGCGGACGGCACCATCGCGGTCCATATACGGCACCTCCGAGAAAAATTAGAGATCAATCCCTCAGAACCGCGCTATTTAAAGGTGGTTTGGGGCCAGGGGTATAAACTGGAGGTCTAACCATGAGCAAGACAAAATTGACGCACGCCCTGTGGGCGCGCATCACGGCTTTTTTTTTCTGTTGGTACTGATGACACTGGGCATCATTGCCTGCGGCGTGACGGTCATTGTCGCGGCGGAGGACAACTGGTATTTCAAAGAACCGGATTTTTGCGAGAGCGGAATGTGCCGGGGAACCGGTATACCACGAGCTCTCCCTGATCGAGGCTTATTATGCCAGCGGATATCTGGATCAATATTTGATGGCAGAGAGGCAGGAAACTTCTTTTTTCGTCATCCGGGACAATTACGGCACGACGTTTGCGGATACGCTGCAAAACGCCCCGGCACGCCGGGTAGTCTCCGGCTACTCTATGGGCATATATGGCTATGCCGACGAGGAAACTGGGAAAACGGAGCAGCGTGAGGTCGTCATTGACGCTTATATTCGGTCGCCGCTTTTGCAAACGGATGAATATTATGCACTCAACCAGCTCTTTTTGTCTTTGTACCACGCGCGCTATGCGGTGATTATTGCAGGCGTCGTGATGCTGATCGCGTCGTTTGCGCTGTTTGTGTTCCTGATGTGCTCGGCGGGTCATAAGCCGGGGAGGAAAAGTGCGTGTTGATCCGGCAGGATAAGGTCCCGTTTGACCTGTACACGGTGCTCTTGATCGTGCTGGGCGCTATCTGGGGCGCGTCGCTTTCCGATGCGTTTTACAGTACCACGGTCGTCCGGTTCATCGCCATCGGCTGTTCGATTCTTTTTACTCTATCCTCGTCTATGCCTTCTGCATGACGACGCTGGCCGCGCGCCTGAAAGTGGGGAAGTGGTGGCGCAATACGATCATTTACCGCTTTTTCCGAATGCTATTCCGGTTTATCAGACGCATTATATTCGGCATTTCCTGACATGGCGCGTGGTGATCGCGTACTGTTTGTTTGTCCTCATGAATGTTGTTTCCATCCTCCTGCTCACCGGGCAGGGCAGTTTCTTCGGCTTTTTGCTGTTCATGACGCTGGACCTCGGCGTGCTGGCGCTCTTGTGTATCGTGACGATCCAAATGAAAACGCTGCAAAAGGGCGGGGAAGCGCTGGCAAACGGGGAGCTTGACCACAAGGTCAAACTGACGAACCTCTATTACGACTTCAAAAGCACGGCGAGAACCTGAACCGCATCAACGAGGGGATTACAAAGGCGGTAGACGAGCGCATGAAAAGCGAGCGGTTTAAGACAGAGCTGATTACGAATGTCAGTCACGATATTAAGACGCCGCTTACCTCCATCATCAATTATATCGACCTGTTGAAAAGGAAAACCCGGAGGGACGGAGACCGCGGCGTACCTTGAGGTGCTGGAACGCCAGTCGGCGAAGCTCAAGAAGCTGACGGAGGATATCATCGAGGCGTCGAAAGCCTCGGCCGGGGTGATCACGGTAAACGCGGTACGCACGGACGCCGTGGAGCTTTTTAAACCAGTCGCTCGGGGAATATGGAGAGCGACTTGAGAAGAGCCGCGTCGCGGCTGTCGTCAGCGCGCCGGAGGACGGCGCGTATATCAATGCGGATGGGCGCCTTTTGTGGCGTGTCTTTGACAACATCCTGCAGAACATCTGCAAATACGCCATGCCCGGCACGCGCGTCTATTTTGACATCGTGCGGGCGGACGGCATGATTGAGATTACCTCCAAGAATATTTCCGCGAGCGAGCTCAATATTTCCGCCGAGGAGCTGATGGAGCGCTTTATCCGCGGAGACTCGTCGCGCGGAAGCGAGGGCAGCGGACTTGGCATTTCGATTGCCAAGAGCCTGACGGAGCTTCAGGGCGGGACGTTTGATATCCAGCTAGACGGCGATCTTTTTAAGGTCATCCTGTGCTTCCCGGAGTATCGGGAGCCGGAGCCGGCACCCGGCACGCCGGAGGCCGCGCCGCTGGAGGACACTCTACCCGCGCTTGAGCCGAACCGGACGCTCTAAACTGGAGAGAGGCCGCAGAAATGTTGTTTTGCGGCCTCTTTGCTACGTTGATCCTGCGTCTTTAACAACCGGTTTGTGTGCCGGGGCGTTCCTTTACGCCGGGAGTCCGTTTTGCGCCGGGGGCGTTTTGCGCGCCCCACGCCGCCGCTTTGCCGCGTAGCAGCCTTTCTGCAATTTTATACGATCTGAGGATTTTTATGAAAGCTTTTCTCATGGACGCCTATGAGTTCTTGTCGGTGCTCCTGCCCTTTCTGCTCGTTTCGCTCCTCCTGCGTAAAAGCATAAGTTGGGCCGCGGAATCACCGCCGTTCCGCACGGCTGGACGATGCTCTCCCTTATTTATTTGTGTATATTGCCGCCGTGTTTTCGCTGACAGGCGCGGGCACGCTATTTGATATCCATAGCTACGGCGTCTCCCTGCGTCCGGGGCAGATGAACCTCGTCCCCTTTTCGCAGACGATTGACCCCATCGGTTACCTGCAAAACGTCCTCCTATTCCTGCCGCTCGGCTTCCTACTGCCGATTCCTCTGGCCTGATACGGACCGCTTCTGGTATGCGGCGCTCGCGGGAATCTCCTTTTCGCTCCTGATTGAGCTCAGCCAGCTTTGCAATCACAGGCGCACGGACGTAGACGACCTGATTCTCAACACGGCTGGCGCGCTGCTGGGCTTTTTGCTGTACCGGGGTTTGTGCGCGTGACGAAGTGGCGCGGTCTGCCGTACGGCGCTTCCCGCTGGGAACCCGTGCTGTATACCGGTGCGATGTTTGCCGGACATTTCCTGCTTTTTTATGAGCTTGGCATTGCAAGGCTGCTTTACCATTTTTAGGCGCTGCGCATACCGGCGTTCCAAGCCTTTTATCGCATTTCCGGCCCCCGCACAAAATTTATTGCCGCGCATGTGTTTGCATCTGTAAATGCCTGCGCGGCAGTTTTTTCCGCAATTCTGCGAAAGCTGACGTTCTACCCGGATAAATTGCGGCGGGGGCTTGACTTTTTCGCCGCACATATAATAAGATATCTAATTATATGGGGACACCACTGCCTGTCGGTATAGGGGGATTCTGTTGTTTCAGCGGTTTTTTGTCGGTGTTGCAATGCGCCACCGGAACCTGACGCGGAGATTTACAGCGCGCGCGGGATCAAGTCGGGCCACACGAAGGTACTGCGGACGCTTGAGGAACGCGACGGCTGTATCCAGGTGGAGATCAGCCGGAACTGCGGAATCAAACCCGCAACCACGGTCAGCGTTCTGAACGTCATGGAAAAGGACGGCTTGATCGAACGCCGCCCGGTACCGGAGGACCGGCGCGCCATCGGCGTCTACCTGACGGGCGGGGCCGCGCTCAGCTTGCCGTACTGGACGAGCTGGACGAAGTGCTCAGCGAGGCGCTGTTACAGGGTTTCACGGCTGAGGAGGCCGCGGCGTTCCATCACTATTTGGAGAGGATGAAACAAAACATTGAACGCTTTGGCGGATAAACTGTTTGTGCGGGATAAGCACTTTACAAGACCATTTTAATGTTAGCCCTGCCGATCGTCGCGCAGAACATGATTACAATCGGCGTCAACATCATGGACACGGTCATGCTGGGCAGCTATGGAGAGGTACAGCTCTCCGGCCTCGTCGCTTGCGAATGATTTTATCAACGTCTTCCATATCCTGTGCATGGGTATGGGCGGCGGCGCGGCCGTCTTAACGGCGCAGTTTTGGGCGTTGGGACCGCGAATCGATCCGCAAGGCAGTAACGATCATGCTGCGCATCTGCCTGGGAATCGTCGCGGTATTCACGCTTGTCACGGTCTTTTCCCGGCGCAGATCATGTCAATCTTTACGGACGACCCCGACGTCATCGAAAGGGCGCGACTTACTTCCGCTGGAGCATCCCGCAGTATTTACTGCTGGGCGTGTCGCTGACGCTTACGATGGTTCTGCGCTCGCTGCGCAAGGTGACGGTGCCGCTGGTCACGTCCATTATCAGCTTTTTTGTCAATATCGGCTGTAACTATATCTTTATCTTCGGTAAGCTGGGCTTCCCGGAAATGCAGATCGCGGGCGCGGCGCTGGGGAACGGTTTGCGCGCGCGTTGTGGAGGTTTTGGTCATCGGCGGCTATTTCCTCGTCGTCGAGAAGGACATCGGCTACCGCATCCGCGACTTCTTCAGACCGTGCGGCGATATCCTGAGCCGGTATCTCAAGTATAGCTTCCCGGTTATCTGCTCGGACGGACTGCTTGCGATTGGAAATTCCATGGTGGCGATTATCATTGGACATATCAGTACGGAGTTTGTCGCGGCAAACGCAATCATTTCCACAATTGTGCGTTTGAGCACGGTGTTTACGCAGGGACTGGGGCAGGCGTCGTCCACCATTACAGGGGAACACGCTCGGCGAAGGCGACCGCGAGAAGACGTACCGGCAGGGCGTCACGATGGTGGCGCTCAGCGTGCTGATCGGCTTACTGGCCGGCGGCATTATCCTGGTACTGGCGCCCTGGATCATTGATATGTACGAGATCACGGCGGTCACGCGCACCGTGGCGTGGGAGCTGATGTACGCTGTGGCGATTATGGTTGTATTCCAGTCCATGCAAAGCGTTTTGACGAAGGGTATCCTGCGCGGCGGCGGCGATACGAAGTTCTGCATGTTTGCGGACGCCGCGTTTTTATGGATCGTCTCCATCCCGCTGGGCGCGCTGTGCGGGCTCGTGTGGCATACCGACCCGTTTGTGATTTATATCGCCTTAAAGCTAGACTGGGCGATCAAGTCGATCGTCTGCCTGTGGCGCGTCAAGAGCCGCAAGTGGATGCGCCGTGTGTAGGTTTGAGAGAGGCTGCGCGGCTTATCCCATATTTGTTACATAACTTATTGTTTGAATCCTGATAAAATGCGCGCCCGCACGGGTCCTTATGGTCCCGTGCGGGCGCTTTTCATGCCGCCGTGCGCTGGAAACGCGGCGGCGTTCTTTATAGAACTTTTTAGTTCCCCGCCCGGTTTGCTTTTACCGTTTTAGTCCCGCAGGCGTTAGGATAGAAGCACAGGGAGGGACTCATGATGAAACGTTATCGTTGCGCCGGCTTTGATTTTACGGATATCGAAGCGATCCGCTGTACGCCACCACCCGCGGCTGTTCCTTTTTTTGCGCGGGAATCGGCCTTCCGGTGTTGCTGCTGGCTGCGGTTTTCCTGCTGACACTTGCCGTGATGTACCCCATCGGCCTGTGGTGCGGCTGGCTGTAACGCACTTACACGATCTTAATGGCGCATCATCCCCATTAACGCCATTTTTATAAGCATGATGATACAATCTGTGAGCGTAGGGAGGTACAAAGCATGAACGTTATCATTGCGTGTATCGGCATAATTGCCATGGCTCTTTTGATTTATTACGTTATCATTCTCATGAAGGGGGATGAACAGAAATGAACTCCATTTTGCAATACGTCCTCTATCTGGCCATCCTGGTTTTACTGGCCATCCCGCTGGGCGCCTATATGAAAAAAGGTTATGGACGGCGAAAAAACGTTTTTATCTAGGTTCTTGACCCCGTGTGAAAACGCCGTGTATCGGGTGATGCGCGTAAAAAGCGGGACGAGGAGATGACCTGGAAAAAGTACCTGGCGTCAGTGCTGCTGTTTTCCGGTGTCGGCCTTGTGTTCCTGTTTTTACTGCAGCTTTTGCAGGGCGTTTTACCGGGAAATCCCCAGGACTCTCCGGCGTCAAGTGGGATCTCGCCTTTAACACCGCGTCCAGCTTCATGACCAACACGAACTGGCAGGCGTACAGCGGCGAGTCCACGCTCAGTTACCTGACGCAGGCGCTGGGCCTGACGGTTCATAATTTCGTCTCCGCTGCAACGGGCGTCGCGGTGCTGTTTGCGATGATCCGCGGCTTCAACCGGGTGAAAACGAAGGGACTGGGCAGCTTCTGGGTGGATATGACGCGTATCGTCGTCCACATCCTGCTGCCGCTCAATATCATAATCGCGCTGTGTCTGGCGGGCGGCGGCGTGATTCAGAACTTAAAAGGCGCTGAAACGGTCGAACTGCTGGAACCTGTCGCCGTCAGCGCGGAGGGGGAGATCCTCGAAAACGCCGAAATCGACCTCGAGGCAAATACCGTCACAGTTGACGGCGGGGTGGTCGAGGGCGCGGAGATCGTGACCGAACAGTTCGTCCCGATGGGCCCGGCGGCAAGCCAGATCGCCATTAAGCAGTCCGGTACAAACGGCGGCGGCTATATGGGCGTCAACTCCACACATCCGCTTGAAAATCCCAATGCCTTTACCAATCTGATCGAAATGATTTCCATTCTGCTGATCCCGGCGGCGCTGTTTTTTACGTTCGGACGCAGCATCAAGAATAAAAAACAGGGCGTCGCGATCTTCATGGCGATGTTCCTCTGCCTGGTGCTGGCACTTGGCATTGTTGCGGTCAACGAGCAGTTCGCCACGCCGCAGCTTGCGCAGGACGGCGCAGTAGACCTTTCAACGGCAGGCCAGGCCGGCGGCAACATGGAGGGCAAAGGAGGCGCGCTTCGGCATTGCAACGTCCGCGACCTGGGCGACTTACACGACGGCGGCCTCAAACGGTTCGGTCAACTCCATGCACGACAGCTATACGCCGCTGGGCGGTATGATCCCGATGCTGCTGATGCAGCTGGGCGAGGTGATCTTCGGAGGCACCGGCTGCGGCCTTTACGGAATGCTCGCTTTCGCCATCTTAGCGGTGTTTATCGCGGGGCTGATGGTTGGCAGGACGCCGGAATTCCTCGGCAAAAAAATCGAGCCTTACGAGATGAAATGGTCGGTGCTCGTCTGCCTGGCAACGCCGATTGCGATTTTGGTCGGCAGCGGCATTGCGGCCGCCGTGCCGGAAGTCATGGACAGCCTCAATAACGGTGGCGCGCACGGCTTCTCCGAAGTGCTGTATGCCTATACGTCAGGCGGTGGCAACAACGGCTCGGCGTTTGCCGGATTTAACGCGAATACGGTGTTTATAAACGTGTCGATCGGGCTTGTCATGCTGTTTGCGCGGTTTATCCCGATCATTGGAACGCTTGCCATTGCCGGAAGCCTCGCGGGCAAGAAAAAGATCGCGACGACGGCCGGTACGCTGTCCACGACAAACGCCATGTTTGTATTCCTGTTGATTTTCATTGTCTTACTGGTTGGGGCACTCAGCTTCTTCCCGGCGCTGGCGCTTGGACCTCTGGCTGAATTCTTCAGCTGCATCTGGTAAGGAGGAACCGTTATGGCTTCGAAAACAAAAAACGCCTTTGCTGATAGAAACATGCTCGGCAGGGCGGTGAAGGATTCTTTTTTCAAAGCTAAACCCGAAAACGCAGGTTCAAAAACCCTGTGATTCTGCTTGTATACATCTCAGCGATCCTGACGACGGCCTTGTGGATCGTGTCCAACTTCGGACTGCGGGACGCGTCACCCGGCTACACGCTGGCAATCGCCGTAATTCTCTGGTTTACCGTGCTCTTTGCAAACTTCGCGGAGGCGATTGCAGAGGGCCGCGGCAAAGGCGCAGGCCGACTCCCTGCGCGCCGCGAAACGGGATGTGGAGGCGCATAAGATCCCCTCTGCCGAACGGAAGAACGAGGTTACATCCGTTTCCTCCGCGACGCTGCGAAAGGGCGATATGATCCTCGTAAAGGCCGGCGAGCAGATTCCCGGCGACGGCGACGTCATCGAGGGCGCGGCCTCTGTGGACGAAAGCGCCATCACCGGCGAGTCCGCCCCGGTAGTCCGCGAGGCCGGCGGCGACCGCAGCGCCGTCACAGGCGGCACGACGGTGCTTTCGGACTGGATCGTGGTGGAGATCACCAGCGAGGCGGGCGAGAGCTTTCCTCGATAAAATGATCGCCATGGTCGAGGGCGCGGCGCGCAAGAAAACGCCGAACGAAATCGCGCTGCAAATCTTCCTCGTGGCGCTGTCCATCATCTTTATCCTTGTTACCGTCTCGCCCTTTACACCTACTCGATTTTCTCCGCAAAGCTCGCGGGCATCGAGAACCCAACGTCCGTCACCACGCTGGTGGCACTCCTGGTCTGCCTGGCGCCGACGACCATTGGCGCGCTGCTTTCCGCCATCGGCATCGCGGGCATGAGCCGTTTGAACCAGGCCAACGTGCTGGCCATGAGCGGGCGCGCAATTGAGGCGGCGGGCGACGTGGATGTGCTGATGCTCGATAAGACCGGCACCATCACGCTCGGAAACCGCCAGGCTTCCGCGTTTATCCCGGTGGACGGCGCGAGCGAGGAGGCGCTTGCGGACGCGGCGCAGCTCGCGTCCCTGGCCGACGAGACGCCGGAGGGCCGCAGCGTCGTGATCCTCGCGAAGGAAAAGTTCAATATCCGCGGCAGGAGCCTGTCGGATCAGACGATGACGTTCATCCCTTTACGGCAAAGACGCGCATGAGCGGTGTTGACTACGACGGCAACGAAATCCGAAAGGGCGCCGCGGACGCGATCCGCGCGTACGTCACGGACGCCGGCGGCACGTATTCAAACGACTGCGACGCGGTCGTACGTTCCATCGCCTCGCAGGGCGGCACGCCGCCTCGTCGTCTCAAAAACCACAGGATACTCGGCGTGATCCATCTGAAAGATATCATCAAGCAGGGCGTGCAGGAAAAATTCGCCGACCTGCGCAACATGGGTATTAAGACCATCATGATCACCGGCGACAACCCCATGACCGCCGCCGCGATCGCGGCGGAGGCGGGCGTGGACGACTTCCTCGCCGAGGCGACGCCCGAGGGCAAGCTCGGGATGATCCGCGACTTTCAGGCAAAGGGCCATCTGGTCGCCATGACCGGCGACGGAACCAACGACGCCCCCGCGCTGGCGCAGGCAGACGTAGCTGTGGCAATGAACAGCGGCACACAGGCTGCGAAGGAGGCCGGCAACATGGTCGATCTCGACTCGTCCCCGACAAAGCTCATCGACATTGTCCGCATCGGCAAGCAGCTGCTGATGACCCGCGGAAGTCTGACGACCTTTTCCATTGCAAACGATGTGGCGAAGTACTTTGCCATCATCCCGGCGCTTTTCATCGGCCTGTATCCCGGCCTTTCCGCTTTGAACATCATGGGCCTGCATTCCCCGATGAGCGCGGTGCTCTCGGCGATCATTTACAACGCCTTGATCATCATCGCGCTGATCCGCTGGCGCTGCGGGGCGTCAAGTACCGCGAGCTGCCCGCCGGGAAGCTGCTCTCGCGCAACCTGCTGATCTATGGCCTGGGGGGCCTGGCGGCGCCCTTTGTCTTCATCAAACTGATCGATATGCTGCTGGTTGCACTCGGTCTGGCATAAGGAGGTCCCTGGTATGAAAAACCTGAAATCTATTCTATGCAAGTCAACGGTTATCTTCCTGATTTTCACGCTGCTGTGCGGCGTGCTCTATACCGGGCTTGTCACGGGCGCGGCGCAGCTCCTGTTTCCGCATCAGGCAAACGGGAGCATTCTGGAGATCGACGGCAAAAAGTATGGCTGCGAGCTGCTTGGCCAGCAGTACACGGACGACGGCCATCTGTGGGGGCGTATTATGAACCTGGACGTCTCAACGTACCGCGATGAAAATGGGAAGCTTTTTGCTGTACGCGTCGCCCTCGAACCTGAGTCCGGCGAGCGCAGAGTATGAGGCGCTTGTCGCCGAGCGCGTGGAGAAGCTCCGCGCGGCCAACCCGGATATGGACGATACCGCAATCCCGGTTGATCTGGTTACCTGTTCCGGCAGCGGTCTTGACCCGCATATTTCCCCGGCTGCGGCTGAGTACCAGGTGGCGCGTATCGCGAAGGTGCGCGGCGTTACGGAGGACGAGGTCCGCGACGTGATCGCGGCCTGCACGACGGGCCGCTTCCTAGGCGTATTTGGGGGAGGAGACCGTCAACGTCCTGGAGGTGAACCTAATGCTGGACGGCATCTTACAAAAAAGGCTGACGGATCTCTGTCACGTTAACTCTTATCTGCGGTAGCGCAAGAGACGCTATTTTATGTGTCAACAGCTATTTTGATTTTCTTCAAAATAGCTGTTGACTTTTTAAGTTCTTTTGCAGTATTATCTATTTAGAATAAATTCTAAATAACTAGGAGGGGAAGCCGTGGGATTTCATGAGACGTTCAAAGCCTTGTCGGACCCGGTCCGACGGGAAATCTTGGTCCTGCTACGCGGAGGCCGGCTGCCGGCCGGTGAAATTGCGGAAAAGTTCGACCTTTCCGGGGCGATGGTCTCGTACCATTTAAGCCAATTAAAAAAAGCGGGGCTGATATCGGAGAGCAAATACAAAAATTACATTTATTATGAACTGAACGCATCCGTTTTTGAAGAAATGATGCTGTGGCTGTCACAGTTTGGAGGGAACGAACATGAAAACTAAATCAACGTTGATTTCAACCGTACTTTGCCTGTTGCCGCTCATCCTGTCCGCGCTGCTTTACCGGCAGTTGCCGGAGCAGGTCGCCATTCACTTTAACAGCGCTGGGGCTCCTGACAGCTACGTACCGAAAGCGGTGGCGGCGTTTGTCCTGCCGGTGCTGCTGGCCGCCGTCAACGTTTATCTGCATTTTCGCGTGACACAGGACCCGAAGGTTGAAAACGCGTCCGTTTCCCTACGTACGCTGACAATGTGGATTGTGCCCGCGCTTTCCTAATCATCAACCCCATCACGCTTTTTATGGCGCTTGGCAGACGGATCCCGATTGGGATGATTGCGGCGGCGATGGCGGGTCTCTTGATAATTACCGCGGGCAATTATATGCCGAAGTGCAAGCGGAATTATACCATCGGTATCAAACTGCCCTGGACGCTTGACAGCGAGGAAAATTGGAACCATACGCATCGGTTTTCCGGATTTCTGTGGGTCGCCGGAGGGCTTGTCATGACGATAAATGCTTTTTTTTCAATTGCCCTATGTATCGACCGGGATCGTTGCCTGCCTGCTCGTGCTGCCGTTTGTCTATTCGTACCTTTTTTACCGCAGGAACGGCAGGAACACGGGCCGGGGGTAAACAAAGCGGAGCAGGCGCGGCGCGTAATAACGCCGAGCGGCACGCCTTGACCGCGTAAGCGGGCTTCCGCATCAATCCGTGTGGTTTGTAAAGCATATTAAGAGGCAGGGGACGACTGGCGGAGAGCCGGCCGTCCTTCGACTTTGCTGTGGGTACATAACAGCGCAGCCGCTTATCGTCCGACTTTTGCCGTCTCCGTGCTGCCGCCGTTTCGGTGTGCAGGCGTCCGGCTGGCGGTGCGCGTTTATCATACCTACACTTTTCAAAAAGCGGCGCGTGCCTTTTGCTTTCCCGCGCTGCGTGGTATACTAGGAACGTACCGGAAGTAGAATCTTTATACGGCCTTAATCCGCCTTTATCGTATTTTAATGCCAACTTAAAAGAAAAACCGTTATACTATCCTTTAGTAGGGGTGGAAGCGTGGATGAGTCAAGAAGCAGCCCGGAGGCGTTCCTCCGGCAAATTAAGAAGGAGGAACGTAAAAACGGCCGTGGGCACTTAAAAATTTTTTTCGGCTACGCGGCGGGCGTGGGCAAGACTTACGCCATGCTAAAATCCGCGCACGCCGCGAGACGGCGCGGAATCGACGTTGCCGTAGGCTATGTGGAGCCGCACGCGCGGCCGCAGACGGCGCAGCTCTTAAACGGATTGGAGCTTCTGCCGACACGCGAGGTACGACACGGCGGCATTGCCCTCCGGGAGTTTGACCTGGACGCGGCGCTTGCGCGCAGGCCGCAGCTCATTCTGGTTGACGAGCTTGCGCATACCAACGCGGACGGCAGCCGCCACCTGAAACGGTATCAGGATGTCGCAGAGCTTCTGAATCACGGCATTGACGTTTACACGACGGTCAATGTACAGCATATCGAGAGCCTCAACGACCTGGTCGCCTCCGTCACCGGCGTTACCGTGAAGGAACGCATTCCCGACTCGGTGTTCGACGAAGCCGACCAGGTGGAGCTTGTGGATATTGAGCCGAGGGACCTGATCGAGCGCCTGAATGAGGGGAAGGTATACCAGAAAACACAGGCGGAGCGGGCGCTCGGCAACTTTTTTCACAGAACAAAACCTCGTGGCGCTGCGGGAAATCGCGTTGCGCCGCTGTGCCGACCGCGTGAACCGTATGGCGGAGCAGGCAGGCAGCGGGGCGGGCGGCAAAGTGACCGACGAACACATTCTCGTGTGCCTCTCAACCTCGCCGACCAACGCGAAAATCATTCGCACAGCCGCACGTATGGCAAATGCGTTCCGGGGTGTTTTTACCGCGCTATTCGTGGAGACGCCGGATTTTCCGTCGGAAAGCGAGGATAACAAGGTGCGTCTGCGCCAAAATGTCCGGCTGGCCGAACAGCTTGGCGCGACGGTCGAGACGGCATACGGGTCGGACATCGCCTTTCAGGTCGCGGAATTCGCGCGGCTTTCCGGCGTGTCGAAGATCGTGCTGGGCAGAAGCAGCGCCCGTCGTGGCCTGCTGTTTGGCCGTCCGTCCCTCACAGAGCGCATTACAACGCTGTCGCCGAATCTCGACGTCTATATCATCCCGGATCATAATACGCCGCCGTATCGGTTCCGCAAACGTATCCTGGAAAAGCCAAAATTTACGGCGGCGGATTTTTTAAAAAGCGCGCTGGTGCTGGCCGGTTCCACGGGCATCAGCTTCCTGTTTTACCGGCTCGGGTTCAGCGAGGCGAATATTATCACGATCTATATTCTAGGCGTGCTGCTCACTGCGGTTGTTACGTCGCAGCGGGCGTTCAGCCTCGTCAGCTCGGTCATCAGCGTTCTGCTTTTTAACTTCCTATTTACGGAGCCGCGTTTCAGCTTTAACGCCTATGACGCAAAGTATATCGCCACTTTCCCCATTATGTTTCTGTCGGCGTTTCTGACAAGCTCCCTGGCGGTGCGGATCAAAGCACAGGCGCGCCAGTCCGCCATGACGGCGTATCGGACGAAAATCCTGTTCGACACGAACCAGCTGCTCAGTAATGAGCGGGACGCGGAAGGCATTGTGTCCGTGACCTGCGATCAGCTGACGAAACTTTTAAAGCGGGATATCCTTTTTACGGCGTCAGGGACGGCGAATTGACGGAGCCGCGCGTGTATCCCATCTACGGCGAGCAGAGCGCCGCGGCATACACGACGGAAAACGAACGCGCCGTGGCCGCGTGGGTGTTCCACAACAACAAGCATGCCGGCGCAACGACGAGTACGCTTGGAAACGCCATGTGCCTGTATCTCTCGGTGCGCGTCGGGCAGGACGTGTACGGCGTTGTGGGCATCGCGGCGAATTCACAGCCGCTTGACGCATTTGAAAACAGCATTATGCTCTCCATTCTGGGCGAATGCGCGCTGGCTATGAAAAACGACCAGGTCTCAAAGGAACGGGAAGAGGCTGCGCTCCTTGCTAAAAACGAACAGCTACGCGCAAACCTGCTCCGTTCCATTTCCCACGACCTGCGCACGCCCCTGACCTCCATTTCCGGGAACGCGGGGATTCTGCTGTCCAGCGAGGACAATATCTGCCAGGAAAAGCGGAAACAGCTTTACGCGGATATCTACGACGATTCGCTGTGGTTGATTAATCTTGTGGAAAACCTGCTCTCCGTCACGCGAATCGAGGACGGGACGATGAAGCTGCGTCTTACAACGGAGCTTTTGGACGAGGTGATCGCGGAGGCAATGCAGCATACGGACCGGCGGCGCAGCGAACATGACGTGCGCGTTAAGCCGTGCGGGAATTTTTGTGCTGGTGAAGGTAGACGCACGGCTCGTGATGCAGGTCATCATAAACCTGGTGGACAACGCAATCAAATACACGCCGAAGGGGTCGGAAATTGTTATCGAGACCAGGCAGGAGGGCAGTCAGGCTGTCGTGACGGTTTCAGATAACGGCGGTGGAATCTCCGACGGGGCAAAAACGCACATTTTTGACATGTTTTATACGGAGAACAAAAAACGGCGGACAGCCGCCGGAGCCTTGGTCTGGGACTTGCGCTGTGCAAATCCATCGTCACGGCGCACGGCGGGATGATTACCGTCTCAGACAACACGCCGCATGGCGCGGTTTTCACATTCACTTTGCCGATGGAGGAGGTTACGCTGCATGAATAAGCCATTACTTCTGGCCGTGGAGGACGACGCTGCCGTCAGGAATTTAATATCCACGACGCTTGAAACACATAACTACCGTTTCCAGACGGCGGAGACGGGCGAGGCGGCGATTTTGGAGGCCATTTCGCATAACCCTGACGTCATCCTGCTGGACCTGGGCCTGCCGGATATCGATGGAATTGAGATCATACGGAAAATCCGCACCTGGTCCAAGACGCCGATCATCGTTATCAGCGCGCGAAGCGAGGACACGGATAAAATCGACGCGCTGGACGCCGGTGCGGACGATTACCTGACAAAGCCGTTTTCCGTAGAGGAGCTGCTCGCGCGCCTACGCGTGACCTTCCGCCGCCTAAACGACGCGGGCGGCGCGGAGGCCGCACAGTCGTCCGTATACGAAAACGGGGGATTGAAGATCGACTACGCCGCGGGATGCGTCTATTTAAACGGCCGTGAGCTGCATGTAACGCCGATCGAATATAAGCTGCTCTGCCTGCTCGCGAAAAACACGGGGAAGGTTCTGACGCATACCTACATCACAAAAAGAAATCTGGGGCAGCGCCTGGGATAACGACGTGGCGTCGCTGCGTGTTTTCATGGCGACGCTGCGAAAAAAGATTGAGTCGGATCCCGCCAATCCGCAGTATATTCAGACGCACGTCGGCGTAGGCTACCGGATGCTCCGCGTCTAGCCGCTCTGCTTGGCGCTTGCCGCCGCCGGAAAAGCACCCATATATAAGCCGGGCATGAGCCGAGTGTTTTATACTGCGGGTAAAGCGCCTTTGGCCTGATCGACCAAATGCCCCGACGATGACGTGGTGCAAGCTGGGAATTGGGCCATGGCGTGCGAGTATGGCCTGGCAATCAGGCGTTCCCGTCCGCAGCCATTTTGCTTTTAAGGCTCTGCGGTATATTTCATGCTCACAGCATCTTCGCTTCAGCGTTTGTTTTATATGCATATTTTCTTTCGGCGCCAAAGGTGCCCTTTTTCGGTTACGGCGCCTTTTTTCCTTTCTTTAGAAAGTACTGGCCGGGCGTGGGGCTTCGGAACAGATAGCCGGGTGGCGGGGTTGGCAGTTGTCTGTAAAATAGTGAGAGGATGTGTATCACAAAGCGATACACATCCTCTTTTACGCAGGGGTTCGAAACTGCACCTGTGGCAATATTTTTTGGGCTCATGAGCAAAGGTGAATTTGTGCCTCAATCACTTACTTTCATGCGGCGGGACTGGGTGCGGTGCAAAACCGAAAACAGATCGCACGATACTACCGTTGGGCGCGTTTGGAAGTGCGTCCTTTTTCAAAGGGATGTTTCCGGGACTCTCCAACGTCTTATCGAAGGGAACCGCCATCCCACTGCCGCCGTTTATAGCCGCGCTGAAAGCGCCTAACCTTGCAAACAGGGCGTATTCGCCGACGTCCAGCGATCCTTTTCCGTCATTCCGCAAGGCAGGCATACGCCGCTTCACGTACCTTATGGTGATGATAAAGCTCCTGATTCGGAGACATGTTATGCATATAAGCAATCGAGACGTGACTCACGGGATCGGCTTCGCACCAGGTGCCAAGCCCGCCCGTCCAACCGAACGAGCCGGGATGGCCGCAGGCCTCGCCGGGACAGCGGTCCAGCAGGGTACGAACACCGTAACCATAACCATACCCGGCATTATAGCCGCCGTTTTCCGTCTGAAATTCTGTCAGGGCCGCGTCGGAAAGGCAGTTGCCGCGCATGAACGCCAGCGTCTCCTCGCGCATCAGGCGTTTTCCGCCGTACAAGCCGCCGCACGCCCACATCTGCAAAGAGTTTTGTAAAATCACGAACATTAGTCATGATGGAGGGCTTGCCGTCCTCGTTTTCCTCGCCGGGACGCTGCGAGCGGTCGAATGCATCAGGAAGAGCGATAAACCCCTCGTCCGTCGCGCGGTAAGCGCGCACAAGACGGGACTCCAGATCATCACGGAAGAGCGTGTCGGTGTCGCGCATCTCAAGCGGCTCGAAGATATAACGCCGCATGGCCACGTATAGCGGCATCCCGGTGAGTTCCTCAATAACGCCGCCGATCAGCTCGCTGCCGAAGCCGTACATCCAGTGGGTACCGGGGTCGAAAGCAACGGGAACCGGCGCGATTGCACGGATTGCCTCGCGCACGCGGTAATGTCCTTTCGCCCAAACAGGCTCCATCGCCCGGCTCATGGCAAGCAGGACGGGATCTTTGCAGTCCGGCGAGGCAGGCGCAAAGCAATAGGGCAGACCGCAGGACATAATGGTCGCGTCGTGCACGGTGATGGGGCGCGAAAGCGGTTCCTCATACAGGCTGCCGTCCGCGCCGCGCACGTATTTTGTTTTCTGCGCCCATTCGGGAAAAAAATCCGAAAGAGGCTGGTCCATGCGGACCTTCCCCTGCTCGTAAAGCATCATCAGAATGGTATAGGTGACAAGCTTTGTCATGGACGCCTGCCGGTAGAGAACCCGGCGTGACGGGAAGCTTATGCTCGAGGTCGGCGTAGCCGTAATACCCCTCGTAAAGGAGTTCTCCGTCACGAGCAACAGCGCAGGCGCAGCTTGGAACGGTGTTCGCCGCAAACTCCCTTAATAGTGCGTCGAGCCTTGTAAAATCTGCCATAGCGCCTCCTTATTCCAGACAGCCGTAAGCCGTCGCGCGCATACGCAGATGGTGATATTCCTCAAGGTTCGGCTGAAGGTTGTGCATATAAACGATGGACACGCCCTCGGATGGGTCCGACTCAGCCCAGGTGCCGGAGCCGCCCGTCCAGCCGAATGCGCCGAGAGAGCCGTTGTGGTGCCCGGCGTATTTGTCGAGCAGGGTGCGCACGCCGTAACCGTAGCCATAGCCCGCAAGATAGGAGTTGGTGAAATCGCGCGCAATCATCTCATCGGAGAGGGTGTTGGTGCGCATGAGGTCGATGGTCTTGCGGCCCATGATACGCTCGCCGTTATAAACGCCGCCGTTTGCCAGCATCTGCATAAGCTTCGTATAATCCCAGCAGTTTGTGATTACGCGCGCAAAGCCCGGCACCGTGCCAAGCGGGCCGACCATGGCGGCCTCCATGTGCGCGGGCGCGGTGTAGAGCGCACCCTCGTCGCTGAGGTCCTTGCCCTTTGCAAGAAAGTAGTTTTTGACGAGCCGGTTTTCCAGATCCCCAAACGTAAAGTTGGCGGAGCTCGACATCCCCAGCGGGTCGAACAGCGTTTCCTTAATAACGAGCTCCGCAGGCTTTCCGCCGATGACCTCCAAAAGACCGGCGGTCAGCTCGCTGGCGAAGCCGTACAGCCATGCCGTGCCGGGCTCAAGGCCAGCGGCACTTCTGCCGTGGCGCGGATCTGCTCGCGCAGGGTATAGTACCCCTTGCGCGCGCAGCGGTTCCATGACCTTTGCCATGGCCTCCGCCGTAGGATGGCGTACCGGCGTAAAGCCCATGATCATCTGGTAGGGCAGGCCGCAGGTCATGTTCATGATGTTTTTAATGGTGATCGGATGCTCGACGGGGACAATCTCCACTTCACCGTCCGGACGGGTGACCACCTTTTTAGAATGGCGGTACTCAGGGAAGTATTCATACAGCGGGTCGCTCATCAGGAACTTTCCCTGCTCGAAGAGGATCATGGCGGTAGTGTACATCGCTACCTTGGTCAGCGAAGCCTGACGGAACACGTTCTCGCGCGTAAGCGCCACATGATTCTCCACATCGGAATAACCAAAGTAATTTTCATACAGGATATCGCCCTTTTTTGCCACAATGCAGCCGCAGCCGGGCAGGCCGTCGTCCACGTATTTCTGAAGCAGGGCGTCGAGATGCTTGAAATCAGACATATGCTACCTCCTTATTCGATCAGGCCGTAGGCGGCAGTACGCATACGCAGATGGTAATACTGCTCCTCGTTTGGGATCATGTTGTGCATGTAAACGATGGAAACGCCATCCTCGGGATCGGCCTCGCACCAGGTACCGAAGCCGCCCGTCCAGCCGAATGCGCCGAGGGAACCGTTATGGTTGCCCTTTTCCTTGTCAACGAGCGTGCGTACGCCGTAACCATAGCCGTACCCGGCGTTGTATGTATCCGTGAAGAGCCGGTCGAGGCCGTTTGCACGCATCATGTCGATGGTGCCGTTTGCACGCATCATGTCGATGGTTTTGCGTCCCATGATGCGCTGTCCATTGTAAACGCCGCCATTTGCCAGCATTTGCATGAGCTTTGTAAAGTCGTTGACGTTTGAGAAAAAGACGCGCCCAGCCCTCCTCGTTTTCTGCACCAGGCAGGTGCTTCTTGTCGAAGAATGCGGGTCCGGGAACGAGGGCGCCTTCATCCGTCCTGCGGTAGAGTTTCACCATACGTTCTTTGCTGTCGCCGAAGAAATGGGAACGGGTGTCGTCCATGCCGAGGGGTGCGAAGAGCAGTTCTTCAAACGCATCGTCGATCGGTTTCCCGCAGACTGCCTCAATGATACCGGCGGCCAGCTCACTCGAAAAACCGTAAATCCATTCCGTCCCCGGCTCGCACGCTAAGACGGCGTTTGAGATCGCGGCAATCTGCTCGCGGTTTGTATAGTGTCCTTTTTCCCAGAGGGGCTTCATTGCCGCCTGCATGGACTGGAGCGTGCGGTTATCAGTCGGCGCGGCGCTGTTGCAGTAGGGGAGGCCGCACTTCATGGAGAGTACGTCGCTGACCGTGATGGGGCCGTCGGTCGGGACGGCATTTACGTAGCCGTTTGCGTGTTTGACGTACTTTTTCATTTCACGCCACTCGGGAAGAAGTTGTAGATCGGGTCGGTCAGCAGGAATTTCCCGCGCTCATAGAGCATCATCATGGTAACGTAGAGCGGGATCTTCGACATGGAGGCCTGACGGAAAATGGAACGCGCCGTTACCGGCGTCTTTGCCTCGATGTCCGCGTAACCAAAGTAGCCCTCGTAGAGTGTTTTACCGCGCTGGGCGATTTTGCAGGGAACAGCCGGGAAGTCCGCCGTCCACAAAGCCCTGCAAGAGGCGGTCAAGGTCTTTGACAGTTGACATAGTATCCTCCAATCATATCGGTGTCACTTGTGCTGCCGGAGCAAACGCCAAAAGCGGGAATGCTGCGCGCTCACAGGCATATAATTAGCATTCTAACTATTAGTATAGCGTGATCCCGCGCGATGTCAAGGTTTGCGGCGCGGGAATGCGGTTTGAAAGGAAAAGTTGGCGCTATTTTCCGAATTTTACGTGCGTTTTGAAAACTGTGCCCCCGGAAGAAACCATCCTTCCGGGGCATAACGCTCAGTTGCCGCACTCAATGCTGATCTGGTTAAAGATGTGGAGGATTTCGTCTGTTGAAGTCGCGCGCTTTTCCGCGCCCGCTTTGTCGAGCACGATATGGCCGCGGTCCATCATAATAAGCCTGCTGCCATACTCGACGGCATAGCGCAGATTGTGCGTCACCATGATGGCGGTAAGCGCCTTTTCGCGCACAATGCGGTCGGTCAGCTGCATGATGATTTCCGCCGTGCGGGGGTCGAGCGCCGCAGTGTGCTCGTCGAGAATCAGAAAGTCGAGCGGCGTCAGCGTCGCCATTAAGAGCGCGACGGCCTGCCGCTGTCCGCCGGAGAGGGAGCCGAGCTTTTACGCCCATCTTATCCTCAAGCCCCAGGCCGAGCGAGGCGAGCTGCTCGCGGTAATATCCGGCGCGCTTTTTGTTGACGCCGGAGGTCAGGCCGAACCGTTTGCCTTTGTTGTCGGCGAGGGACATGTTTTCGAGGATCGTCATGTTCGGGCAGGTCCCAGCCGCGGGGTTCTGGTACACGCGTCCGAAACGCCGGTAACGGCGAAACTCCCGCAGACGGTCGATCGGCTTACCGTCGATCAGTACCTCGCCGCCGTCAATCGGGATGCTGCCGCAGATGATATTGAGCATGGAGGTCTTGCCGCTGCCGTTTGACCCGACGATGGAGACGAACTCTCCGTCCCCGACGGTCAGGTTGAAGCCGTTGAACAGGCACATTTCCGTGACGGTGCCGGGGTTATAGACTTTAGAGACGTTTTTCAGTTCGAGCATGATCCGCCGCCGCTCCTTTCTGAGACGTTTGCATGGTGCGCGCCCTTCCGTTCCGAAACGCGCCCTTTCTGACGTTGCCAAAAATGAGAATCACCAGGAAGAGCACGGCCGTAATGAGCTTTAAAAGGTTTGCGGGAAGGCCGAGGCTGATTGCGCACTGAATGCAGATCTTATAGAGCACGCTGCCGGCAATGGCGGCGGTGGTGCCCTTTACAAAATCAAACTTTTTAAAGATCGTCGTGCCGATGATGACGGTCGCCAGGCCGAACACCACCTGCCCGGTGCCCATCGTGCTGGAAAACGCGCGCTGTTCCTGGCAAACGATACAGCCCGCCAGCGCGACAAGCGCGTTTGAAATGACGAGACCGCGGATTTTCACAAGGGCCCTTATCCTTCGCAAGCGACGTGACAAGCGTGCTGTTGTCGCCAACGGCGCGCAGGAGCAGGCCGCTTTTCGTCTTAAAGTAGAGGTCGAGCAGCACCTTAAAGACGGCTGCGAGCAGGAGGGCGACGATCAGCTTACGCACGATGAGCGAGCACCCGCCGAAGAGCGCCATTGTGGGCGCGGCGGTGAAAATCGTGTCGATCGCTCGCTCGACGGAGAGGTTTGAACCCGCGATCTGAAGGTTGATGGAGAAAAGCGCCGTCATGGTGATGATGCCCGGCAGCAGGTCCCGCACGCCGAGCTTGACGTGGATCAGGCCGGTGACGAGCCCTGCCAGCGCGCCGACGGCCAACGCGACGAGCAGCGTGAGATAAGGGTTCACGCCGTTTACGAGCAGAAGCGCCGTGACCGCCGCGCCGAGCGGAAAGCTCCCGTCAACCGTCAGGTCCGGGAAGTCGAGAATTTTATAGGTGATGTAGACGCCGTAGGAGAGCAGGGCGTAAATAAACCCCTGCGTGAGCGTACTGACAAAGAGATCAAGCATGACGGAAAACTCCCTGTTTGATTGGTTCCGCCGTTTGGACAGCGGATGGTTACGGGCGGCATCGCGCGGCGGCCTTGGTGGACACGGTCCCTCGATAGGCCGGACGCCTGCGGCGAACCGTTTACAAAGCTTGTAATTTTTGCACGAGTTAAAACCGTTTCATGGTGGCAAAGACGGCTTTATGCGTCCTTCGACTCGATTGCTTTCTCCGCGACATCGGCGGGCAGCGTGAGCGACAGCGCGGCGAGTGCCTCGGAATTGACGTAAATGCCATATTCCGAGATCGTCTCATAGGGGAGCTCGCTGGCCTTCGCCTCGCCCTTTAAGACCTTCGCGGCCATGGCGCCGGTCTGACGGCCAAGCGCGACGTAGTCGATACCGGCCGCTGCGACGCAGCCTGCCTTCACCTGTTCCACTTCGCTGCCGTACACCGGAATACCGGCGTCGTTGGTCTTTTCAAGGATGGAGGCACGCACGCCGACGACGTTGTTGTCGGTGAGGTTCGAGAAGCAGTCCACGTCGTGGTTAATGAGCGTATCGACGGCCTGTGTGACCTCGCTCTGCGCGGTGACGCCGATCGCGTCAATCGTGAAGCCGTAGCCGGCGGCTTTTGCCTGGTAATCGGCAATGGTGGAGACGGAGTTCGGCTCGCTGGTGGTGTAGATAATGCCGATGGTGGCGGCGTCCGGCTGGAGCTTGCGGATCAAGTCGAGCTGCGCCTCGACGGGGAGCTTGTCGGACGTGCCGGTGATGTTGCCTTGGTCAAGCTTTTGCCTGCACGGGATCGGAGACCGCGGTGAAAATTACGGAATGTCCTTGTCCTCAGCCGCCGCGTAGCAGGAGACCGCAGAGTTTGTGGCGATGCCACACATCAGCGCGACGTTCTTGGCGGAAAAGCTGGAGGCGATATCCCCCGCAATGTCGTCGTCGAACCCGGCGTTCTGGTATTCGACGGTGAAGTCCTCGCCCTCCACGAGCCCGGCGTCGCGGAGACCCTCAAAGGAAACCGACGCGGCAGTTGTCAAGCGAGGCGTGTTCGCCGTACTGGTTGATGCCGATTATGGGGACGGCGTCCTGCTTGGAGCAGGCGGAGAATGCGAGTATCATCAGGACAGCCATCGCGGCTGAGAGTATTTTTTGTAAGCTTTTTTCATAGTTTTAACTCCTTTTATGATCCGAATTTTAATGTTGTTTTGGAAAATGGCTGCGCGCGGGAATTACTTGAAAAATTCTGCCGGCCGCGCCATCGTTTTGTCAACCTTATCATCGCACTTCCTCCTTTTGAAAGACGAAACTGTGTTTTAAAAAAAAAAAGCCCTGCCCCATGAAAAATCATGGGACAAGGCTCTTAAAACCCCTGCGGTACCACCCAACTTGACGAAATTACGTCCGCTCTTTCCCTGTACAAACCATACAGGCCGCCTTGCTAACGGGTGCGGTTCCCGTCGACTGCTACTCGTGCGCACGCACTTTCGGTCGCCCTCATAAGTCCATTCGCCTCGCTTACCACGACCGCGATCCCACCATCCGCGGCTCTCTTTGCGCTCCTCAGCAAAGGGTACTCTTCTTACTCAACGGTTTCAATATGTAGTTGATGGCTCTTATTATAGCACGTCGCGCGCGAATGTCAAGCGTCATTTTTTTTCGCCAAGGTTTCCGCAGCCGATTGGACGCTCATACAGGCAGGTTGCCCGAACTGCGGCTAGTATTCCGGGCCGTTTGAATCCACCTCGGGCTGCGGCGGACGGCGCGTTCGGGCCGTATGGCGTCAGGCAGAGGAAACTGCGAAAACAGAAAGCGCCGTCCCAGCTCACGGGACGGCGCACCTAATATACTATCGCGTTGGAAGCGCCCGGCTCACGTTACTTGCCAGCGACCATCAGGCCGGAGACAAGGATGGACGGCATACCGATCATTGTGGAGCCGGGGAGCGTAAACTTGAGGTCGGAGCCAACGGCCTCCACGTCCTTCAAAAGCTTCAGGAAGGAGCCTGCAATCGTAATCTGTTCGACAGGACGCACGATTTCGCCGCTTTCCACTAAAAAGCCCTTCGAAAGCAGGGAGAAGTCGCCCGTTACAGGATTAACGCCCGCGTGAAGGCCGGTCACGTCCGTAATAATCAGGCCGTTGCCCAGGCGTTTCTTCATGGCCTCGAAGTCGTCTGCGCCCGGCGCGAGATAGAAATTTGAGGGCGCGATGCCGACAGGGGAGGCCGCTGAGGGACGGTCGGCGTTGGAGGTCGAAGCGCAACCGGCCTTTTCGCCGTTTTCAGGTTGTGCAGAAGCGTGCGGAACACGCCGTTTTCCACGACGGTCTTTGCGATGGACGGCGTACCCTCGTCGTCAAATGCGCGCGGGTTGACGGCGTGGAGCGGATCGTCGCAGAGCGTGACGGCGGCACTTGCGATTGTCTCGCCCTCGCGTCCGGCGAGCGGGCTCAGGCCCTTCTGCGCGTTATCGGCGGAGAACATCGGCACGAACGCCTCGAAGAAATCGACCGCCGTGATGTTGCGGAAGAGCACGCGGTAGGTGCCGGACGCGACCGGGGCCGCGCCAAACTGCGCAGTTCCTTCGCGGACGGCCTCCTCGGCCAGCGCGCCGGTATCGAGCATCTCGCTCCCTGTGCGGAAGGCCATGCCGTCGTGCACTTCCTCGCCGTCGCGGACGATCGGGCCAATGTACGAATAGGAATAGCTGCCGCTGCGGCGCGCATCAAGTCCGAGCGTGTTCGTGATATGGACGGTGGTATGCCCCGTCGAGAGCATGTTGTGCGCCACACGCTCCACACGCGGGTCGGCGGCGAGCGCCTTGCGCTCCGCCTCCCATGGCAAGCTCGATCTTCTCGCGCTCGCTCTTCTCGCAGACAGGGTTCTCCGGCGCGGTCACCGCGACGTACGTCTGCGGCCCCTGCATGGGATGGTCGTCGGTCGAGCCAATCACGCGCGCGTTGTCGAGCGCGCGGCGGCAAAGCGCCTCCGGGTCGTCAAGCTTTTCGGTATAGGCATAGCCGTTGCGGCCGTCCGCCTGCACGCGCAGGCCGATGCCGAACTGACGGCTGACGGAATAACTGTCGATCTCCTGCGCCAAAATGCCGACGCGGAAGCTGTCGCCCTCGACAAACACCGTCTCGGCGGCGTCGCAGCCGAGCGCGAGCGCGGTGTCTAATACGCTTTTACGGAATTCATTGTCAGTCATTATAACGCACCTCCCTTACCGCCGACGGTGATCTCGGAAACGCGGATACGCGGCTGTCCGACGTTGTCGGGATCGAGCCGGAGAGCGAGCCGCACATGCCCTGCGCCATCCACATGCGCGGGCCGACGCGGTCGATTTTCATCAGCACGTCCGCGCCGCGGCCGATCAGCGTTGCGCCGCGCACAGGCGCGACGATCTTGCCGTCGCGTACGAGATACCCCTCGCGCACGGCAAAGTTGAACTCGCCGGTCAGAGGGTTGACGGAGCCGCCGCCCATATAGGCCGCGAAGATGCCGTCGCCCATCGTGCGGATCATTTCGTCGGGATTGTCCTTCTTCCCTCGCAGATGAAGGTGTTCGTCATGCGGGAGGTCGGCGCGTAGGTGTAGTCCTGGCGGCGGAGGGAGGAGCCGGTCGGCTCCATGCCCAGGCGTCCGCCGAGGCGGTCGATCAGGTAGCCTATTAAGATGCCGTTTTCTATTAACAAATTGCGGCGGGAGGGGGTGCCCTCGTCGTCAATATGGATCGAGCCCCACTCGCCCGGCATGGTGCCGTCGTCCACAGCGCTGACGCAGGGCGCGGCGATCTGCGTGCCGAGCTTGCCGCAGAACACGCTGTTGCCTTTCGACACGGACGTTGCCTCCAGCGAGTGGCCGCAGGCCCGTGGAAAATAACGCCGCCGAAGCCGCCGTCGATCACAACGGGCATCACGCCCGCCGGGCACTCGTCGGCGTGCAACATCGTCACGGCCTGGCGGGACGCCTCGCGGCCGCAGGCGGCGGGATCGATGCGCTCAAAGCCCTCAAACCCGCAGGGGTTTCGGGCGCGTCCATGCCCGTCTGGCTGTCGCCGTCTTTCGACGCGACGGCTTGTACGGCAAGGCGCATCCGGGGACGGCGGTCGGACGCCCACACGCCTTCCGTGTTGCAGACGAACATGCACTTATCAACATCCAGCAGGCTCACGACAACCTGGGAGATTTCGTCCGAATAGGACTTTGCGGCCAGGTGCGCGTCGCGCATTTTGGCAATGCGCGCGGCGTTGTCCACCGTCGCGTACGGGATGCGCGGCGCGACGGCATAGTCCGCCGGGCGGAACGGTACGACGGCAATACGGCCATCGGCGGAAAGCGCGGCTGCCGCCGCCTTTGCCGCGCCGATGAGTGCGTCGGGCGACGTGTCGGCGGTGTAGGCGTAAGCGCTGCGCGTGCCGGAAAACACGCGAACGCCCGCGCCCGTGGAACGCGCGGAGGTGGCGTTTTCAACAATACCGTCGATCATGGAAACGCTGTTTGAAACGGTGTCCTCCATATAGAGCTCGGCAAAGTCGGCGCCCGAGGTGAGGGCCGCCTCCAAAACGAGCTGGGCGGAAGTTTCGTTTATCACGGAAATCACTCCTTACTCTTGAAATATGCGGCGATCGCGTCCGCGATATACGCGCAGGCGTGGCCGTCGCCATAGGGGTTTTCTGATTTGCTCATGCGCTCGTGCACGGCGTCGTCCAGCGCCAGCTCGCGCGCGGCTGGAGAAGATGTCCTCCTCCTCCACGCCGACAAGCTTTAAAATGCCGGTCTCAACCCCTCGCCGCGCTCCGTCTCGCGCCGCAGGACGAGCGTCGGTACGCCGAGCGCCGTGGCCTCCTCCTGGATGCCGCCGGGTCGGTCATGACGAAGCGGCAGCGCGCCATGAAATTGTGCGCGTCGCGCAGATTGACGGGGTCCGTCAGATGGATGCGTGCGTGCCCGGAGAGCAGGGATAGACCGTATCGCGCACGGCGGGGTTCAGGTGCACTAGGGTAGACGACGTGCAGTCCGGGGACAGCTTCGGTTAGGCGCAGGACGGCGCGGCAGATCGCCGTAAGCGGCGCGCCCAGGTTTTCGCGTCGGTGCGCGGTCAGCAGAACAAATTTGCCGTCCGTGTCCCGCAGCGCTTCCAGCGCCGGGTCCTCGTAGTGGTAATCGGCGGCGGTCGTGTAGCGCATGGCGTCGATGACCGTGTTACCCGTGACGTAGATTTCCCCGAGCGCGTTTTCCCGCAGCAGGTTTTCCCGGTTGCGGGCGGTCGGCGCAAAGTGGAGGCTTGCAAGACGTCCGACCAGCATCCGGTTCATTTCTTCAGGGAACGGCGAATAGATATTCCAGGTGCGCAGCCCCGCCTCCACGTGTCCGACGGGGATCTGCTGATAAAGGCGGCCAGCGCCGCGATAAAAGCGGTGGACGTGTCGCCGTGCACAAGCACGACGTCCGGCTTCACTTCCCCCAGCACGTCGCCGAGGCCCGGAATCATGGCGGCGCTGATCTGAAAGAGCGTCTGGCTGGGCTTCATGATGTCAAGGTCGTAGTCGGGGTGCACGGCGAAAATCTCGAGCACCTGGTCGAGCATTTCCGGTGCTGCGCGCTGACACACGACGCTTTCAAAGCGGCTGTCCGCGCCGAGCTGTTTGACGGAGGACACATTTTGATGGCGTCCGGTCTGGTGCCGAAAACGGAAAGAACTTTAATAGGCATGGCAGCTCCTGTTATTGTTGTTGTCGATATGAGACTACGCGGCGTCCGCGGGGGACGTCCGCGTCGCGGACGCATTATTCCCGTTCAGGCCACGGGTTTGCCCCACGCGGCAAAGACCGTATCGAAGAATTTCGCGGACTCCAGCATGGCCGACCACGGATGCGTTTCACTCTCCTGAAGCCCCGCGTTGATGCAGCGCACCGTTTCCTCGATTTCAAACTCGAACCCGTTTTTCATAATCGTACTCGAGCACCCGCTGCTCGCCGCCGTACAGCGTGAGCTCCACCCGCTCGGGATTTAGGAAGTAGGGCGTCAATGTGAGTTTCCCCTTTTCGCAGTAGACTGTCATATCGTGGTCGGTGGGGGAAACGGAAGCCGCAGAGCATGTAAGCGGTCACGTCGCCGGGGAAGTGGAGCAGGGCGTTGCACTCAATGTCCGTTTCGCCGTGCAGGATACCGGGCGTCGTGGCGATGCCGTCCGGCGCGGCGCCTGCGAGGAACGTGGTGATGTCGTAGTTATAAACGCCCATGTCGGTTGTGGTGCTGCCCTCAAGCGCGCGGTTATATCCGCGCCGGAACCCCTCGGGCCCTGATTGGATGCCGAACCGGCTCTCAATATGCAGAAGCCGCCCGGAGCTCGCCGGAACGAATGAGGTCGCGTACCTTCTGCAAAGACGGCAGGAAGCGCGACCACATGGCCTCCATTAGGGAAAAGACCCGAACCGCGCGCGGCGTCGATGACCTTTTCCACGTCGCTTGAGCGGGAGAGCAGCGGCTTTTCGCAGAGGATGTGCTTGCCCGCGCGCAGGCAGTCAAGATGTTATCGTAGTGGAAGTTGGGGGTTGTCGCGATATACACGCAGTCGATCTCCGGATTTGCAAGCAGGTCCTCGTAGTTGTCGTAATACGTGGGGACGCCAAACTCCGCCGCAAACGTTTCCGCCTTGCCCGGCGTGCGCGACGCGCAGGCCGTGAGCACGGCGCCCGCGGCAAGCGGGACGGCAGCGGCGAATTTGCGCGCGATGCCGCCTGTGCCGATGATACCAAATCGCACCGATTTATTCATACTTTCACCAGTCTTTCATAGATTACCCTTAAATTATACAACTCCCGTATACGTCTGTCAATCAAACGATGGCAGATTCGGACGTATGCCGCGACAGATGCGCGCATATACTCACATGAACGGAGGTGCACGGGTGAAAAAACCATCTATCATCAAAAACTCGCTTGTACTGACCGGGTTTTCCATTGCCATGCGCGTTGCGGGCATCGCGTTTTCCATGTACGTCGCCGCGGGCGTCGGCGCGGAGGGCATGGGCCTTTATCAACTGACGTATTCGGCGTTCACGCTTGCCGTCACCATGGCGACGGCGGGAATCTCCGTCGCGGTAACGCGGGTGCTGACGGAGGAACAGGGCATGAACCGTCGCGGCAGCGAACGTCCGGTCATGCGCTGCGCGCTGTCTTACGCTGCGCTCGTCAGTTTGGCGGCCGCAGTGTGCGTGCTGCTGGGTTCCGGTTACATAGGCCGCGTGCTGCTCTCGGATGAGCGGACGGTACTCTCCCTGCGCGTGCTGGCACCGGCGCTTCCCATGATGTCGCTCTCCTCCTGCTTCAAGGGACATCTGCTGGCGGTGCGCCGGCCGATCCAGATCGCGGTGAGCGACGTGATTGAGCAGGTCGTGGAGGTCGGCGTCTTTGTCGTCATGATCAAGCGGTATCCCGGCCTCGATATCGAGACGGCCTGCGCCGTGATCGCCGCGGGCGTGACGCTCTCGGAAATTGCCTCATGCGCGTATTTGTATTTTAAGTACCTGCGCTTCCGGGAAAAGCCGGCGGACTATGTGCCGGGCGGGTTCCTCCGGCGGCTGCTCGCCGTGGCCCTGCCCGTCGCGGGAAGTTCCTGCCTCGCCTCGGCGCTGCGTACGATGGAAAACGTCATGGTACCGTCCGGACTGCGAAAAAGCGGGATGTCGGAGGCCGCCGCGCTGTCGGACTACGGCATGGTGCGCGGCATGGCGCTGCCGGTCATGTTTCTGCCGTTTGCGTTCTTATCGGCCTTTACGTCGCTGCTCATGCCCGAAATTTCGGAGGCACAGGCCGCGCGGCGCGACGGTTACATCCACACGCTGATCGAACGCGTGATCAAATCCTGCCTGCTGCTCTCGATCCCGGCGGCCGCGATCTTCGCTATTTTTTCAGGCTCCCTCTCGGAGCTTGTCTACCACAACAGCCAGGTTGGCATGATTATCCTAATCCTGGCGCCGCTCGTGCCGCTTATGTACTTCGACGCGGTCGCGGACGGCGTGCTAAAGGGCCTCGGCCAGCAGAACTGGGTACTTTACTGCAGTATCGTGGACTCCATCATCCGCATTATCCTGGTTTACAAGCTGATTCCGGCAATGGGATTCACAGGCTTCATGATCGTGATGTACGTGAGCAATATTTTTAACCCCGTGCTCAGCATCTGGCGCATGATGAAGCTCTCCCACGTCCGTCTGCGTGTGGGCGAATGGATTGCAAAGCCGCTGCTGGCTGCGGGCGCGGCGTCGCTGCTCGTGCGCCTTTTATGCATCCGCAACCCCGCGGCGCAGCTCGACGTCGGCGTAGTAGTGGCGGAGATCCTGCTGCTGGGGCTTTTATACGCGGCGTTTTTGTGGTTCCTAAGCGGTGAAAAAGGCGAACGCAGACAGAAAACGAGGCGCGTCCGGGCACTAGGGCGGGCGCTAAGTACGCGGGACGCGGGTTCTTCCGCGCCGCGGCAAACCGGGTGGCAGACCCTGCAGTTGATTCCCAGGGATTCTGTTTCCAGGTAGGCGGGAAACCCTATGGCGCGCTTTTCAAGGCGGCATGAAAAACGAATGCAGCCGCCTCTGCCTGATACCAAATAGGGTCTGCCTGCACACCGTCGCTTTTGAGTCGTTGCCTGTTATAAACGCACTTCGCCCGGCGCTTCTTATAAAGAATGTTTAAATGCGCCTCCGCCTGAATAATTCCCGATGCAAAGAAAAAGCGCCATGGAATGGGTTCCATGACGCTTTTTCAAGCTTTACAGCGCCGCCTCGATGATCTCCTTGATGAAAGGCTTCGGACGGTGATCTGCATAGAAAAGGGCGGGTAGTTCGTGCGGCCCCTGACCGGCCAGTTGCTGAGCCAGGTATAGTCGTCGGCCACGCCCCAGGTCGTGACGTTGTCGATCACATCCGCGTACTCGCGGTAGACCTTGAAGAGGTCGATATAGAGCTGTGCCTGACGTTCGAACATTTCGTCGGTGAGCAGCGGCGCGGGGAGCGAACGGTCCTTCGGATCGTAAAGCGAGATGTCAAGCTCCGTCACATGCAGGCGCACGCCGAACGCGGCGAAAGCCTCGATGGAGCGCTTTACGTCGTCAATATCGACGTTATAAATGCTCATATGGCTCTGCATCCCGAAGCCCTCGACCGGCGCGCCCTCGTCCTGAAGCTTCTTTAAGAGCTTGCAGATTTTTCGCGCTTGTGGGGCAGCCACTCGTCGTAATCGTTATAAAGAGTTGCACCTTTGGCGCGACCTTTTTTGCGAGCTTGAAGGCGGTGGCGAGATAATCTTCGCCCAAGATACGCAGCCAGTTCGTCTCGCGCAGGACGGGCTTTGCGGGATCGTCGTCAATCGCCTCGTTGACCACATCCCAATACTGTACAAAGTCGCCGTAACGCGCGGCAAAGACCGTAAAATGCTCGGTTAGGCGCTCCAAAAGCTCCTCGCGGGAGATGTCGCCGCCGTCGTCGCGCTGGAAAATCCACGGGTTCGTGCCGGCGTGCCACACCGGCGCGTGCGCGCGGAAGACCATGCCGTTTTCGCGGGCGAAGCTGACGAGCGCGTCCGCCGGCTCAAAGTTCCAAACGTTCTTTTCCGGGTGCAGGGGGCCGAACTTCATCTGGTTTTCCGGGGACATGGAATTAAACTGCGTTTTTAAAAGGTTGCCGTGGCTCGGGAACTCGCGCGGCGAGGTGGCCGCGCCAATTTTAAAGTATTTCTCATAGGCTTTTGCCAGTGTCGTTTCATGCATGATAGTTCCTCCCTTATTTGACCGCGTCGATCATCTGAAAGACGCAGGGCTTGGGCTGATGCTGCTCGTCAAAGAGCAGCGGGTGCTGCTTGATTTTCGGCAGACGCGGGTCGATACCGAAGGTGTCGAGCCAGGTAATGTCGTCCGCGACGCCCCAGGTTGTCACACAGTCGATCACGTCCGCGTAGCTGCGGTAAATTTCAAAGAGTTTTCGTAAATTTGGCTGATTTTGGCGAGCTTTTCCGGCGTCGGGTTCATCGCCTCGCGGATGTACGCCTCAAAGCCGGGATCACCGGGCTTCATACGGCGGTCGCCGAGATTTGCGACGGCCATCATGGAGACATCAAGCTCCGTGATATGTAAGCGCAGGCCGAGTCCGGCGTAAATCTCAATAGAACGCTTGAGCTCGTCGTAATCCGGGTTCATGAAATAGTGCTGCTGCATCCCAAACCCATCGACTCGGCAGCCCTTCTCCTGTAACGTGCGGATGAGCGTGACGATCCGGTCGCGCTTTTCGGGCAGGCACTCGTTATAGTCGTTATAGAAGAGCTGGGCGTTCGGAGAATATTTTTCCATCGACCGGAACGCCTTTTCGATGAACGCCGCGCGCCGCAGCGCTGGAAATACATGCTGTTGCGGTAAACTTCGCTCTCGCCGAGCGCGTCCTTTGTGCCGATCAGGTCGTCGCGCGCGGCCTCGTTCACAACGTCCCAGCAGTATACGGCGTCGTTGAAGTGTTCGGCGAGCGCCTTTGTGTGCGCGTCGATACGCTCGTAGATCAGCTCGGGCGCGGCGGGTTTCTCGCCGTCGCGGAACATCCATTCGCCCGTCTGCATGTGCCACACAGGCGCGTGCGCGCGCAGTTTCACGCCCATCTTCTTCGCAAAATCCACGATCAGGTCTGCGTCTCCGAAGGTAAACTTGCCCTCCTCGGGTTCGGTCAGCTCGTATTTCATCTGGTTTTCGCAGGTGAGGCTGTTGAAATGCTGCAAAAGGATATCACGGTGGACGGTCAGGTCGCGCGGGGGAGACCGCCGCGCCGATTTTGAAGTATTTTTCATAGGCTCTCGCCAGGGACAGGCAGTCGCTCATGAAAACGTCCTCCTTTCAGGAAGTCCGCAGCTTTGGAAAACGCTGCGGCTGTAAACTGCTTTTACACGCCGCGGACCGCGTCCTCCACGATCTGGCGGGTAAAGAACTTCGGCGTGTGGTCGTAGTAGAAGAGCAGCGGATAGTGGCTGCGGCCCGGACGGAGCCAGCCGTCCAGCCAGTTGATGTCGTCCGCGATGCCCCAGGTCGTCACGTCGTCAATCACGTCCGCATACTCGCGCGCGGCGGCGAACACCTGACGGTAAATCGTGGCCTGACGCTCGACAAGCTCATCCGTGTACGGATAGGCGGGGAGCATCCGCTCACGCGCGGAGTAGAGGGGATACGTCGAGCTCGGTGATGTGGATGCGCAGGCCGAGCGCGGCGTACGTCTCAATGGTGCGCTTGTATTCGCCGATGTCGAACTCATGGACGTTGATGTGGCTCTGCATCCCGAAGCCGTCGAGCGGGACGCCGCGCTCCTGCATCCCACGCATGAGCTTCACGATCTTGTCGCGCTTTGTGGGGTCGTATTCATTATAGTCGTTATAGAAAAGCTGCGCGTCCGGCGCATATTTCCGCGCGAGGCGGTAGGCGATATCGATATAATCCTCGCCGACGCCCTCCAGCCACTTCGTCTTGCGCAGCAGGCCGCCGTCGGGATCGTCGTCGATCACCTCGTTCACCACGTCCCAGCAGAAGAACTGGCCGGCGTAGCGCTCGCAGAAGGCCTTGGTGTGACGTTCAATACGCTCAATATGGAGCTCGCGGGAGGCAAGGTTGCCGTCTTTGTCCAGATGCGTCCAATCGGCAGTCTGGATGTGCCACAGCGGGCGCGTGGGCGCGCAGCGCCATGCCGTTTTCCTTCGCGTAGTTTGCGATTTTGTCGGCCTCCTCCCACGTAAAAACGCCGTCCTCCGGCTCCGTGGGGCCCCACTTCATCATGCCCTCGTCCGTGATGCAGTTGAAGTGCTTTTTTCAGGATGCTGTCGTGCGAGACAAAGTCGCGGGAGTTGAGACAGGTGCCAACCTTGAAATATTTGGCATGGGCTTCCGCCAGGAAGGCATATCGTCGTACTTCATAAAAAACCTCCTGATGGTTTATTTCAGCGCGTCTTCGATGATTTTTTCCGTGTAGGGACGCATGCGGTGATCTGCGTAGAAGAGCAGCGGGAAATTCTTGCGTTGCGTCGGCGCGTCGTCGGCTTATAATCGCCGATGCGAACGGCGGAGGAGTCAAGCCAGGTCGCGCTGTCCGCGACGCCCCAGGTCGTCACACTGTCGATCACGTCCGCGTACTGACGGTAGATCGAGAAGAGCTCGACGTACATGTCGTACTGCTTTTGGAGCATTTCGTCCGTGATGGTGGGGCGGCCCGTCTCGTAGACCGTGTAGAGCGAGACGTCCAGCTCCGTGACGTGCAGGCGAAGCCCCAGCGACGCATACGCCTCAACGCTGCGGCGGATCTCGTCGAGGTCGGCATAGATGGAGAGATGCTGCTGCATCCCAAACCCGTCGATGGGCGCGCCTTCGTCGATCAATTCATGTAGGACTTTCAAAAGCTTCTCGCGCTTATGGGGCATCCACTCGTTATAGTCGTTATAAAGAGCTGCACGCTGTCCGGCACATATTTTTTGGCGATGCGGAACGACTGTGCGAGGAAATCGTTTCCGATGATCTCCGTCCAGTTCGAGTCGCGCAGGACGCCCTTGCCGTAGTGGGCGACGGCCTCGTTAATCACGTCCCAGCAGTAAACGTCCGCGCCGTAGCGCTTGCCGAACACCGCCATGTGCTCCTCCAGACGCTCGAGCAGCGCCTCGCGGGAGAGCGCCCGGCCGTGGTCGTCGCGGAACATCCAGAGCCCTACCTGCTTGTGCCACACAGGCGCGTGCGCGCGCACGGCCATACCGTGCGATTTGGCATAGGCGACGATCTCGTCTGCCGCTTTATAGTCCCACACGTCCTTCTGCGGGTGGAGAGGCTCGAACTTCATGGCGTTGCCGCCTGTCAGACTGTTAAAGTGTTCCTCCAGGATGTCGCCGTAGAGGGCAAAATCACGGGGCGAGACGGCGGCGCCGATCTTGAAATATTTTGCATAAGCCTCGCGGAGCGAGGGCAGTTTGGTACTCATAAAAAATCCTTCCTTTCTGAAAAAACTGTCGGTTTACCGCACGGCGTCCACGATGGCGCGGGTGCAGGGCTTGGGCGTATGGTCGTAGGAGAAAAGAAGGGGATAATTCTTGCGTCCGGGAACGGGATGCACGTCGACCAAGTCAGGTCGTCCGCGACGCCCCAGGTCGTGACGGACTCAATCACGTCGGCATAGGAACGGTAGAGCGCAAAAGATCCTCGTACATCTTACCCTGCTGCTCGAAGTCCTCGCGGGTCGGAGTCGTGAAGTGCTTCGGATAATAGGGGTTCGGGCGGTCCTTCGGGTGGTAGAGGGAGACGTCGAGCTCCGTGACGTGCAGCACGATGCCCAACGCGGCATAAGCCTCAATGGCGGCCTTGATCTCGTCGAGATCCGTATAGATGCTGACGTGCTGCTGCAAGCCGAAGCCGTCAAGCGGTACGCCGCGTTCCTGCATCCCGCGCATAAGCTTTACGATTTTATCGCGCTTGATGGGGTTAAATTCGTTATAGTCGTTATAGAAAACCTGTGTGTTCGGCGCATACTTTTTCACGAAGCGGTAGGCATAGTCGATATAATCGGGACCGATAAGTTTATACCACTTTGTCTCGCGCAGATAGCCGTCCGGATCGTCCACAATGGCTTCGTTCACAACGTCCCAGGCGTACACGTCGTCGCCGTAACGTCCGGCGACGACCTTAATGTGGTCCTCCAGCCGTTCGATCAGCAGCTCGCGGTCGGCGTACACGAAACGGTCGGTGAAGATCCAGTCCTCCGTCTGCTGATGCCAGACCGGCGCGTGTGCGCGCACGCCCATGTGGTGTTCTCTGGCAAACGCGATGATCTGATCGGCGTCCGCGAAGTCATAGCGGTACTCCTCCGGATGGATCGGGCCAAATTTCAACGCGCTGCCGGGCGTCAGGCTGTTGAAATGCTTTGTGAGGATGCCGCGGTGCGAAATAAAGTTCTGCGGCGAGACGGCGGCGCCGATCTTAAAATAGTTTGCATATGCCTCGCAGAGTGAGGGCATTTCCTGATACATAAGCTGAATTCCTCCTTGTCGAAAAGACATATTCAGGGCAGGCCAACTACGGCCTGCCCTGATTCAGGCAACCTTATTTACCGGCGACCGCGTCGTCGATCATCTTGTAAACGCAGGGCTTCGGGGAGTGGTCCGCGTTAAAGAGCAGCGGATAGTTCGGACGGTTCGGACGGGAGAGCCAGGAGTAATCGTCCGCAACGCCCCACGTGGTAACGGAGTCGATCACGTCGGAATAGGAACGGTACAGCTCGAAAAGCTTGACGTAAATTTCGTTCTGCTTTTCACGCATTTCATCCGTGATTGCAACGGCGGCCTCGTTTGAATGGACGTTTGAATAGAAGTTGATGTCCATTTCCGTGATATGGATGCGAAGGCCGAGGAGGCGTACAGTTCAATGGATTTCTTTACCTCGTCAAGGCTCGGATTGTTGATATTATAGTGCGTCTGCATGCCGAAGCCCCTGCAGCGGCGGCGCGCCGCGGTTGAGCAGGTTCTTCATAAGGTTGTAGATGCGCTCGCGCTTGAGCGGGTCGCACTCGTTATAGTCGTTATAGAAGAGCTGGACGTGCGGGGCATACTTGCGCGCGAGCTGATACGCCTTCTCGAGATACTCGACGCCGCAGGTGACCAGATAGTTTGTCAGGCGGTAGGGATTGTTGCCAAAACGGCGGATAAACGTCTCATCGAGCGTGTCGTTTGTCGCTTCATTGACCACGTCCCAGGAATAGACCGCATCGCCCCAACGCTCGGCGATGACCTTAATATGCTGCTCCAGACGCTCATAAACGAGCTCACGGGGCGCCATACGGCCGTTTGCCTCAAAAAACCACGCGGGGGTCTGGGCGTGCCATACGGGCGCATGCATACGCATACGCATACCGTTTTCCTTCGCAAACGCGACGATCTGGTCGGCAGGCTCGAAAATCCATTTGTCTTCCTCGGGATGAGCGGGCTCGTACTTCATCTGGTTCTCACAGGTGATGCTGTTGAAGTGCTTCTTCAAGAGATCGGCATGCATCGTGAGGCTGGGGGGTGAAATGGCGGCGCCTATATCAAAATATTTATAGGCTTCGCACAGAGACATGATTTCCTTATTCATGATGATCCTCCTCGCAAACGTGTGTTTTCTATGTAGGGGGCCGCGATTGTCTAAAGTATATCATTGCCTCGTTGCAAAGTCAACACAAAACAGGAATCTTGCATAAAAAGAATCGCAGCGCCGGGCGTCTCAAAAGACGGGGCTCGAAAACCCCGCCTTTGACCGTTTCCGGCGCGTTTTTGCATCTGCCTGCGTCAAAAAATGCAGTTTTTCAAAGCATCCCCATGCGCCGCATGGCCGCCCACGCGGGACTCATCGCGCGTGCGGTCCAGGCCGATGGACGTGAGCACGTGCGACGGCTCCTCGCTGCCCGCCGCGCACGCAGAACCTGGCGATACGGCGATGCCGGCGTTATCGAGCATCATGGCGATGTACTCGCCCTCGATCCCCGCGAAGGAGAAGTTTGCGATGCCGGGGAGCCGCGGGATGTCCCCGCCGTTTTCGCGCACATGTGGGATTTCAAAACGCCCGCCGTCAGACGCTGGCGCAACGCCGCGAGACGGCGCGCCTCCCCGTCCATTTCCGCCGCCGAAAGCCCCAGCGCACGGGCGAGGCCCACGATCCTGCAACGTTTTCCCGTACCGGCGCGTGCCGTGCTCTTGCGCGCCGCCGGTTAAGTAGGGCGCGCACGCCGTTCCGCGGCGGATGTAAATCGCGCCGGCGCCCTTCGGCCCGCCGAACTTATGCGCGGAGAGCGTGAGGATGTCCGCCTTTATCGCACGCACATCGAGCGGGATATGCCCCCGCGGCGCACGGCGTCCGTGTGGAACACAATGCCGCGCTCGCGCGCAATGGCGCCGATCTCGCGCACCGGCTGTATGGT
>VOFE01002139.1_pt1 | contig 38001 bp, 63 predicted proteins | sample 5384071 | NCBI WGS metagenome assembly VOFE01 (sample SAMN12384724, study PRJNA508395) | human gut metagenome | isolation source: healthy gut D | host: Homo sapiens
ATTTTGTCATTCCGAGAGAGTATTCTGAGGAAAAAGGGAATGAACTGACACTGACTTTGATGGACCGATTGCAGCATCATAACCCAAAGTATCAGTGTGTTATCACATTAGACAGAAGTTATGTGGAAGAACAGAGGTAAAAGAGATGTATACATTTGAAAGCAGAGTACGATTCAGTGAAGCAGACCATACGGAGCTTCTGACATTACCGGGGCTTGTTAATTATTTTCAGGACTGTAGTACTTTTCAGTCTGAGGATATCGGATATGGCGTGGAATCACTGAAAAAAAGCGGGCAGGCATGGATTCTTTCTGCATGGCAGATTGTAGTAAACCGTTATCCGAAACTCGGGGAACATATCCGGGTGTCCACCTGGGCAACGGATTTTACCGGACTTTTCGGACTTCGTAATTTTAAGATGGAGGATGAAGCAGGCGAGATGACAGCCTGGGCCAATTCGGTCTGGGTATATATGGATATGAAAAAAGGAAGACCATGCAGACCGGCGAAAGAAGAGGTCGAGGCTTATCGGCCGGAAGCACCACTGGATGTAGAGTTCGCGCCGCGTAAGATCGTGCTTCCAAAAGAACTGGAAGATGGAGAAAGTTTTCCGGTAAGACGTCATCAGATCGACACAAACGAGCATGTCAATAACTGCCAGTATATCCAGATGGCAATTGATGTGGTGCCGGAATGTGAGCGTGCCGGACAGATCCGGGTAGAATATAAAAAATCCGCAGTTATGGGTGATATTATTTATCCAAAGATGGCGGTAGAGAAACAGAGAAAAATAGTGGAACTTTGTGATGCGGAGGGAAATCCGTATGCGGTAGTAGAATTCAAGGAGAAATAAAATGTAGCCAGGGTAAAAGAACTTGGGATGAACAGTGTGGCGATTACAGATCATGGTGTGATGTATGGCGTGATTGATTTTTACCGTGCGGCAAAAGCAGCAGGAATCAAACCGGTTCTCGGGTGCGAGGTCTATGTTGCACCGGGATCCCGATTCGATAAAGAGGCTGTCGGAAGCGGTGATGACCGTTACTACCATCTGGTACTTCTGGCAGAAAATGATATCGGATATCACAATCTGATGAAGATCGTATCACGTGCATTTACTGAGGGATACTATTATAAACCGAGGGTAGATATTGAAGTACTGCAGGAATTTCATGAAGGGATCATTGCGCTCAGTGCATGTCTGGCCGGTGAGGTACAGAAGAATATCCTGCGTGGGATGTATGAAGAAGGAAAGGCAGCAGCACTCCGGTATCAGGACATTTTCGGAAAAGGAAATTTTTTCCTGGAACTGCAGGATCATGGGATTCCGGAGCAGCAGATCGTGAATCAGTCGCTCCTTCGTATGGCTCAGGAGACGGGGATTGAGCTTGTTGCAACGAATGATGTACATTATACCTATGCCGAAGATGTAAAGCCACATGATATTCTGCTGTGTATCCAGACTGGAAAGAAACTGGAAGATGAAGACCGTATGCGGTATGAGGGCGGTCAGTATTATATTAAGTCTGAGGAAGAGATGCGGCAGTTGTTTCCGTATGCGCTGCAGGCACTGGAGAATACACAGAAGATTGCGGACCGTTGTAATGTGGAGATTGAATTCGGTGTTACAAAATTGCCGAAATATGACGTGCCGGAGGGATATACTTCCTGGGAATATCTGAATAAGCTTTGCTTTGATGGCCTGAAAGAACGTTATCCGGACGGGGATCATTCGCTGAAAGAACGTCTGGAGTATGAGTTGTCGGTCATCAATCTATGGGATATGTCGATTACTTCCTGATCGTGTGGGATTTTATCAATTATGCCAGAACACAGGGAATCAAGGTCGGACCGGGACGAGGTTCGGCGGCAGGAAGTATCGTATCGTATTGTCTGGGAATCACAAGTATTGATCCGATCAAGTATCAGCTGCTGTTCGAGCGGTTCCTGAACCCGGAACGAGTATCCATGCCTGATATTGACGTGGACTTCTGTTTCGAAAGGCGGCAGGAAGTTATCGACTATGTAGGAAGAAAGTACGGTGCAGACCGGGTGGTACAGATCGTAACTTTTGGTACGATGGCGGCCCGTGGAGTCATCCGTGATGTGGGACGTGTGATGGATCTTCCATATGCATTTGTAGACAGCATTGCAAAGATGGTGCCGACAGAGCTGAATATTACGTTAGATAAAGCGCTGAAGATGAATCCGGAATTCAAAAAACTGTATCAGGAAGATGAACAGGTAAAGGAACTGATCGATATGTCGAGAAGACTGGAAGGTCTTCCGAGACATACATCCATGCATGCGGCAGGTGTCGTGATCGGTCAGAGGGCAATAGAGGAGTTTGTGCCTCTTTCACTTGGATCCGATGGCTCTGTGACGACACAGTTTACCATGACAACCCTGGAAGAACTGGGACTTTTGAAGATGGATTTCCTGGGACTCCGTACATTAACAGTTATCCAGGATGCAGAACGTCTGGCAGGTATCAGCAGTGGAAAGACGATTGATATCAATAAGATAGATTATGATGATAAAGCAGTCCTTGCATCCATCGGAACAGGAAAGACGGACGGAGTATTTCAGCTGGAAAGTGCGGGAATGAAAAACTTCATGAAAGAGCTGAAGCCTCAGAGTCTGGAAGATATTATCGCCGGTATTTCATTATATCGTCCGGGTCCGATGGACTTCATTCCACAGTATATCAAAGGCAAGAATAACCCGGAAAGCATTACCTATGACTGCCCGCAGCTTGAACCAATCCTTGCACCGACTTATGGCTGTATCGTTTATCAGGAACAGGTTATGCAGATCGTGCGTGATCTTGCAGGTTATACACTTGGACGAAGTGACCTCCTGCGAAGAGCAATGTCCAAGAAGAAGGGCGACGTCATGCAGAAAGAACGTCAGAACTTTGTGTATGGGAATCCGGATGAGGGCGTACCAGGCTGTATTGCAAATGGAATTGATGAGGCAACGGCAAATAAAATCTATGATGAAATGATTGATTTCGCAAACTATGCTTTTAATAAGTCTCATGCGGCAGCATATGCGGTGGTATCTTATCAGACGGCATGGTTAAAATATTACTATCCGGTAGAATTTATGGCAGCGCTGATGACTTCTGTGATCGATAATCCGGGGAAAGTGTCAGAGTATATTTACAGCTGCCGGCAGATGGGGATTAAGATCCTTCCGCCGGATATTAATAAAGGAGAGGGAAGCTTCTCCGTTGACAGCGGTAACATCCGTTATGGTCTGGCGGCGATCAAGAGTATCGGAAAGCCGGTGATAGAATCGATCATCAAAGAAAGAAAAAACGGAGGGCCATTCAGCAACCTGAAAGACTTTATCGAGCGGCTGTCCGGAAAAGAGGTCAATAAGCGTACGATAGAAAGCTTTATCAAGTCCGGAGCATTTGACAGTCTGGGTGGTACAAGAAAGCAGTTCATGGTGGTCTATGTGCAGATTCTGGATCAGGTGAACCGAGAGCGGAAATACTCTATGACGGGACAGCTTTCACTGTTCGATATCGTAAGTGATGATCAGAAATCAGAGTTCGACATACAGCTTCCTGATGTGGGAGAATATGAGAAAGAGACACGGCTTGCTTTTGAAAAAGAGGTGCTCGGAGTATATCTGAGCGGACACCCACTGGAAGACTATGAAGAAAAATGGAGAAAAAATATATCCAGGACGACGTTGGATTTCCAGCTGGATGATGAAACCGGAAGAACGAAGGTGCATGACGGCGCAAAAAGAGATTGTCGGAGGTATGATTACGAATAAGACGATCAAGTATACCAAGACAAATAAAGTGATGGCATTTATCACACTGGAAGATCTGGTTGGATCGGTAGAAGTCGTGATCTTCCGAGAGATTTTGAAAAGAATCAGATGTATCTGAATGAGGAAGCCAAGGTATTTATCAAGGGCCGTGTATCAGAGGAAGATGATGCACCGAGCAAACTGATCTGCGAACAGGTGATTCCATTTGCTCAGACGAGAAAGGAATTATGGCTGCAGTATCCGGATAAAGAGACATATCTTCAGCAGGAAGGAATGCTGCAGGATATTTTGAAAGTCTCTGAAGGAATGGATGAAGTTATCATTTATTGCAAAAAAGAAAAAGCAGTAAAACGCCTGCCAAAAGGCTGGAATGTGACAGCAGATGAGGTGTTGTTGAGCAGATTGACGAATTATCTTGGTGAAAGTTGTGTAAAAGTTATAGAAAAACCCATTGAAAGCGTGCATTAATTCATGTACAATATCATCGGAGAGAAATGATAATGGTTAGAAGATAATTGGAACAAACTAATACAATGGAGGAATGAATCATGGCAGACAAAAAAGTAATTCGTACAATAGGTGTATTGACAAGTGGTGGAGATGCTCCTGGAATGAACGCAGCAATCCGTGCCGTTGTTCGTACAGCACTGGGTAAAGGACTGAAAGTAAGAGGTATCAGAAGAGGATATCAGGGACTTTTAAACGAGGAAATTATCGATCTGTCAGCCAGAGACGTATCCGATACAATTGAGCGCGGAGGTACAATTCTTCAGACAGCCCGTTGTGCAGAGATGCGTACAGAGGAAGGTCAGCAGAAAGCAGCAGCTATCTGTAAAAAAATATGGTATTGATGGTCTGGTAGTCATCGGTGGTGACGGATCATTTGCCGGAGCTCAGAAACTTGCTAACTTCGGAATCAACACAATCGGACTTCCGGGAACGATCGATCTGGATATTGCCTGTACGGAATATACAATCGGATTCGATACAGCCGTTAATACAGCTATGCAGGCTATTGACAAAGTACGTGATACATCAACTTCTCATGAGAGATGCTCTATCATCGAGGTTATGGGTAGAGATGCAGGATACCTTGCGCTGTGGTGCGGTATTGCAAACGGAGCAGAGAAGATCCTGATGCCTGAAGAGCATGATTATGACGAAGAGAAGATCATTGCAGATATTCAGGAATCAAGAAAACGTGGAAAGAAGAACTACATCATCATCAATGTGTGACAGGATTTACAATCGTATTTATGGCATTGGGAGCGTTGGCAGGAACGCTTGGCGGTTTCTTAAGAGAATATCAGACCGTAGTGAACGTCGTTTCGGGATTGATTGTTATTTTTCTTTGGACTTAATTTTCTCGGTGTATTGAAGTTTAATTTATTTAAGGGAATTCAAAGGGATGTGAATACCGATAATATGGGCTTCTTGTCTGCGTTTGTATTCGGCGTAGTTTTTTCTCCATAGGCTGGACGCCTTGTGTAGGAACCTTCCTCGGCTCAGCTTTAATGCTTGCGTCACAGCAAAGTCACGCGGCAGCGGGAGTGCTCATGCTTCTGGTGTATTCGCTTGGGCTTGGAATTCCATTTGTCCTTTCAGCGGTATTGATCGATTATCTGAAAACTGCATTTGACTGGATTAAGAAGCATTATAAAATGATTAATGGAATCAGCGGAGGGTTGTTGATTTTTATTGGCGTTATGATGGCAACAGGAGCTTTCGGACGATTGATGAGTTTATTTAGTTAGGAGATATTATGGATAAAAAGAAAAAAGTGTTGATTATTTTACTTGTATTTGTCCTCCTGTTCGGAGGAGCCCTCGGTATTATATAAGCAGCTTGGGAAAAATGCAGATGCAAACCAGCTGTCCTCTGAAAACGGATGTTGCTTCTGAGGAACAGGATGATAAAGACGAAGCAGAGGATGAAAGGGCGATGGCGCCTGATATGACAGTTTATGACCGGGATGGCAAAGAAGTGCATCTGTCAGATTATATTGGGAAACCGATTGTGCTAAACTTCTGGGCAAGCTGGTGCGGACCATGCCAGATGGAAATGCCGGATTTTAATGAGAAGTATCAGGAGCTTGGAGAAGAAGTACAGTTTTTAATGATCAATATGACAGATGGGTCAAGAGAAACTGTGGAGAAAGCGTCAGCATTTATAGAGGAACAAGGATATGGATTCCCGGTTTTCTATGATACAAAGTTTCATGCGGCAACGCTTATGGGGCAAATTCTTTGCACGACAACATTTTTTATTGATGCGCAAGGGAAAGTGACTGCACAGGCGAAAGGGGCAATAGATGGAGAGACTTTACAGAGAGGAATTGATATGATCACAGAGAAATAGTGGAGAAAATGCCAGAGCTAAGAAGTATAGCTCTGGCATTTATTGGTTATTTGATTCCTTTATATAGATTTTCTAACAGGGTGATCAATTCATCTTCCGGAATACTGCTGCTGTCTACACAGATTGTGTACTGACTCATATCGGTCCATTTCTCATCGGTGTAAAATTCATAATAACATCTTCGCTGTTTATCCATGCGTCGAATGAGTGTCTTTGCATTTTTTTCATCTGTGCAAGCTCGTTTTGCAATTGTTTTGATTCGATCTTCCAGAGGAGCATATACGAATACACTGCGACAGTTTTCGTTATCGCGCAGAATATAGTTTTCACATCTTCCTACGATGATACAGTCTTCCTTCTCCGCAAGTTCACGGATGATTTCTTCTTCTGCATCAAACAATACATCGTTGATGGGTTCTGAACGATATTGAGGAGACATTTGATATTCGTCCTCTACCGGATACCGCCACATGCTTGCCCTCTTTTCGTCGACTTTGACCAGTTCTTCATAAGGGATACCCTTGCGTTCCTTGCCAGTTTTAAAGTTCACTGTCATAGAAACGGATTCCGAGTCTTTTCGGACAATGCTTTTCGAGTCTTCTCCCGTTGCTTCCATACAGTCGGTTAATAGTAATGATACGTCCACTCATGATCCTTATCCTTCTGTCTGGCGGTAGAATTGTAGAAGTGCAAAGCACGAAAAAGTCGCCAGACATCTTTTGACACTGTAATTATGTATATATTATAGCACAATTTAGAGAAAAAGGTAAAAATTTCATGCAATAATAAAAATATAAATAAAAAGACAGGCAAATCAACCTGTCTTAATTAGTAACTCGTCTGTAATCCTATTTGTTTCTCAGTCTTGCAAAGAAGCCTTTTTCTTCTCCGGTGTGTCCAGCGGACCTCTAAGTCCCTTAACTCCGGTTTGTAAATACCGCTTATCGTAGCTTTTTACTTCTTTCTTTACAGGAATGATCGGATAAATCTGTGCATCGCACATTAAAGTCATAACCTTTGGTCCAACCTTTGCTTTGACAACCGGCACTTTAGAACGGCGAAGATACTTTGGTGTGTTCTCGACAACGATTGGCGGGAATCCAGCATCTCTTAAGCGAACACGGCCTTTATCAATGATCAACATGGAAACAGTCTGCTTTACAGCATCTAATTGCTCCTGCTGTTCTGCCTGCTTTTCTCTGCTTTTTTTCCGAGAAAATATAATACGATACAAGCAATGATCAAAATCGCTAAGATAACTAATAATACAATCGTAACTTTACTCACGGCTATTATCCTACAAATCTTTTTCACGGATTCCATTGTATCATACCTTGGCGGACAAGTGCAAGAGATTTACAGGTTATTGAAGGGTTATTTACGGAAAGGAGAATATGAAATAAGTGTGAAAAAAGGTTTTCAGAAAGTACAGAATATGGTATAACATAAAGTGTCTGCAAAAAGGCCAAGAAAAGTGAAATAGATGAGGTGTATTATGAAAAGACAATCGCAGTTTATTGACAGGTGTTATGGCATCAGCGCTTTTGTTGTCAGGATGTGAAGCAAGTAAAGGGCTCGAAAACGATGATATTAAGATTACTCAGTATAAAGGGATAGAAATTGATGAGGTAGAAAAAAAAAAAGCCAAAGAGGTTACAGATGATGATGTGGATTCATTTATTAAATCCATGCAGGAGTCTCATGCAGAAGTGACAGAGATTACAGACCGCGCAGTAGAAGACGGGGATACGGTAAGCATTAATTTTGTCGGCAAGATGAATGGGGAAGAATTTGAAGGCGGTTCTGCGGAAGACTATTCTCTGACGATTGGTTCCGGTGTATTTATCGAAGGGTTTGAAGACAGTGTGATCGGACATAAAGCAGGGGAGACTTTATGACTGGAACGGGAAATTCCCGGATGATTACGGCAATGCGGAGATGGCCGGAAAAAGATGTAGTATTTACAATTACAGTAAATGCTATTACAAAGGAAGACGTGCCGGAGCTTAATGATGAATTTGTAAAGTCTGTGTCTGAAACATCTAAGACAGTAAAAGAATATAAAAAAGAAGTAAAAAGCTTCTTCAGAAGGATGCGGAAACTTCTTATGAATATTCTGTAGAAACAGCCGTATGGGAAAAGGTGATGGAAAATACGGAAGTAAAGAAATATCCGGAAAAGAACTGAAAGAAACAAAAGAAAATTGGATCAAACAGTATCAGACAGCAGCAGAATATTACCAGATGGAATATGAGACATTTATTGAAGAGCAGATGGGAATGACGGTAGAAGATTTCGAAAAACAGATCGAAACTGCTGTAAAAGATACCATCAAAGAGAAGATGGCAGTTGAAGCAATTGCCGATAAAGAAAAGATCAAGCTGGACGATAAAACGTACAAGAAAGAATTGAAAAATATTGTCAGTGATTATGGCTACGAAAGTGTCGATGCTTTGAAAGAGGCGGTTGAGGAAAAAGATCTCAAGAAAGAAGCGTTGAAAAATGTAGTGATAGAAAAACTTGCAGAAAAAGTATTCAGGTGAAGTCTGAATAAAGGAAAAAGACCGGTCAGCCGGTCTTTTTTTGACTGTTTTTTCGATATTGACCGGGTGTCATGCCGGTTTCCTTTTTTAAAGATGCGGATAAATGTCTCTGTGTTTTCATAACCAAGACTCAGAGAAATGTCGTTGATGGTGTTTGTTGTATTGACGAGAAGACGTTCTCCCTTTCTAACCCTCAGCGCACGTTTCCATTCACTGAACCCCATGCCGGTTGTGTTTTGATCAGTTTGGAGCAATAAGAGGGAAAAGCCAAAATGCCGGGAAATATCTGCAAGCGTCACAGTGTCAATATGCTCCTGTATATAATTCAGCACGAGAAAGTCTTCCAGACCGCGCGTATGGCTGGAAGAATAAGAAGACTCCATGGTGTCCTGAAATCTTCGCATTGTATCTGCGCTTAAGTAAGTCATCATCCCAATCAGGATCTGATCAGAAAAAGCATCGTGATTCAAATGTTCATAATACATTTTCAATACGAAGGACTTCCAGGAATCCTGTGTGTGATATACGAGATATTCTAAGCGGTGCTGGTTGTAAAGCCCTTCTTTAAAAACTGGCTCTAGATTGTTTCCGCTGGCGAGCGGGAGAAACATCTGGTGAAATGTTTTCTGCTGAATCAAAATATTAAAAACAACAGCCTGATCCTGAAAGACCTCTATAGTATGATAAATTCCCGGGGCAATGAAAATTACATCCCTTCAGAGAAATGTTTCCGAGTTGTACCAATGTTCTGGGTACATGTTCCATGATATACAAATACAATTTCAAAAAAATTATGGCGATGAAGAAATGCTTGGGGAGTGTAGCGGTTATGTCGGCTGATATACACATTTCGCTGTTCGCCTTCTTTAAAATATTCCTCATCGTTCATCTCGTAAGAAATAATCTCAGGAAGAAGCGCTGGGCTTTCGGATTGTGATGGGAATGTTTGGAGTGGTAGGCTGTGTATGCTTTTTCCTGACATTTTTCCTTGTAAGAGAAAATAATCTTCAGGAAAATGTGAAAAGTGCAACTTTGAAGGAAACGATACATTCGCTCGGTCAGAATACTCCTTGGAAATTATTTGCGGTGAATATTATGTTTATGTGGACCGGATATTTCCTTCAGTCTTCGGCGCTGGTCTACTACTATAAATATTATATCGGAAGTACATCTATGGCTTCTCTTGTGGCAACGATCATGACGATGATTCCGATGGCGGCAAACTTAACGGTTCCTTTTCTTGCGAAGAGGCTTGGGAAGCGAAATCTGTATTCGGTGCGGCGGCAGTGCAGTTCCTCGGTCTTGTGGTAATCCTTGCAGGAGGTTTTCATACAGGAATCATCGTTGCAGGTGCAGTAATCTCAGCGTGTGGTTATGGAGTAAAGGAAAGTATTTACTTTCTATGCAGGCAGACCCGGTAGACTACGGAGAATGGAAGACGGGAATTCAGGCAACCGGTACGCTGTCATCTCTGAATGGTTTCCTCGGAAAAGCCGCACAGGCGGCAGCAGGAGAATCTCCGGTTTGCTTCTTGCGTGGGGAGCGTATGATTCGACGGCGGTTACGCAGACAGCAGAAGCGTTAACTGCAATCAAAGCAATGTATCTCTATATTCCAATGATCTTGCTTGTGTGTTCTATCGTTACGATGCATTTTTACAAATTAGATAAACAGTTCCCTCAGATTCAGAAGGAATTGGAAGATAGAAGAAAGGAAAAAAAGGTAAATTACAAATGAATGAAACAACGAATAAGAAACAGTATATGCCTTTAGTAGGGGCAGCAGGTATCGGGTCCATGCTTGGGTCCGGAATCATTATCGGATTGTCGGCAACGATCACCGTTTGGCAGAGTGGCTTAGGATTAAGTGACGGACAGGTTGGAATTTTGTCCGGTGCATTGACATTTGCGATTGCGGCGGGCTCTCTTCTGGCAGGAAATATTACAAAAGCGTTAGGCTTGATTCGTTCTTTTAACTATTTAAATCTTCTGTATGCAGTGGGAGCATTGATCTGTGTATTGTCCGGGAATTTTCCGGTGTTATTGGCAGGCTTGATTCTGGCAGGCTTTGCTTCAGGGGCAGATCTTCCGATCAGCTTGACGGTCATTTCACACGATGCTCCGGATGAAAAGACATCTGCAAGTCTGGTGGCTTCTACCAGGTATTCTGGCAGATCGGAGTATTGGCATCTTATCTGATGGCATTTATTGTATCCCGTACAGAGGGAGCGCTGGGGGCACGAATTGTATTCGGACTTCTTGGCGGCTTTGCAGCGATTGCATTTTATGGAGAACATTTTCACCAAAATTTAAAGAATTCCATGAAGCAGGGGATCGTTACCGGGCAGCAGAAGGAGAGACTGCTTCTGAAGAAATCTCTTTAACAAAGTTATTTAAAGGAAAAGAAAGTAAGAAATTTATTTCCTTCTTTACATGTATTATGATCTTTTACATTTGTTGGAATCTGCTGGCAAAATACATTTGGACAATTTCAGACTTATATTCTGGTAAAGGCAAATGCTTCTCAGTCTTTGGCAACAGGGTGCGGAATTATTCTGAACATTGCCGGATTGATCTGTGGTATTTTATTCGCATCTGCGGCAGGAAGTAAACATAGAAATAAATTTTTTCTATGTTGGTATTGTGATTCAGGCAGCGGCTATGATCGGAATTGCTCTTGGCGGCGGTTCAGTATTCATGATTGTTATTATGATTGCCTGCTACAATATCGGAAATCAGTTTGCCGGAGAGTCTATTTATAAAGTATGGACCCAGGAATCCTTCCGGTATCAGCAAGAGCATCTATGCAGGGCTTTATTAATGGATTTTCAAGATTTTGCTGTGGTCTGTTTGCGTTAATCACACCGATTTTGGTGGCGCCGGAGAGAATTCAGACAACCATGTACGGATTTGCAGGAATTGTCATTATCAGTGCAGTAGCAGGCTCCTGTATGCTGAAATTACAGAAAAAGCACGGAATTGGCCAGATGGAATAGGAGGAAAGGTCATGGCGTTTACATTTCAGATTAATAACGATTTACAGTTTATCCATGATGAAGCGCTGCTTAGTATGGCGGAGGTAAACCATCCACAGATCAAGAGACAGACGGTGCTTCCAACTGCCATCGTTGATCTGGTGGAGGATGAAACGAAGCTGAATGGATATGGCGTAAAAAGAGAGCGAAAAAGAAAATTGAAAATCTTCAGGAATACAACTTTAGAAGAGATGAGAAATTAATTCTTGATTTCGGTGATCATCAGGTGGGAAGCTTTAAAATCGATATCGATCAGACCGGTTCGCCGATGGATGCGCCGCTGTATCTTCGTTTGAAATTTGCAGAGATGCCGGCAGAGCTTGCGGCAGAATCTTCGGAGTACGAAGGATGGCTTAGCCGCTCATGGATACAGGAAGAGTTTATTCATATAGATGAGCTTCCGATGACATTGGAACTGCCAGAAGATATAGTTTCCGTTATGTGGAACTGAAGGTTATTGATACATCACCGAAATGGCAGGCTGTCTTTTATAATCCGGTTGTGACCAGCGAAAATTCAGCAGATATGACAAAAGTAAAAAGCCGGAAATCGAAGATGAGAAGCTTGACAGAATCTATCAGGTTGGGTTAAAGACGCTGGCAGATTGTATGCAGGATGTATTTGAAGACGGACCGAAGAGAGACAGACGCTTATGGCTTGGTGATTTAAGACTTCAGGCGCTTGCGAATTATGCAACTTTTGATAACAAAGAACTGGTGCGCAGATGTCTGTATCTGTTCGCAGGAATGACTACGGAAGATGGAAGAATTTCTGCAAATGTATTTGTGAAGCCGAAAAATATCCCGGACGATACTTTTTGTTTGAATACAGTCTCTTTTTATTTCAACTTTGTACGATTTAAATGAAGCTCACCCGGATATCAAGATTGTTAAGGAACTGTATCCGACTTGCAAAAAGCAGATGGATATCACTCTGGGAATGTTTGATGAAAACGGAAAGCTTATGGTGGATGAAGATTATCCGGTGTTTGTTGACTGGTCCAATGAATTTAACAAGGATACGGCGGGACAGGCAGAGACCATCTATGTTTTAAAACAGTTTATTGAACTGGCCAAATTAGCAGAGGATGAAGAGTTGGCAAAATACGAAGAGGCGTTAGAACTCATTTCGTCTTATGCAAAAAAACAGTTATATAATGAAGAGAAGAAGTTATTTGTTACAACCGGAAATGAATATAACATCGCCAGTCAGGTGTGGATGGTACTTGCGAAGGTGATGTCTCCGGAAGAGAACAAAGAGATTATGAAAGCAATGATCGACCAGTTATTCCCGGTGAAAAATATTGCGACACCGTATATGTATCACCATATTGTAGAGGCGTTGTTTGAAGGCGGATTAGAAGAAGAAGCTATTCAGCTTATGAAGGATTATTGGGGAAAGATGATTGATCTTGGCGCAGATACTTTCTGGAGCAAGCATTTGATCCGGATCAGCCGGATTATTCTCCATACGGAAGCCCTATCTTAAACAGCTATTGCCACGCATGGAGTTGTACACCGGTGTACTTGATTCATAAATATATATTAAAAGATTTTTAGAAAAACAGAAGATTCTTTTGACAGGATTGCTATTATTTGGTGGACAGGATATAATGATTTTAGCATTGTGTGACACACAGATAAAAGGAGAGCATTGGTATGGAGAAAGAATTAAACATTGCTTATCGGGAACCGGAAGTTGAAGACGCGAAGAAGATTGTTGACTTCTACAATTATGTTGGAGGAAACGACATATTTGAGTTTTGAAAAAGACGAATATCCAATGGATGAAGAAGCGCAGAAAGGGGATATCATTTCAACGAAAGAGCATCCTGCAAGCATTATGATTCTTGCTATGGATGGAGATGAAATTGCCGGAATCGGGACGATTCATTCAGGAAATAAGATTAAGGCGCGTCATCAGGAGAACTTGGAATTGTTGTTGCTAAGAAGTATCAAAAGTTCGGAATCGGAAGTGAGATTATCCGTCAGCTGATCGATTTCTGTAAAGGTAATGGAATTACGACAAGAATTCAGCTTGATACCCGCAAAGATAATGAAGTAGCTGTAAAATTATATGAAAAATTCGGATTTGAGATTGAAGGATGTCTTAAAAACACAACACTTCTCAATGGAGTGTACTATGATTTATATGTAATGGGATTAATGTTGTAGGAGATAGTGTGTCAGATTGGTAACAGCCGGGCGAGAGCCCGGCTGTTTTTGGGAGAATTATTTCGCTTGCTATTTTTGAAGAAACCTTACATAATGAATTTATCGAAAAGTATAGTTAGAAATATCGGGAGAGGTGTTGTGTGATGGGCGAGATACGAAATGTCTATTATCCGCAAAATGAGATGAATACAGTATTGCTTCCGGTTGCAACAGGCTGCCCCTTACAATCAATGTGCTTTTTGCTCTATGTATAAGGATGAAATATTTCAGGAAGTGCCGATTCAAGAGATAGAGCAGGAACTAATGAATGGAGATCCATATACGGAACGTATATTTTTGACAGGTGCGGATCCGTTGGCTGTTGGATATGACAGAATGTCCCGTATCTTGAAGCTGATTGCAAAATACTTCCCTTATTGCGGATGTGTGGCAGCGTATGCATCTGTGAGAAGTCTCAAGAGGTACTGTGTGGAAGAGCTTGAATCGCTTCATAGAGAAGGACTCAGACTCTCTATGTCGGATTTGAAACAGGGGATGATGAAGTGCTGACTTTTTATGAAAAGGGAAACACAGCGGAAGAAGCAGTGCAGCAAGGTCGGAAATTAGCTGAGGCGAATCTGATGTTTAACGCAATTATCATGTATGGAATTGCCGGAAAAGGTAAGTCTGTGAGAAATGCAAAACTGACTGCGAAGATGTTGAATCAGTTAAATCCGAGGAAGATTATTACAATGAATCTCACTGTTTTTCAAAGGAACCGAATTGGCTCATCTTGTAGAAAAACAGGAATTTGTCGAAGCCGGTGTAAGAGAAAAAAAGAGACGAGATAAAAGTTCTGATCGAGAATCTGGATGTCGGGAAAAAAGGTGGAGTTTGATACAACTCATGCAACGAATCTTGTGAAATTGCAGGGGTGGCTTCCTGAACAGAGAGAAGAATTTATAGAAAAACTGGAGGATCTCGATGGATACAAGAATAAAAGAAAGAACAATAAAATGGAAGCAGACCATAATTTTTAGTATGTTTGTATTGCTTGCGGCACAGATTAATTTTGATATTTTCACTACATATTTTCGAGTGTCTCTTGGAATTATTATGATTCCGATTCTTATTTTTTTATTTCAGAGGATTCCGCTTCTTCCGGTAACGGTACTGTCAGGCATCGGGGTCTGGCTGTCACGAGCTTTGTTTTCGGGGGTGCAGAATGGATTTGCCGGACAGGAGTTGTGGAACTATTTTCCGGAATTAGTTTTTTACCTGGTGTATGGCTTTTCTTGTCTGGTTCTATTTCCGGAAGAAGGATTATAAAATACAAGGATGGAAAAGTTATTGTTTTCTGCTTCTGGCAGACTACTGTGCTAACTTTTTTGAATTGTTTCTGAGGTTGCAGGGGACGCTCTGACAATGAAATTGCAGAGCAAAATTTTACTGATTGCTCTGATTCGTACAGTTTTGTTGTGGGTAATACTGACCGGCCTTGGAAGTTATAAACTGGAGCTTTTGACACAAGAGCATGCAAGCAGATATCAGCGGCTTCTTCTTTTGATCTCAAAATTAAATGGCGAGGTAATCTGGATGAAAAAGAATACGGAGCTGATTGAAAAGACGATGGAGCTTTCATACAAATTATTTTCTGAGATGCAGAAGCAGAATGTGGATAGAGAATTATCGCAGACGGCGCTTGCAGTTGCAAAGATATCCATGAGATCAAGAAAGAGTATATGCTGATCTTAAGGGGCATTTCAGAGGCTATGGATTTGAACCTTCAAGATGGAAGTATGTCCTTGTCAGATATCCTTACAGTTATGGAGACAACGCTCCAACAGGCGGCAGCAGAACAAGGTAAGAAGCTGACATTTGCGAAAGAATATAAGACAAATATTATGACAGATAAACATTATTTTCTGTTATCGATTTTTCGAAATCTTTTCACCAATGCATTGGAGGCAAATGAAACAGGAGAAGTCACATTGAGATTTACGCAATGGGAAGAGGGACAGGAGGATTGTTTCTCTATTTGTGATGATGGTCCGGGAATTCCCAAAGAGAATATTCCAAACATTTTCACACCCGGATTTTCGACAAAAATTAATTTCTCTACAGGGGAGATTAATCGAGGGCTGGGACTCAATCTTGTAAAAGATATGATTGAAAATCAATTTCACGGGAAGATTACCGTAGAGTCGGTTCCCGGACAGACAACGTTTTTTGATTCGTATTCCGAAAATACAGTTGGAGGTGGACTAAGTGAAATTCTATTTGATCGATGATGACCAGAACATCATTAATATTTTAAAGTTGATCATTCAAAACCGCAATCTGGGGAAATCTGCGGGACAAGTCTCAATGCAGAAGATGCAATGGATGATTTGAAATATGTACAGCCGGATATTGTGATCGTAGATTTGCTTATGCCGGTTATGGATGGAATTACATTTGTGAAGCAGGCTTCAAAGCTTTATCCGGAACTTGTATTCATTATGCTGTCCCAGGTTGCCGCAAAGGATATGATTTCTTCTGCGTATGAAAGCGGGATTGAGTTCTTTATTCAGAAGCCGATCAACAGTATTGAGGTGGAAAATGTAATTAAGAAGGTTGTAAAAAACCTGACGATGCAAAGAACGTTGACGGAGATGCAAAGTCTCTTTATGAATCAGATGCAGGAAATTCTTCCGCAAGAACCAAGCAAGACTGTGCAGGAAGATGCACATATTGAACGGGTAAAGGACATTTACAGAAATTGGGTGTCATTGGGGAAATCGGAAGTAAGGATATTGTCAGTATCGTAGATTATATGATCACGAATCGTGATACCGTTGCGGACGCTACTTTAGTGGAGCTTTGCAGTAAATTTACAGATAACCCGAAGTCTATGGAGCAAAGAATCGAAGGACGGCAAACAGTGCGATGGTGAATCTGGCGAATCTTGGAATCGAAGATTATTCTAACGATACATTTATTGAGTATTCGAACACACTGTTCAACTTCGAGCAAGTGCGCAGAGATGGATTACATCAGAGGAAAAAGAGCCAAAAGGGGGAAATGTGAAAATTAGGAACTTTTTAAATGCTCTTGTATCTTATTGTTACAAATAGCTTTGGTAATATTTCACAAAAATACGTGATATTTTAAAGAATGGAATAATTTTTTGAACAAAATTGATACCGTTTGAAACTTTTTTGAAACTTCATATCTATATTCTTAGCATCGAAGGCAACGTTTATATGAATGGAAGAATATGAGGTGAAGTTATGTTGACAATTATTTCAGGAGTTGGATTATTATTAGTAACACTGGCAGGTTTTTCGCTTTTTAGTATGAAAGCGCCGAAAGGCTCTGAGGCAATGTCCGGAATGGCGAATGCAGCAATTGCTTCTTTTTGATCGAGGCAGTGCACAGTTATATTACAGGGGATTTGATGAATATCGAATTTTTCAAAACAGTAGGCGCGACATCAGGAAGTCTCGGCGGAGTGGCAGCAGCTATCACGGTTCCGATTGCAATGGGCGGGAATCCAGTGTTTGCTGTAGTTGCAGGTTTGGCAGTCGGAGGATTTGGAATTCTTCCGGGATTTCTTGCAGGCTATGTCATCGGTTTGATTTCACCGATCATCGAGAAGAAGCTTCCGGAAGGGTTAAATATTATCGTTGGAGCTCTTGCTATTGCACCACTTGCAAGAATCATTGCTGTTCTTGTTGATCCGGCAGTGAATGCAACACTTGTAAAAATCGGTGGAACTATTTCAGCGGCAGCGGATCAGTCTCCGATCGTTATGGGATTTTTGCTTGGCGGAATTATGAAAATGATCTGTACTTCACCGCTTAGTTCTATGGCGCTTACTGCAATGCTTGGGTTAAATGGTCTTGCAATGGGAATTGCGGCGATTGCATGTGTGGGCGGTTCTTTTACAAATGGAATTATTTTCAAACGGTTGAAACTTGGAGATAAGAGTAACGTGATCGCGGTCATGTTAGAACCATTAACACAGGCGAATATCATTACTGCAAATCCGATTCCGATTTACTGTTCGAATTTCTTTGGCGGTGGTCTTGCAGGAATTTCGGCGGCGGCATTTGGAATTATCAATAATGCACCGGGGACAGCATCCCCAATTCCGGGGCTGTTGGCACCCATTTGCCTTTAACTCTCCACTGAGTGTGGTGGGAGCGCTGATCTTTGCTGTGCTGGGCGGATGTCTCGCCGGATATGTGGGAAGCCTCGTGTTTAAGAAACGGGTTGAAAAATCTGAGGTCTGCTACGCATAAGTTGGGGCAGTAACCAGTTAACAATATGGAAATCTTTGACTTAGAACGTAAGAGAGCGTTGCGTCTTTTTGAAGCAGCGCTCTTTTTTGTGTGATGAGAATCAGGTTGAAAGTTTACTTTGCAGTTCTTGGAAAATAGTTTCATATTCTTGAGAAAAGATACTGTCTTTATTCCACAGAAAAGTGAAATCATGCATGACCATAAAGTCAGAAAGAGGGAGTTGTATAAGTGTTCCTTCTTTTAGTTCTTTTTCAACAGCAGCTTTGTACAAGAAAGAAATTCCGCAGTCATCCTTTAAAAGTTGTACGATTGTATGGATGTTTTCAATTTCTATCAGGTTTCGAAAATCTTTCATGGACATATTTTTCAGAGCCAGTGTCTTTGTTAAAATAGCTCTTGTTCCGGAACCGTGTTCTCGGATAATGAGTCGTTCGTCTTTTTCAGATCATTCAGGCAGTGGATTGGTTTTTCAAAAACATGGTTTGCAGACGCAACGGCAATGTATTCTTCGGACTTAAAAATTTTTGTTTTGTAATAATCTCCTTGGAAATATCCTTCGATAATAGCAAAATCAATAATTCCATCTCTGAGATACGATAGAAGCATCTGTGTATTGCCATATCGTATGTGCAGATCTATATTCGGATGTGCTTTTATAAACCTGGCAAGAGAAGGAACGATGGTATATTCTCCGATGGTCATTGTCACACCAAAGGTCAGGACCTGTTTGCCTTCAAGACTTTCTCTCATGCGTTTCTTTAATGTATTTTCGTCATTTCGCATTGTCTCCAATGCAGAACGCAGAATTTCTCCGGCGGGAGTTAAGATAAGCTTTTTCTTGTCTCGAACAAATAAAGTGGTATCATACTTTTGCTCTAAATATTTTATGTGTTGAGAAACAGCAGGCTGTGTCAGATTTAAATGTTCGGCGGCATGTGTAAAATTCATATAATGACATACGGACAGAAATGTATCCATACGAAAATCAAGCATATGTGAACCTCCTTTGTCTCAAGTGTAAATAAGATTTATCATATTATATCATAAATTAAATTTATCATACTATCAAATATCATAATTTTACAAAATGTATATATGAGATTATAGTATATATGACAGCGGTGGCAGATGGAACGATTGCAGCCATTCGTGCGTCAAAATAAAAATAAGACAAGACAGCAAGTAAAAATTACGGTATAATACAAACGACAATCAAAAGATAAGGGAGAGAGAACATGGAGTTTATGAAAAAAAACTGGAAAGGTATATTATTTTGTCTGGCAATAGCATTGCCTTCTGCATTTTTAGGAAAAAAGTTTCCTGTCATAGGAGGCCGGTATTTGCAATCCTAATAGGAATGGTGCTTGCATTAGTGATTAAAAAATCGGGGACCATTGGAAAGCGGCGTGAAATATACATCGAAAAAGATTTTACAATATGCAGTTGTATTGCTTGGTTTCGGATTGAATTTAGAAGTTGTTATGCAGACCGGAAAACAATCACTTCCGATTATTCTGTGTACAATTACAACTTCACTTGTAATTTCGTATGTGCTTCATAAGGCGATGCACATTCCGTCAAAAATATCTACGCTGATAGGTGTGGGCTCATCTATTTGCGGAGGGTCTGCGATTGCAGCGACAGCTCCTGTTATTGATGCGGATGAAGAAGATGTTGCACAGGCAATTTCTGTAATCTTTCTCTTTAATATTCTGGCGGCACTTACTTTCCCGGCATTAGGAGCGGCGTTGGGGTTTTCCACAACGTCAGGGGAAACATTCGGAATTTTGCAGGGACAGCAGTAAATGACACATCTTCAGTAACGGCAGCAGCGTCTACATGGGACAGTATTTACCATCTTGGAAGTCAGACACTGGATAAGGCGGTTACGGTAAAATTAACAAGAACACTTGCGATCATTCCGATTACTTTGGGACTTGCACTGTATCGCGCAAGAAAGGCAGAAGAACAGAGCGGAGAAAAGTATCTATGCGCAAAGTGTTCCCGTTCTTTATACTTTTCTTCATCGGAGCAAGTATTATTACAACAGTTGCAACGGCAGCGGGGATACCTGCAGAGACGTTCCAGCCATTAAAAAAAGAATTATCCAAATTCTTCATTGTTATGGCGATGGGCGCAATCGGATTTAATACGAATGTTGTAAAATTAGTAAAAAGCGGTGGGAAGCCGATTTTAATGGGAATGGCTTGCTGGATGGGAATTACAGTTGTGACATTGATTATGCAGCACTTGATGCATTTGTGGTAAAATGAATACACGAAAGAAGGTCGGAGACGCCGGCCTTTTTTTTTTGCATTTTAAGTTTAGAAGAAGAGAGAATAAAGTATGCTTCTTAGTAAAGGCGCAGAAAATATTTTTCAAGGAGAATGCCAACTCCTTACTATAGCACGCACCATTGCATTCGTTCCAAAGATTATTTTTTGATGAAGTGAAAAGTAAAGTGTACTGTGGCAGGAGTTCTTTACGGAATGTTCTTTATGGAAAAATTATATCCGTTTAAATGGGTTTTCATTACGCCATTGTCTAGGAGAAATCCCATAAATTTTTTTGAAATCTCTGGAAAAATGCAGTTGGTTTGAATAGCCGACTGCGGAGCCGACTTCAGCAATGGATAAAGAAGTCAGTTTTAGCAATTCGGTTGCTTTAGTCATTCGATAGGAAATGAGAAATTCCTGTGGAGATTTTCCTAAGACCTCATGGAAAATTTTCCCGAAATAGCTACGATTTAAACCACAGCAGGCGGCAATCTCTTCCACGGTAATGTCGTTTTGAAAATTTTGTTCAATAAAAGAAAGCGCTTCTTTGATATAAAAATCCCGTAAATTATTACTTTTACTTATCTGAGCGATTGCAGAAGATTTTACGAAGCTATCGATAAAAAGGTATAAATGACCAATCAGATGAAATGGAGAATCGTCTTTATGATTTATGATATATAACATTTCATCTTTCATAGTCTGAGCAACATCCTTATATTTAGCTTTGTAAACCGGAGAATTAACGCATAACCCAGACAATTCTACAGTTTCTTTGGCTCGAAGGCCATCAAATTCAATCAAACATATTCCCAAGGTTGTTGAGCATCTGCGATATAGGTGCAGATTTGATTTGGAAAAATCATGAAGCCTTGACCACTTTTAATAGAATAAGAAATTGATTCTTTTTGGAATTTTCGGCAATTAAAGTACCGGTTCCGGAAATCACATAGTGGAAAAGAAAATGATTGCGCATTGCAGGACCAAATGAATGGGAAGGTTCGCAATGCTCCCAGCCAAATTGATACAGTCCCAGATCTATGAAATTTTGCTTGGAAAAATAGAAAAAATAACTTCACTCATATACAACACCTGCATTTATTTCTTTGTTCTTATACATAAATATATCAAAATGCTAGGTGATTTACAATATCGATATTTAAAATAGCATAAAGATATAAAAGCTGAATTATGATGATATTTTAAGACGCATAATGGTATGATATGATACTTATAGAAAAGGTTAGGAGGAAAAAATATGAAAAGGACATGGATGAAAAGATTGATAGTTGTAAGTTGCTGTATTACGACGTCTTTTTGTCTTTCAAGGATGTGAAAAGGCAAAAACAACAGTGTAACAGAAATAGAGATCGTTCAGTATAAGCCGGAAGCGGCAGCTTACTTTGAAGAACTAGAAGATGAATTCAATGCCTTACATGATGATATACAGTTGACGATAAACTCACCAAATGATGCAAATGCGATTTTACGAACACGATTTATCCGTGAAGATTATCCGGATATTATCGGTGTTGGCGGCGATATCAATTATTCTTATTACATGGATGCCGAGATTTTTTGCAGATATTTCAGATTATGAAGGGCTGAAGAAAATTAAACAGGCATATCTTGATATTGATCAAGCATTGGAACTGGTGCCAATGGACGGAGTTTATGCGGTTCCTTATGCCGCAAATGCAGCAGGAATTCTATACAATAAAGATTTATTCCAAGAACATGGATGGCAGATACCGAGAAATTGGGAGGAATTGATGGCGCTTTGTGAAGAAATAAAAGGAGAAGGCATACTACCATTTTATTTTGGATTCAAAGATACATGGACATGCCTTGCACCGTGGAATTCTATGGCAGTAGATTTGGCACCGGCCGATGTTGCACAACAAGTAAATCGTAGTAAGACTACATTTTCGAAGGAATATCGGGAACTGTCAGAAAAATATTTGAAGCTTATTGAATACGGACCGGAGGATCCATTTGCATACGGATACAATGATGCATGTACTGCCCTTGCAAAAGGAGAGTCAGCAATGTATCCTATCGGAAGTTATGCCGTACCACAAATTTTATCAGTAAATCCGCAATTAAATATTGATTCATTTGTGATGCCTGCAAACGATCTGGCAGAGAAAAATGCATTGAATTCCGGAATTGATTTACAGTTCTGCGTAGCAGAGACCTGTGAGAATAAAAAGCTGCCTATGAAGTGCTTGATTTTCTGTATTCGGATGAAAATATGCAGGCATATGCCGATTTGCAAAATGCTATTCCGTGCAAAGAAGGGGATTTTAAATTGTCTCCAATGCTGAACGGTATGACAGAGTATATCAAAGCCGGGGAAATGTTCGATTTTCAGGATCATTATTATCCATCAGAAATGGCAGTGGATGCACAAATTCAGACGTTTTTAATTCGAAAAGATGTGGATGCGTTTTTAAAAGATTTGATACAGATTGGCTGCGATACAATAGAGATATTATTCGTATGGTAGAAGAATACGAAAATAGTCGGAACAAATCAACAAAATAAAGGAGACAAATGGGATGAAGAATGAAAGAAAGAAAACGTTTCTGATAATTACAATACCGATTTTGGCGTTATTTATTTGTTTAAATACAATTCCATTGATCAGAGGAATTATATATAGTTTTACAAATTCAAGAGGATTTGGTAACTATGATTATGTAGGTTTTCGAAATTACATGGATTTGTTTACAGATACAAGAGTATTGAAATCGTATTGGTTTACTTTTAAATTGGCAATCGTTACAACCATTGTGGTAAATGTGATCAGTTTGTTACTTGCATTAGCGTTGAATAGTAAGATTCGTGCAAAAGTTTTTTTAGAGGTGCATATTTTCTGCCGAACATTTTAGGATCATTGGTAGTGGGGTATATTTTCAACTATTTCTTCACATATATTGTCCCTGCGGTTGCAGATATGGTTGGAGTGGAAGGATTAAAATCCAGCATCTTATCTAATCCGAATACAGCGTGGATCGGTATTATGATTGTATGTGCATGGCAGTCTGTTGCAATGAATACGATTATTTATATTTCCGGTTTACAGACGGTTCCGGTTGATGTCTATGAGGCTGGAGAATTAGATGGAGCAACCGGAATTATGAAATTCAGAAAACTTACATTCCCGTTGATTATTCCATTTTTAGTATCAATATGGTGCTTTGTATCAAAAATTTCCTTATGGTATTTGATCAAATCATGGCGTTAACAAAAGGTGGTCCGGCACAAAGTACAGAATCTATTTCCTACTTAATCTATAACAATGGAATGTCTGGTGGACAATTTGGTTTTCAAAGTGCAAATGCAGTTGTATTTTTCATTGTGATCGTTATAATCTCGGTTATGCAGATGAAGATATCCAGTAAGAAGGAGGAGCAGTTATGATAAACAAAAAAAAAATTTACCGGCGATGATTTTGCTTATATTGGGTCTGTCTGCGATTGCACTTCCGCTATATATGACAATTGTCATTGCTTTTAAACAGCCAACAGAGATGACCAACAGTATTGCCGGCATCCTGTCTCTGCCTCAGACGTGGAGTCTGCATAATTTTAAAGAAGCGATGAGGGTTACAGATTTTTGGCATTCTCTGGGGAATAGTTTGATGATTACGATCGTGACTGTTGGCTTATCATTGGTAATTCATTCCTTGATGGGCTATGCACTTGCCAGAAACAGAAAGGAAAGTAAATTTTATAATTTTGTATATTTGTTTATTGTGAGTGGAATGTTTGTGCCGTTTGCGATTTTGAATTTCAGTCACAATTTGGAACAAATTATAATCTGGCATTTGCTTCATATTTATTATCCTTAGTTCCTATATTGATTTTTTATTTAATCTGTCAGAAACAGATCTTAGACGGCGTAGTAAATGGTGCAGTGAAATAAAGAAAAGGAGAAACGATATATGGCGATTCGATATTGGAAAGAAAAACAGATCTTTTCAATTGATACTAAGAATACAACCTATCAGATGAAGGTGGATTCCTATGGATTTTTGCTACATTTATATTATGGAGCAAAAGTAAACGGAGCAATGGACTATCTTTTAACTTATGCAGATCGAGGATTTTCCGGGAATCCGGCTGAAGCAGGAGCGGACAGAACATATTCCTTGGATGTTCTTCCACAAGAGTATCCGACTTGGGGAACAGGGATTACAGAAATGCAGCCTTGCTCATTCAAAATGCAGATCATTCAGAAAGCTGTAAGCTTCAATATGCAGGACATACGATTAAAAAAGGAAATATAACTTATCGGGTTTGCCGGCAGTTTATGCAGAAGAAAACGAAGCAGAAACTTTAGAAATATATATGGAAGATTGTGTCAGTAATTTAAAAGTTACATTGTTATATGGGGTGGTGGAACAACTTGATATCATAACAAGAAGCGTAATCATTGAAAATCATGGCTCTGAAGATATCATAATAGAAAAAGCGGGATCTGCGTGCTTAGAATTATTGCCCGGACAATATGATCTGCTTAGTTTTTGCGGACGTCATACTATGGAAAGAACTGTGCAGAGAAAAAGGATAGGTTATGGCAGCAGTGTGTTTGAAAGCAGGCGGGGAACCTCCAGTCATCAATATAATCCGGCATTTATTTTAGCGGATGTAAATGCGACAGAAGATCGTGGAAATTGCTATGGGATTGCGTTTGTATATAGCGGTGGATTTCGATTTGAAACAGAAAAAGATCCGTACGATCAAGTGCGGACTGTTATGAGCATCCAACCGGAACAATTTGCTTATCCGTTAAATCCCGGAGAGCGATTCGTCGTACCGGAAACCATTTTCTCTTTTTCTCAGAATGGCTTCGGAGCATTGAGTCACAACTATCACAATTGCATCAATCATCATGTGATTCGTAGAAGTTTCCAGAAAAAAATGCGTCCCGTTTTGATCAATAGTTGGGAAGCTGCGTATTTCGATTTTACAGGAGAAACCATGCTGGAATTGGCAAAAAATGCAGCGGATGTAGGAATCGACTTGGTTGTTATGGATGATGGGTGGTTTGGAAAAAGAGACGATGACAATAGCGGATTAGGAGATTGGGAAGTCAACGAAGAGAAACTCGGCTGTTCACTCGGGACTTTGATAGAAAAAAATAAACGAGTTGGGTGTTGACTTTGGAATTTGGATTGAACCGGAAATGATTTCGGAAGATAGTACATTGTATAGGAACCATCCGGATTGGGTGCCTAGATTCCGGGAAGAAGTCCGGTTCGCTCCAGAAATCAACTTGTATTAGATTTTTCCAGAAAAGATGTGAGAGATTATATCTTTGCTTCGATATGCAAAGTTTTGGATCAGGGGAATATCACCTATGTAAAATGGGATATGAACCGAAGCATTTCAGATGTATATTCGCATGTGAGTGTAAGAGGAACTGTATTACATGATTATGTAGTAGGAGTCTATGACTTTTTAGAACAAATGATTCAAAGATATCCGGAGCTTTTGATTGAGGATGCAGCGGCGGAGGAGGAAGATTCGATATCGGAATGTTGTATTATACACCACAGATATGGTGCAGTGATAATACAGATGCGATTGATCGAACCAAAATTCAATACGGAACATCATTCTTTTATCCGGCATCTGCAGGTAGGGTCGCATGTATCGGCGGTTCCAAATCATCAGACCGGACGCATTACCAGTTTAAAACTCGGGCAGTCGTTGCGATGGCAGGTACTTTTGGATATGAATTAAAATCTGCAGATGCTAAGTGCAGAAGAGAAGGAAGAAATAAAAGAACAAGTTGCCGTATTCAAAAAGCAGAATGAATTGATTCAACAAGGAACATACTATCGGCTGACAAATCCGATGGAAGACGCAATGGCAGCATGGTTGTTTGTATCAGAAAATAAAAAACATGCATTGTTCAATGTTGTGGTGCTGGATAAACAGGCGAATGCGGGAGTGACTTTTATCAAATTAAAAGGTTTGCTGGAAGGAAGCACATATATCTCATCGGTAGATAACAGAGAATATGCTGCGGATGGATTGATGGAAGCAAGGATTTCCAATACCAAGCACTCTCGGAGAATATGAGGCATATCAGGTGGAATTCATATGGAAGTAAGAAGAGAACAGAATGCGCAGATATTATGGAGAGAAATTCAAAAACTATTGCCGGAGGTATTGGAGAAAAATCGAGGACGCGCAATCCTATCTCTATATGGTGGCTCGGGCGCAGGTAAAACATGGATATCAAAAGAGTTAGCAGAATATCTGGAAGCAGAAGGGTTTCATGTGTTCGTTTTATCAGGAGATTACTATCCTTATCGTGTTCCCAAACAAAATGATGAAGAACGCCGGCGCGTTTATGAATGTGGAGGAAGAAAAGGGTTAGAAAGAATATCTGGGTACAGAGCAAGAAATTGATTATGACGCAGTCAATCAAGTGCTGACTGCGTTTCTGGAAAAAAATCACAGATCAATATTCGATACATTGACTCTGAAAAAGTCTATGAAAAAATGGAGGACTTTTCTAAGATTGATATTCTTCTCTTAGAATGGACACATGGGAATAACGAACGACTGAAAAAGATTGATATTCCAATATATTTACAAAGCACTCCGGAAGAAACTTTGCGGTATCGCATGGAAAGAAACCGAGATACGGACATCGATAGCCCGTTTACGGCACTTGTTTTAGATATAGAACAAGAGCTTTTGGAACGACAAATTTCAAGAGCAAAAATTGTTATGAATCTTTCCGGAGAATTGTCAGTTTCTACAGAGGAAAAGTATGAAACTCACGGGAAAAACGGACCGATGCTGAATGCATACCCGGACAGCTTAGGGGAAAGCTGTCGGATATGGTTGCTTTTCTGAATGAAGAAGATGTGAAAGAGCTTTCCAATCTTTTTATATTCTTCAAGTCTTTATCATTCAGATTTAGATCGTGGATTTTCTGTGATTGATTATGAGATTGATGAAACAGTTGCAGCAAAAAAGATTTAGAGGAATTGAAAGATTTGGGCATAGATTTGAAATTAGACTTTATATTGAATCATGCTTCAGCACAATCGCCACAGTTTCAAAATCTTGTGAAATACGGAGAAAAGTCAGAGTATAAAGATTTCTTTATCAATTGGAATGAATTTTGGAAGGGCTATGGTGTCATGACGGAAGAAGGATTTAGTCAACCGGACGATCAATATTTGCAAAAGATGTTTATGCGAAAACCAGAATTGCCCATTCTTATGGTGCAATTTCGGATGGAAAAAAAAGTGCCGTATTGGAATACCTTCTATCAGGAAGACAGATATCCCCAGTATTTGGGACAAATGGATCTGAATATCAAATCCCGCTTGTGTGGCAGTTCTATCAAGAGACGTTACAAAAACTGGCAGGGTATGGTGCAAGCATTGTTCGCTTGGATGCATTTGCCTATGCACCGAAAGAACCCGGCGAAAAAATTTTTTAAATGAACCGGGGACATGGGACTTATTAAGCCGGATCAAAGAATTGGCAGATTCCTATGGGTTGACACTCCTGCCGGAGATTCATGCGTCTTATTCCGAAGGAATTTATAAAAAGTTAGCGGAAAAAGGATATATGACTTATGACTTTTTCTTCCGGGATTGATCATAGATGCACTTGAAAATCATAGAACTGAATATCTCGAAGTGGGCAAAAGAAATATATCATGAAAAAATACAAACAGTAAATATGTTGGGGTGTCATGATGGAATACCACTATTGGATTTGAAAGGTTTGCTGCCAGAGGAAGAGATTCAAAAAGTTGATTGATATTCTGATCGCTCGGGGTGGATATGTAAAAAATCTTCACGGGAAAAAGAGTATCTACTATCAAGTGAATACTACATATTTTAGTGCGTTAGGAGAAAGTGAATCTAAGCTTTTGCTGGCTCGTGCAATTCAATTGTTTATGCCCGGAAAACCACAAATATGGTATTTGGATCTGTTTGCAGGAAGAAATGATTACGATGCTGTCAAGAAAGCCGGGCAGGAGGACATAAAGAAATCAATCGTACCAATTTGAAGAAAGAAGAAATTCAGGAGTTATTGCAAAGGATGTTGTAAAAAACAGCTGATGTTGCTTAAATTTCGAAATTCTACAAAGCCTTTGGGAACGGAGCATCCATGAAAATAAAATCAGAAAAGAATTTGCTGGAAATCACATGGGAAAATGCCGGAGAAAAGCAGTGCTTTCGGCAAATGTCGAAAACTACCAATTTGAAATAAATTATGAAAAGTAAAATGAACGTCAATTTGTCTTGGGCAGATTGACGTTTTTCATTATGGGTAGTGTTGATTTTTAAGTTTAGAGGAAAGAGAATAAAAGTATGCTTCTTAGGATTACGCTGATTATTATTTTGACAAGAGCAGGATTGTCTCTTGACTTAAATGATTTAAGAAAAGTAGGAAGACCGGCGATTTTGATGTGTTTTTGCCGGCTTGCTCTGAAATTGCCGGAGCATCTGTGGATGAAACAATTGAAGATAAATGGGGAAAACTTATTCCGTTTGCATCATTAATTGCAGTTATGGCAATCGGCATTGCACTGCAAAAGAAAAGGGAATGTGTAGCAAAGAGAATGTCTGTAAAATTTAATGAATTGTGGGTTGGTGCAACGGTGAATATTAAGTATGCGTTGTCTTTCGGTATTTCAACTGTGATTTTAATCTTCGGAGTAATGGTCTTCCGGATGGTTGGAGTGTTTATGTGTCTTATTAAAACAAGGCTTAGCAGAAAAGAATGACTGTTTTGTATGATTGCATATACTCCGAAGGCAACGGTGCAGGCAGCAATCGGAGGAGTACCCTCTTGCTATGGGACTGGCATGTGGGGAAATTGTCTTGACAGTTGCAGTGGTTGCGATACTGATTACAGCTCCGCTGGGGGCGTTTTTTCATAGATCTGACATATAAGAGATTGTTGGGATAGGGAGAAATTGAATCCCCTTGCACCGAGTTGGCGTAAGGGAGATTTTGAATCTTTATACTATTTTATATCAAGCGTGTCAAATTTAGGAATTTTAAAACCGGAATAGATACTTGTTCAGTATGTTCATCTTCAGATCCGGCAGCGGTTGTTACAGTGTTGCTATAGTTTGCACGGAAAGTTCCTTCTTTTGCATCAAAATACTTATCAAAATAATTCCATGCTAATCCACCGTCAACAGCAGCAGGCTCACACATAAGTGCTGCAAACGAACCAAAGCGCTGTGCTGTAGATATTACTGCCGTTCCGGCAGGGATTACGATTGATTTGTCACCCTGTGCCCATTCTCCAGTTACCAGTGTTTGATAATGTCCTTCATAAGCATCACGTTGTTCGCCATCTATTACGGCTCCTCCGCTTGTATAAGAAGTAATGTTGAAATGTTGAAAATCTTTGGCATTTAAAGTGATATCTTTTTCTAATTTGGTTATCTCAACACCATGGAATTCCATAAGTTCAATGAATTCTTCACAATCATTATCAATCAAATAATAAGCGCCCATTGGTTCGACATCAGTAGGTACAAATTTTCCCCAATATTCTGTTTCATAATCAACAGGTTTACCATGTTCGATGGCATAAGGATCACCTTCTTCATCGTATAAGCGTGTTCCTATTACTTGGCCGGTTTCATCTGTTTCGTAGGAAAGAACAGTTAGCTTGTCTTTACCTTCAAATTCCATCGGTGTCATTTCAGAATTTAATGCTACAATGTCGCGTTTTGGATCAATTCCGTTTTGACACGTGCTTCGGAGCGCGCATCAGCAGCGGCAATCTGTTCTTTGATTTCATCCTTATCTTTTGCAACTACTTGTAATGCACCGTAAATACATTCATATTGTGTGTCTACACGCACTGAAAACTCATCATAGGAATAAACCTCAAGAAGGAGAGCTAAACGATTGCGAAGTCCTGCGTAGTTTGTTGTGTAACGGGCATAATCTTCGAAAGTCCGCCAGCCTTCTTCTACGATACCGCTATAATAGTATCCCCAGTTTCCATAAGGTACAGCGACTTTTCCTTTTGAAGCGAGATAAGAACCATCACGCAGCGCTCTGGAGCAGAAGACATCTCTGTTATATGCTAATAATTCCGGGTCAGTACCAGCATTTAATCCCCAGTTATATGTGACGGCATGTCTCATGTAAGAACCATCGGTAGCATGAGCATCAATGAAAAGAATAGGATTCCAGTCGTTCATTAACTGTACAATTGCACGTCCACATGCAGTTTCAAGTTTTGTCATATCACGATTTACATTTAAGCCATTTCCTTCAGCTCGAGTACCAACTAATTTTGGTGTGAATTGTGTTTCGATACGATGTTTATCAAGCTTTGTCATTTCCATCCGGGCTGTTATTAGGTACAACGATTACAACTAGGTCTTTTAATAAATCGTCGTGTTTCCCTTGTGCGACTTCACGTGCGAAGATCATCATTGCTTCTTTGCCTTCTATTTCACCAGAATGGATATTACAGTTTACATATACAACGCCTTTATCTTCCGGAACATCCTTTGGACTCTTTGGTGCTTTATCGCTGATGATCATGTAAGGGATTGAGTGTCAAATTCTGTTTTAAATGTCTTGGAATCAAAGATGATACGTCCGTCACTATTGTCGGCAACGGTTTGGCAAAATTCAATACTTCTTTTGATGAAGATGTTTTTTCCCAGTTGCTTGCTTCTGGCAGGGGTTTTCAATTCATCCAAGTTGATTTTTGGGGTTTTTCTTCGGGCTTTTTTGCTGAACAGGCAGCAAGAGATGTAGCCATAATTAAAACCAGAATTACTACTAAAACTTTTTTCATAACGTTCTCCTTTCTCATATAAAATGTGAATATGTGTTTATTCTTCGCGTTCCCGGCGGAAGAATCGACAACCTTGATAATGGACACCGGTTAAGTAACTCATACGTTCAATTTGCAATAAGCCCCTCTGATGAAACAATGGCAATGTCATCATTAGAAATGAGGAAATAAAGTTTTGATTGCTCTCTAGAAAAGTAAAAAAGTTTGATGTGCAGTTTTAATTTTTTCACGGTATTCTTCTTGAATAACATAAAGACATAATCCCATATCAACTTGTAATTGATTTTTAAAGTATTATATTGGTTTGCTTTATCTATTGAAAATGCTGTTTCAACGGTAGCAAGTTGTCCACGATTCCATTCTTCCAGATCAGTAATGCGATTGGTGAGAAATAAAATCAAAATTCTCGATATATATTTGTGCGTCGTTCTGTTCCGGTTACTCCAAAATAAATTTTTACAGGTTGAATCCAGCGTTGCTTTAAAGCTTCCTCGTAAGCATAATAGCAAGTAATCCAGTCTTTTTGTGCTTGTTCAAGAGCCTTTTGTTCATTAGGAGCTAAGTTGTTGTAGTAGGCGCTGTAGGCAAATACAAGTCTTGATTCTAAGTCCAATTTATAAGCGAGAAAATCCTTTTCGGACATATGAAAAGTCTCTGTTTCAGCACAGGGTGAATCATAAAATACAGCAGAAGCAGCCCAGTTTTGTGTAACATTTTTTCCTGGTATAGAAGTAGCAAAAGTAGTTCCTTTAATCGTGAATACTAAAATTAAAAGAAGCGGTATAAAACTAACAAAGTGTTTTTTTATTAAAGGTGTGTTTTTCATGGGATAAGACACCTCGCTTGGAATGTTAAATTGTATTGAAACGGGAATTAAAATGAAACGAATATAGTTGATAATTGTATAAAAATAAAAAGAAAATTCAAAAATAATAATTGAAATATACAATCATCTAATTATATATATAATAATATAAAATAGTCGAATAATCAAGAAGAAAATGTGTGATTCACCAAACAAAATAGAGAGGATATTCAACCATATTTATACAAAGAGAAGGGATTGTGAAGACTGTTTATGAGGTGAAGTGAAGATAGGGAAGTGAGTAGGGAAAGGTCGAAGAAATGTAGCTTTTTTCTTTCGGTGATTTTATTGTGTTATAGATGGGAATCGGTTAAAATAGAATACAGAAAGCAGGTGGAAGAAAGGAGAAGAATATGGCTTTAGAAAATAAGCTTAATATCACAGACTCCACAGAACTAGCAAGGATGGAAGAAAAGATAAGTAAGAAAAAGCAGTGGAGCTATTTGAAAATGGATATTTGGATGTTTATGAAGCAGGAACATTTCAGATGCTTGCAGCTATTCACAAATATTTATTTGAAGAAATGTATGAATTGCAGGAGAAATACGGACTGTAAATCTTGCAAAGGGAAATTTTAGATTTGTACCAGTGATGTATTTGCAGGCAGCTATCGAGAATATTGAGAAGATGCCACAGTCAACGTTTGATGAAATCATTGAAAAGTATGTGGAGATGAATATAGCGCATCCATTCCGAGAAGGAAATGGCAGAAGTACAAGAATATGGCTTGATTTGATTTTGAAAAAAGAGTTGAACAAAGTTATTGATTGGAGTCTTGTAGATAAGGAAGATTATTTACTTGCAATGGAAAGAAGTCCAATTAGAGATATTGAAATAAAATATATTTTAAAACAGGCTTTGACAGATAAAGTTAATGATAGAGAAGTTTATATGAAGGGTATAGATCATAGTTACTATTACGAGGGGTATACACTATATAAAGCAGAAGATTTATAAATACAGTGCGAGCATCTGACGAAAGTTGGATGCTTTTCTTCGCTCTTGAGTAATGTTCCGATTAGCGGAAATATTATTCCGATAGCGTTGCTATTGTTCCGTGAAAGTAAGATTGTTTGCTAGAAAAATCATTCGAGGCAGATAGACAGGAGTCGTTATACGATATAAAATTTATGTGTGATTAGAAAGAGAAGTATTTATATCAAGATAAAATAGTGTTTTCGATGATTTTTTCTCAATCCGTCAATCCATACATACTCACAATTTTCCCTGCATACATTGTAAAAACAAACTATGCAGGGGTTATCTATGAAGGACTATATTGAGGAGAGGGCAGTAGAAATCGCACATTATATCATTGAACATAAAGCGACAGTGCGGCAGACGGCGAAGCAGTTCGGATGAAAGTAAGAGTACGATACATAAAGATGTAACAAAAGAGGTTGTTGTGTGAAGGTTGTTTATGAGGTGAGGTAAAGATAGGAAAAGGATATTGTATATAAGGAGTATTTGGTTTTGGGATAAGTGTTTACAGAATCAAATATATGGTGCAAAAGCTCGGTGATGACCGGGCTTTTTTTCATGTAGAAATAAGGAAGAGTAGAAAAGTATAGCTGAGAGTGAAAATGATGTAGGGAGTCTTTGGTTCATATGTGGTACTTTGTTAGGCGGAAGTGTGATATAATCGAATTAGATATTATAAGGTTTAGGTAGATAAATGCGATTTTTCGCGAAATTTACAAAAGATATTATGAAGAATATTGGGGAGGTGTCTATGAGCAATATAATAAAATTTAATGATGATAAAAATATAGTTACAGAGCAGAATGGTGAAATCTTAAGAGAATGCCATGATTTAGCCGAGATGACAGAAGAAATGTTGCTGGATGCACGAAAAGAAATTGCAAATACTAAAACACTTAGTGTGCCGATTGCTGAACTGGCTTTATTAGGAACTGGAGTAGCGTCTTTAATCCCGGCTTTAAGGAAAGTAACACAAACAACAACATTTAATACTCAGGGATTATATCAGCTTGCAAATGCAGGAGTAGGAGACACTTTAAAGATAGCAAAGAATGGCAATTTTTGGGGAGCATTCAAAACTGCAGATGGGTCATCGAAATTTGCACAGCTTCAAGCGGCATAGCCTCTTTCAACTACCAGTACTGCGGTAATGCCTATTGATCCGGCAACAATGATGATGGCAGTAGCGTTGTTTGCAATAGAGCAACAGTTAAAAGGTATAGAGGAAAAACAGAAGCAGATTCTGTCATTCCTTGAAATTGAGAAAGAATCAGAGACTGAAGCAGATGTAGAGATTCTGTTAAAGATGATTACTACATATAAGCATAATTGGAATAATGAGCATTTATTGCAAGTAATCATAAGATGGTGTTGGATATTCAAAGAACAGCCAGAAAGAATATGCTTTCATATAAAAAAGGTTGCAGAACTACTAGATTCCAAAAAAAGATTGTTGCTCAGACAAAAGTAAAATCAACTTTGAGCGATTTACAGAAGAAATTCAAATATTACAGATTGTCGCTATATACTTTTTCTATGGCTTCATTGATTGAAATTATGCTTAGTGGTAATTTCAAAAGAGGCATATATTTCTGATATAAAGACAGAAATTAAGAAATTTTCATTGGAATACAGAGATTTATTTACAGAATGTTCCATGTATCTTGAGAAAATGGCTTCTGGATCTGTAGAAGCAAATGTTATGAAAGGTATTGGTGTTGCAAGTAAGGCAGTAGGAAAGTTTATAGGAAGTATTCCAGTTGTAAAAGAAGGGCAAGTGGACGAGTTCTTACAAGATGGAGGAGCACATTTGAAAGAAAATGCCCAGGATATGCAGAAGAATATATTAGAATTATTTGCAACCCTTCATAATCCGGGAACTGGTGTCTTTATGGAAAAAATGGAGGATATGATTCAGATTTATAATCATACGGACAAAATTTGTTTTGATGATAAGAAAATATATCTTATTGCAGGATAAGATAAGGAGAAATTCGAACAAGAAGGAGCAAAATGTGGAGAAGTTTTCAGAGAAAAGTTTATTATCGCTTGGAGACTATTATGTCTATGGTCTGATTGATCCTAGAAATAGGAAAATATTTTATATTGGCAAGGGAACAGGAAATCGGGTTTTTGAGCATGAATTGGAAAGTCAGGGAAATCCTGAGAGCGAAAAGTTGAAATTAAAGATGATAGCCGAGATTAAAGCAGCTGGTTTGGAAGTTGAAAAAGTTATTATTAACTGCAATCTGACAGAAGCGGAAGCATTTGCAGCAGAAGCGGCACTGATTAATGCGTTTAATTATGTTGAAGACACCAGGTTAACAAATATTGTTGCAGGACATCATTCGGCGAGAGGCTTTGACAGTAGATGATTTTGAAAAGATATATGGAGCAGAAGAGTTACAAGAATCAGATATTCGGCACAAAATAATGATTATCAAGATAAATAAACTTTATCAAAAGGAATGACGGAAGATGTTCTGTATGATTCGGTACGTGGTATTTGGCGAGCATCACTAGAACGCGTGAAGACAGTAGAATATGTTTTTTGGGGTTTATAATTCGTTAATAGTTGCGGTATATAAACCGACAATGTGGCATGTTTGTAAAGATGCATTAGAAACGTTGCCAAAGCACGTTACACAATTCACTTCAAAAAGGGAGAACAGAGTATTTTTTGTAGATGAAGGATTTGAGAATCATGAGTTAATGGACGAAGCAGAAAAGTTTTATTTGTATAGATCCATTGCTGGTTTGAAAGTGAATCAGAGTGCACAGAATCCTATTACATATTTAGAGCCTAAAGAATAGAGCAAGATCCACTCTGTATTACAATATCGCAATTTTTGCATATTGTTATTCAGAGTATTCACTTGATGGGGAGCATCCCATACCCGCTAATTGGCTTCGCAGCAAAATTATATATTTGGGGATAAATACAGCTATATGATTTCAGAAAAGAAATCGTATGGCTGTTTTTTATCTTCAAATGCCAATTTCTACGAAGTGCTGCTGTTACATTTTATGTAAAAGCCAAGATATTTTTATGGGTCTGGGGTGTCCCCGGCAAGAAGAAACTCGTGGGATGACATGGAGAGGAAATCGATAATGTAATACCGGGGTGGATCTTGCTCTGAAAAAATAAAAAGAAATATGGAGCTTGACCCTGTAAAAGAGTTCGTTTCCCTTTCGTTATATAGAGGGATATTCAAAACGCTTAAAGAATTGGAGTGAGATTCGGAACATGAGCAGAGAAGGATGGGATTCGGGCAATGAGATTTGCTTATATGAAAGAAACAGAAGAACAACTGTTATATTATCAATTTCCAAAATTTTATTGGAGATACCGCTCAGCCAAAATGCACGTATTGTGTATTGTCTATTGTACGACAGAGCGAGGATTTCTAGAAAGAATCAGTGGATGGATGAACAAGGGAGAGTATATGGAGTATTTCCCATTGAGGAGTTATCTCAGAAGCTGGGAAAGTGCCAGACGTCTGTGAAGAAGGCATTGCAAGAATTGGAGAAAGCAGGATTGTTGTGTAGGAAGTTTGGAGGATTTTCCAGACCAAAGCATTTGTACGTTTTAGTACCAGAAAAAGATTTCATTGAAGGTAATTGGCAGACGGGCGTCAAAGTGTCTTCTAAAGAGGTGGAAAGCAGACGTTCAACCGGGCGGAAACCTGACTTTACGAAAGGTGGAAATACGTCATCTAGTAAAGTAATAGAACAAAATAATAAAAGTAAGAACAGGAGAGTAAAAGGGCAGGATGTTTCGGGGAGGAATTATTTTATTGAGTCAGATTACGATTGCGGAGAGGAGGAGAGTCTTTGATAAATGAGAAGAAGTCAGTTTATGGAAAGGATGGATTGCAGTATTGTGTTGTGTGGAGAAGCATTGGAAGCATTTTATCCGCGAAACTCTATTATGAAGGGTGGAAAACATCCAAGGCAATGTGCATGTGAGAGGAAAGTTCGTGAGAAAGAGGAAAAGTATCGGAAGGAAAAGGGACACCGAGAATTAGTGGAAAGAAATCGGCGCATTTGTTTTGAGGAAAAAGAGATGATGAACTGGACATTTCAGAATGGGGAAAAAGATAATCCGACTATGAAAATTGCAGAAGACTATGTTCGTAATTGGAACGAGATGAAGAAAAAGCATGTGGGTTATTTACTGTGGGGACCAGTGGGAACAGGGAAGAGTTATATCGCCGGTTGTATCGCGAATGCTTTACTGGAGCAAGAAGTAACTGTTAAGATGACAAATTTTAATATGATTTTAAATGAATTATTTTCGGTGGAGGATAAGGCGGAATATATCAGAGCATTGATGAGATATGAACTTTGATTATCGATGATTTGGGTGCGGAACGAAGCAGCGAATATGCGATGGAAAATGTTTTAGCGTGATAGACCATCGTTGCTGCTCGGGAAAGCCGTTGATTGTGACGACCAATTTACCTTTTGGGAAAATTAAAGGGCGAAACAGACGTGGATAAGAAAAGAATCTATGATCGGATATTGGGGATGTGTGTTCCAGTAAAAGTGGAAGGAACTAACAGGAGAGCGAAATTGCCAGAGATAAAGTTCAAGGGGTAAAGACTTTGTTGAAGGTTTAGGACTATTTCAGTAGATATTTTCATAGTAATGGACAAAGAGAAAAGGGAGGTGGGAGCGCCGCTATGAAGAGACAGAAACTGAATTATCGTTTTCATAATCCGAATACTGCGGAAGTGACCGCCGATTACATATTGAAAGTATTTATTGAGGCGAATATGAAGAAAGTAGAACGGGCTATGCAGGGCATGGCTAAGGTGAGTGCAAAGAGGACAAGCAGAGTGAAAAATAGAAGACTTTGAACTACAAGTTTACTAATAAAGTACT